>Ga0156402_1034_pt1 | contig 20613 bp, 17 predicted proteins | sample RifOxyA3_FD_108045 | JGI IMG/M metagenome (GOLD analysis project Ga0156402, IMG submission 108045) | Lentisphaerae bacterium RIFOXYA12_64_32 | reverse complement strand
GAGCCGCTCCGACCACTTTAGGCGTCAGCCCAGGTCAAACTTCGACCTTATCTCCACCCGCAACTGACGCATTACCAGCAATCAACGATGGACTGTGACAGGGACGTCTGCATGGTGTATCGTAAGGACAGTGCAACTGAAAGCGTCCCAAGAGGAAGCGGACCATGCTGTACACTGCTGTGATCCACCGCGAAGAGGAATGGTTTGTGGCCGAGTGTCCTGAGGTCGGGACGGTCAGCCAGGGCAAGACCGTCGAAGAGGCGATCGAGAACCTTCGCGAAGCGACGGACCTGTACCTGGAGGAGTTCCCGGCGAAGGTCTCGAGCCATCCCATTCTTGCCACATTCGAGGTGCCGGTTCATGCCTGAGTTGCCGCGCATCTCGGGAAGGAAGGCCGTGCAGGTCTTCGAGCGTATGGGGTTCGTGCGGGCACGCCAACGTGGCAGCCGTGTGGTGCTGCGCCGGGGAGGCGTTGGTTGCGTAGTGCCTCTGCACAAGTCACTTGCCATCGGAACCCTGCGCAGCGCGATTCGTCAGGCGGGGATAACGCCCGACGAGTTCATCGGTGCGCACGAGGGGAAATGAACCCGAACGAGGGCGCTGTTGCCGACGTGCGAGTACGCACGCGCCCGGCTCGGCCGGCGGAAGCCAGCCCGTCACTCCAAGACGATCGAGCCGGCCTGCGGCAGGTTCCAGGTCGAGCCGGAGCCGAACCACTGGATCCACTCACCGGCTTCCGTGCGCCGCACGCCGACGTTGAAGCCCAGTTTGAGCCCGGGTTTGTACGCGATGCCGGCGGCGTCGAGCGGGAGAGTCCACTCGCCGGTCCATTGCCCGGCGGCAGCCTTGGCTGCAAAGCGCACTGCCGCGCCCAACTTCTCTGCCGCAGCGGCCGGGGCACCGGCCTCCAGCACACTCTCGTGCGTGCTCGCGGCGAACCCGTGCACGACGAACACCGGCCCGGGCGCGGTGCCGGACGCATCCTGGAAGCAGACTTCCGCCGCGTCGTTGTCGCCCCAGGCGGTGCCGAGCTTCAGCTTGGCCGCGTCTTTCACGGGGATGGTCACCGCCACGTACAGGCTGGCGCCGTCGTGGCAGATGCGGAGTTCGCACGGCGCGGTCTTCAGTGCAGTACCGTCGGTCTGCTCCCTCACCAGCAGCTTCGCTTCGGGCCACTCGCCGGGTTTGACCTCGCCGTCGGCGATCGGCGCCGCGGCAACCTTCGGGGCGTTCGCCTGCGGGCGCTGCCGGACCGGCTTGGGCGGCAGTTCGATCTTGACTTCGACCGGCGGCGTCTCGCGCACACCGGGAGCCTCGACGATCGGCCATGAGGCGCGTAATGGGCTCGCGTACGGGCCGATCTTCTCGACCGGGATAGGCTCGAACCCGAGCTTGAAGGCCGGCGAGTCGGGCTTGAGCCGGTAATCGTCCTTGTCCGGATCGACAAAGAGCGGGTCGGCGACGACAGAGTGCGTGTCGAATCCGCGCTTCTGCCAATCCTCCCAGGAGAGTTGCGCGGGCACGTCTTTCATGCCCCACTGCCCGATGGTGATGGGCAGACCGTCGTGCCAGACCAGGTTGTTGTCCGACTCGTTTTGTTCGGGCACATTGCCGTCGCGGTAGGAGCACTGGTAGAGCTTGGCCTTGGGATTCTTGTAGTAGATGATGTTGCGGCGGAACTTGTTCCCGGCCATGTGCCAGATGGTGTTCAGGTCGGCATTGACCAGATCGGGGTACTTCTCGCGGTAGGCGGGCTTGGTCATCGCCTCCTGGAAGCGCTTGAGGTGGTCCACAACGACCCAGGAGTCGCGGGTGTGCCCGGAGTACTGCATCTGCTGGTTGGTGTGTTCGATGATGATGTTGTTCTCCAGGACATTGTTGCGGCCTGCATGGATGTGGAACCCGCCCAGCACGGTCCGCGCCACGATGTTGCCGTAGACGTGAGTATCGCTCTGGTCGTCGTCGAGGTAGATGGCCCAGGCGAAGTGCGGGCTGCTCCAGATGTCGTTGGTGCGGCCGTACCCGAGCACGTCGTGGACATAGTTGTAGCGGATGACCTGGCCGCGAATATGCCAGTTGCCGCCGTTGTAGTAACCGCCCGTGTCCTCCGTCTCCAGGTTCACGTGCCGGATGTGGTTGTACTCGACCACGCAGTCCGGGCCGCCGCCGAAGACGCCGGTGCGTGTGGTGTCGTGGATGAGATTGTGCGAAACGCGCAACCCGACACCGGACACGTAGACGCCGACGCCGTGGCCGTTGAGCACGCCGATGTGGTGGATGTAGTTGTTGTCGGCATAATGCCCGGTCGCCGTGAGCGTCTCGCGCGCCGCGTTGTCGCTGTCCAGCTTGATGCCGTGGTTGCAGATCTCATAGATGTCATTGCCGACCACGCCGCAGTCACGGCCGCCCTGGACGGACACACCTGCCGACCAGTCCATTTTCCCGCCGGTGTCGTGGATCGTGTTGCCGGCGACCAGGCAGTGCGAGGCGTCGCGCAGCACGACGGCCGCGCTGTCGCAGCCTTCGATGTTGAACCCGCGCAGCGTGATCCAGTCCGCCTTCGGCCCGATCTCGACGATCGTTTCGATGACCGGTGCGCGGACGGTCGCGTCTGCCATCGGGCCGGGCGGCCAGAAGTACAGCGTCCAGGTCGCGGTGTCCAGGAACCACTCGCCCGGTGCGTCGAGTTCCTCGAACAGGTTGCGGACGTAGAAGCGGTCCAGCGGGCGAATGCTCCGGCTCTCGGGATGGTTGGGATCGGCGATGTCCTTGGCCAGCGTGATCGTGCCCTTCTCCGGGTCGGCTGCCGCAATGGCCGCGCTCACGTTGTTCCAGTTGTAGCGCGGGAAGATGATGACCTCGCCCGTCTCCGGGTGCGCCCACTTGCGGACATCGCGCGGCTTGCACTGGATCACGCGCACGTTCTCGCCGTCCGGCAGCTTCTTGTACATGGGGGTTGGTTCGCCGTCGACGTATGCGAAACCGCCGCCGTGCGGGTTCGACGCGTCGAAGTTCGGGTACCGGGCCAGAATCTGGCGCTTGCCGTTGAACAGGAGTTGCCGGAAGCGGACGCCCTTGAGTCCCTGCGCGCCCACGTCGGCCTTGAGGATGTCGCCCTGGTACGGCACGAACCCGGTGATGCTCTTGCCTCCGGTCAGGATGACCTTCTCGCCGGGTTGAGCGCGGTACACGAGCGGCGCGGCCTCCGTGCCGGCGTCTTCGGCGGTCAGCTTGAATGTGGCCGAGAACTCGTAGGCGCCTTCCCGCACATGGACCGCCACGCCGCCCTGGGGCAGGGGGGTGGCCTTCTTCATGGCGCGGATTGCATCGCGTGCCCCGGTCAGCGTGGCGAACGGGCCGTCGGTCTTGGCTTCGTTGGGCGCCTCGAGCTTGCCGCTCCAGGCGTCGTTGCCCGCCGGAGCGACGTACAGGATCAGGCCCGGTTGCGGTTCCGGAGTCGGGTCCTGGGCCACGGTGCAGGTGCAACACGAGAGAACCCCGGCCATCGTGCCCGTCAGCAACGTTGTGATACGCATGGTCTGCTCCCTCCTGTCCTCTTCCTGTGTCGCGGCCGCGTGCTGTGAAACGTGAATGAAACGTAGCACAGCGGTGGCGCTTGTTAAAGGCGTTTCGCGGCGTAATCGTAATGCGTCAGGAACAGGCGGAAAGCGGAGTAAGGCTTCCAGGTGGAGGCCAGGTCTCCCGGCTTGGTCTGGTTCGGCCGCTTCATTCCATCGCACCGGGTCAGGAGGCCCGGCGCCCACCTTGGTGTGGGTGGCCGGCTTCCACACAGGAGGGTTGAATCGTGCGCATGTCACTGACTGTTCCGGTGTTGACGCTGTCTGTCGCCGTTTCGTTGGCGTTCCCCCTGCGCGGTACCGCGCAGGGCTGGGAGAAGGACGGGGACTCGTTCGTCCTGCGGCGCGGCGAGAACCAGGTCGAGTTCCGCACCCCAGGCACGCTGAGGAGCGGTCGTGCCGGCGGGCCGCAGGTCAGCACCGCCTTCTTCCTTTGGCACGACGCGTGGATCTACGAGCGGCTCGATGGCGGAAAGGTCCAGAGCGGCCCTGAAATCGGGGCGGACGGGGTCTTGCGTCAGGCCGGGCTGTGGGGGACCCGCGGCGCGGCGCCGGCGCTGAAGTACAGCCTCGCCTTGGAGCCAGCCGCCGGTGGCGTTGTCGTGCGTCTCGAACTGGAGAAGACCGGCGAACTCAAACTCATGCGCGGCATCTGGTGTGTGCACAGTATGGACCGCAAAGCGTTCAGCGCCGGACAGCGCATCTACGCCCGGCCCCTGGCGCACGGTGCGTTGACCCGGGCGTTCGAGGGTGTCTGCGACGCGGTGCTCGTCGAACTGGCACGCGGCCCGGCCTTGGTGCTGGCGGGCGACGGTTTCCGCGAGGCGCGCACGCGCGGCAACGAGACGTCCCAGGTCGTCGAGATGAACCTGTTGCCCAAGGACTTCGCGGTCGGCGAAAAGGCCGCGACGGTGCTGAATGTCGGGTTTGACACCATGCCGGAGGAGTTCCCGGGCGAGGTCAAGCCGCAACGCGAGGCGCTGGCCTTGGCGGCCGTGACCCCGGAAACGGCGACCGTCCCCAAGTACGGCAAACTGGAACTGACGGTCGACTTGCGCGCGACCTGGGACAACCCGTACGATCCGGATGACATCCGGCTGGACGCTGCGGTCACGACCGCATCCGGTCGCACCTACTCGCAACCGGGCTTCTTCATGGTCGAACAGACCTGCGACGTCCGCGACGGCGTGGAGGTGATGACGCCGAATGGACACGGGCGTTGGTGCGTGCGCCTGGCCGCTGTCGAGGAAGGCCCGCTGCAGGTGAAACTCACGGCCAAGGACCGGACCGGTTCGGTCAGCCGTGACGTCGGGCCGTTCACCGTGACGCCAAGCACATTGCACGGGTTCCTGCGGCGCAGCCCGGTCGATCCGCACTACCTGCGGTTCGATAACGGCGAGGGATTCTTCCCGATCGGGCACAACCTTCCGATCTACCATGCATCCGGGCAACGCGGCGACGAGGCGATCCGGAAAATGGCCGCGAACGGCGAGAACTACAACCGCTGGTGGATGTCCGCCGCCAGTCTGGGCATTGAGTGGGAAGACAAACTCGGCTGGTACCGCCAGGCGGAATCGGCGCGACTCGACAACCTGCTCGCGCTCGCCGAAGAACTGGACTTCTACTACATGCTCTGCATGGACACGCACCAGGACTTCCGCCAGGGCGGCTGGAAGGCGAACCCGTTCAACCAGGTCAACGGCGGCCCGTGCGCGGAGGTCAAGGACTGGTTCACGAACGATAGCGCGAAGCAGTTCTACCGCAAACGCTTGCGTTACACTGTGGCGCGCTGGGCGTGGTCACCGAACGTCCTGTGCTGGGAGTTCGGCAACGAAATGGAGGGATGGGACAAGACCGACGAGGCGGTCAAGATCCAGTGGCACGCGGAGATGGCGCCGTACCTCGCGGACCTGGATCCGTACCGGCATCTGGTCACGACGAGCTGGTGGAGCAAGACGGGCCCGGAGGCGTGCTGGCAGATCCCCGCCATGGACATCGTACAGACGCACTGCTACACCAACAACGACGCCAACGTGGGGGCGCAGGTCCGGAACTACTGCCTGACGCAGTGGAACGGGTTCACCAAGCCGCACATTTTCGGCGAGTTCGGCATTCGCAGTCACGAGAGTACGGAGGACAAGGACCCGAAGGGCTGGGGGCTGCACAACGCGTACTGGGCCAACATGTGCAGCGGTGGTTGCGGAATTGCCGTGCCGTGGTGGCACGAGAATTACATCGAACCGCTGAACCTGTACTTTCATTTCCAGGCGATCGCGAACTTTGTTAAAGGTCTGCCGTTCGGCACCGCGACGTGGGAACAGGTCAGTGTGGCGCGGCCGGAGTATGTCACGCCGCCTGCCGCCCCCATCGTGCGCGACTTGGTCGTGGTACCGAGCGCCGGGTGGGGGAAGACGACGGTCACCGAGTTCCGCGTGCAGCCGGACGGGACAGTGAACAACCCGGACAGCGTCAACGGCATCCTGCAGGGGCAGGGCCACGCGGACATCAAGAGTCCGCCGACATTCGTCGTCGATTTCCCGGTGCCGGGCAAGTTCATCGTTTCCGTCGGTCGCGTCTCCAATTCCGGCCTGCTTCGCATCTGGGTCGACGAGACGCAGGTTCTCGAGCGCGAGTTCCCGTGTGGCGAGAAGATCGGCAAGGAGTGGGTGTACCGGCCGGAGTGGACGTTGTGGGAGTCGGTGTACGACGAGAAGGTGGCCGTCGATGTGCCGGCGGGCCAGCACCGCATTCGGCTGGACAACGACGGCAAGGACTGGATCCGGGTGAAACGGTACGTGTTTACGGGGTGCCAGGTGATCGACCGGCCGTTGCTGTTGACGGCGGCCATTCGCGCGCCGGAGGTGGCCATCGTCTGGCTGCAGAACGAGGAGAGCTGCTGGTTCAACCACAAGGCGGGCACCGTCGCGGTGGTGCCGCCGGCGCGCGTGACGCTCGACGGGTTCGAGGCGGGCGAGTACCAGGTCGAGTGGTGGGACACGTGGCTCGGCAAACCGCTGCGGACCGAGACGGTGCGGACCGAAGCGAACCGGCTCGCGCTCCTGCCCGGCGAACTGGCGACCGACACGGCCGCGAAGATCACGCGCCGGAAGTGACGGAGGGCGGCCCGTGGCCAATGCCAGCAACGTCGCGATATGTGCGGGGGCTGGGCCCCGCTGCGCCGGTCACCAGGGTGCGCCCGTTCGTAGTGGGCTCGCAGTGCGCGGAACGAAGTGGAGCGCCAAGAGCCCATCTGGCGTGCCGTGGCAAAGTTTTTGAACGAAGCCGGGCGTGTTGCGGCGGCGCGGTGCGGGGATGGTGTCTTGCCCGGCGGGAGACCGCCGGGACTGCGACACCACTACGAGCGGGCCGGAACGGGTGCCCCACGAGGGCGTCTTCTCGCGATGCCGGACTTTCCCGCACAGGTCAGTGCATTCTCGCGTCGTAATATCAGTAGCAGTGCAAGGAGGACAACGGATGCGCGAATGGCTTTGGGCAGTGCTGGCGGCAACGGCAGTTGCGTCAACCGTGGCGGCGGCGGACGGCGGGGTCGGACCGCGCGAACCGCTCGGGCGTGGCGCGCAGTTCGTGAAGCGCGAGCCGGCGTGCGTGTGCAGTGGCGTGGCGAAGAAGGGAATCTTCGCGCATCCGCCGTGCGAGAGCGGCGTCAAGGGCCGGGTATCGGGTGAGTTTGACATCGACCTCACGGCGGCGGCGGCGCCCGAATTGACCTTCTGCACCGGCATCCAGGACGGGCACGGCTCGGACAAGGGCGTGGTCTTTCGCGTGTTCGTGGACGGCAAGGAACTGTGGCGCGAGTTCTGGAAGGACGGCGTGTGGTCCGCGCGGGTCCGCGTCGATCTCAGGACGTACGCGGGGCGGAAGGTGAAACTCGAGCTGGCGGTCGACACGCTGGGCGAGCACTACGCGACCTGGGGCGAACCGTGCGTAGTCGATGGCGACAAGGTGGTGGCTGACCTGGCCGATCTGGCGGCGACCGCTGCGAAGAGCATCACCGTGATGAAGGAGATCCCGCCCGGGAGTCTGCCGGAGAGTTACGTCAAGGAACAGGAGAAAGCGAGGTTGCAGTCTATGAGCGCCGTACCGACGCCGCAGCAGATGGCCTGGCAGGAACTGGAGTTCATCGGGTTCGTGCACTTCGGGATGAACACGTTCACGAACCGCGAGTGGGGCGAGGGGAACGAAGATCCGAAGCTGTTCAACCCGACACAGCTCGATGCGCGGCAGTGGGTGCAGGTTTACAAGGACGCCGGGATGAAGCTGCTGATCTTCACCGCCAAGCATCACGACGGGTTCTGCCTGTGGCCGAGCAAGTACACCGAGCACTCGGTGAAGAACAGCCCGTGGAAGGACGGCAAGGGCGACGCGGTGCGCGAGGTCGCCGATGCGTGCCGCGAGGGCGGCATCAAGTTCGGCGTCTACCTGTCGCCGTGGGACCGGAACCACCCCGAGTACGGGAATTCGCCGGTCTACAACGAGTACTTCGAGAACCAGCTTCGCGAGTTGATGACGGGGTACGGCGAGATCACGGAGGTCTGGTTCGACGGCGCTTGCGGCGAGGGCCCGAACGGCAAGAAGCAGGTCTACGATTTTCCCGCTTACTACAAGATCGTGCGCGAGTTGCAGCCGAACGCGCTGATGGCCATCTGCGGCCCGGACATCCGCTGGGTCGGGAACGAGGACGGTATGGCGCGCGAGACGGAGTGGAGCGTGCAGCAGCGCGGCGCGGGTTGGGCCTGGCATCCCGCCGAGTGCGATGTCAGCATCCGCCCCGGCTGGTTCTACCACACCGACCAGGACGACAAGGTCAAGTCGCTCGAGCACCTGCTCGACATCTACTACAAGTCGATCGGTCGCAACTCGGTGCTGCTGCTGAACCTGCCGCCGGACCAACGCGGCCTGATCCATGAGAACGACCACCAACGACTGTGCGAACTCCGCAAGGTCATCGACGTGACGTACCAGACGGACTTCGCCCAGGGCAAGCCCGCTACGGCCAGCAGTGCCGCGCCGGGCCACGGCGCCGCGAAGGCCGTTGACACCGACCCCGCGACGTACTGGACCCCGGCGCCAGGCGCAACCGAGTTAACGCTCGATGTGGCGCCTGACCCGGCGTCCGTGTTCAACCGCGTCATGCTGCAGGAGCAGATTGCGTTGGGGCAGCGCGTCGAGGAGTTCACGGTGGAAGCCTGGGACGGCGCCGCCTGGAAGGAGATCGCCACGGGCACGACGATCGGCTATAAGCGCCTGCTCAAGGTTCCGGACACCACCGCCACTAAGGTGCGCCTCTCCGTCCGCAAATCCCGCGGCGACCCCACCCTCCGCCGCTTCGGCCTGTTCCGCGAACCGCCGCGGTGAGGCCCGCTGGGCGCGGGGAGCGATCGGGGATTGGGGGTTGGTTCCGTGCCTGAGTCCCGCGTTCACGCGGAAGTGGGCGCGAGTCTTCAGCGAGCGCACGGACACGACGACGTGTCCAGAGAGGTGGTCGTGCGGGGGCTCGCAGCGTCCGCTTTTGCCGCTATATTCTTGTTGTCGGAGGGTGTGAACCAAACGAGCCGTTCAGACACATGACCGAACCAACCAGCCCAATTGAGGTACCAGCCCGGCTGCCCGAGCGTATCTCGCCGTGCCCGATCGTCGAGGCGACCTTCGAGTTGCGTTTTGTCACAACCGAACCATGGAGCACCCTGCCTGGACTCCTGTACGCCGCCATTCGGGATAGGTATCCTGGGAAGCTGGACCTGCCGCTGGCTCAGATACCGGAACCTCTGCGGGTGTCCGACCGGAGGCTGGCGCTGAAGCCCCTCATCCGCTTCGAGGGTACGGGCCCGTTTGCCGTGGTCTGCGGTCCACGTGTGATCTCCCTCACGACCCAGCCGAACGGATATCCCGGCTGGCGGGCCATTGAAACCGAACTGGGTTGGCTCGTGTCGAAGGTGGTGGACGCAGCAGTTATCCACGAACCAGAGCGGCTCGGTGTCAGGTACATTGACTTCTTCGGCGGCAATCTCTTCGACGGGATTCGCCTGGGTGTCAGTATCGGGAGTGCCCGGCTTCGAGCGACCGAGTTGCAGATCTCGGCAACTCTGGATCAGTGGGAGCCGTTCGACGTACGGCTAACCACGGCAAACAATGCGGCAATCAAGTCTGGAGAGGCCGATGTTCGTCGCGGGAGTGTGTTGGATGTCGATGTCGGCCTGCGCGCTCTGGACTTCGAGATGAGTTTGGAAAGCCTTCTCCCTCGGTTTGCCGACGCACACAAGATCTCGAAACAGGTTTTCTTCGGGCTGCTGAAACCTGAGTTCCTGGCGACCCTGAACCCGGAGTACGCGTCATGACGCTCACGTGCGAACAGACCCTGACATGGGGTTTCGACATTGACCTGTTTCCTGGCGATACGGCTTTGACCGAGCCGGCCCCGCAGCCCTTGCCGGAGATTGGTGTGCGCGACGACCTGGTGCTGGGCAGGCTGGGGGCAAAGGTCTGGGGGCGCATCGAGTACTTCCGTCGTTTCTATTCGCAAACTTGGGGGGATCGCGGTCAAGGCAAGCCGATGTCTCCGCGCTCCGTTCAGGGCCTGTGCCGTTTCCTCGAAGTGGCGGGCGACTGTTTCTCGGACCTCGTGCGGAACCCCAGCCTGTTCCTCACCGACGAAGGTTTCCTTGAACTGGTATGGGAAGATCAGGACGGCAAGTCTGTGCAACTCGTGTTCAAGCCCACGGCTCTCGAGTACTACCTTGAACGCCAGCAGGTGGAAGACCGAACGGCGTACCAGCCGGAGAGTCTGAGGAAGCTGGCCGCGTGTCTGGCCGCGTAGGGGGCGCGGGGGAATGCCTGTCCCGAACGCGGAAAACATTGTTCGCGCCGTGACGACCGAGAAATACGACGGCGAACGGATATCGCCCAGTCTGTTCGAGGGCAGAGACGCGTCGGTCAGTCGCCTGGCGGTAGTGCCGCTCGAAGACCAGTGGGAACTGCTCCGGCGTCACGTCGAGAAGCCGCCGCAACGTCTGCTCGCGTTGCTGGGCGAGATCAACGTGGGGACGCTCGCCCGGATCGGACTCAACTACGCGCCCCAACCGACGGTGCTGACCGTCGAGGCCGCCCCGTTGCCCGAGTTTCCCTCCCACGGCGTGATACCTCAGAAGATCACCCGCGGTCTGGCTACCCAGATCGTCCGCAACCTGACGCGTCACGCCGGCCCTACGGCATAGCGACACTGTCCGCAGGGCAGCGCCCCGCGCCGCTCGCTGAAGCGTCGCTGCCACTTCCGCCTGAAGGGCGGGACTCTGACGGAGACGCCGGAGCAGCAACCCGACATTGACCGGGCGGTCTGCCATCCGGGAAGCGCTGAGAAGGTGTGAATAAATCGGTCTTGAGAGGCGTCCACTCCCTCACGGTCGTGGCTCGGATACGCGTGTCCGCACTCCGAGCCGCGCGCGTGAGCAAGCGGTCTCCCCGATTTTGTCACACCTTCTGAGGCATTACCGGCTCAGAACCCAGTCAATCCCCCGGCGCCCTGCTGCTCGGCCTTGCCGTCCACAACTCGGACGAATACGGAGTGCGGCAGGACAACATCGTCGCCCGGGCCGTGCTCGAACACGAGGACCATGCGCCGGCCGTCACCATCGCTATCCGGGAAGTCGGTGTCAGGGGCCGGACGGTCGAGAACCACTCTATCGCCGTCCACCTTCCTGACCCGATACTGCGCGCGCAGATCCTCGCCGGTGACCAGGGCCCCGTCGTAGTAGCCAGGCTTGAAGCCCTTGCCGGTCTCGATCGGGGGCGGCAGCTCGGTCGTCAGGCTCATGCGGTCGCCGCTGAAGTTGAGGATCTTCGAGCGGAAGAGCAGGCCGCTATGTTCGAGCCGGACCGCATTGCCGGGCGGGAGTACCTCGAGGATCCGGTACGCCGTACGGTGCGTACCGGCGCGCAGGTAGAGCATCTTGCCCGGCAGTGCGCCGTCGGCGGGCAGCTTCTGTTCCAAGGTCAGCACATTGCCGGCCAGGCGCAGAATGTCGAGCAGGTAGACTTGGCCGCCGGGGGCGTCGGCCAGACACACGGCGCGGCGGTAGACGCGGGCCGGGCAGGTGTCGGGTGTCGCGGAAAGTTCGGCAAAGCCCGCTTCCGGCGTGCCGGAGAACATCTCCAGGCAACCGCGGGATGTCGAGCCTTTGTACTGCGTAGCGCGGTCCACCATGCCCGTGTTGTGGTGCACGGTGTGCCCCGTCGCACCCATCGGATGGGTCCAGCACGGGCCGCCCAAGGTCCGGTCTTCACTCCCGACAGCCACTCGGCCAGGTTCGACTTGGTCCGGAGGTAGACATTGGCGTAGCCGAAGCCATTGACCAAGGTGATCCCATCGCGGCTGAGCATGTTGACGAGGTTCTCGTCGTCGACCCCGCCTTTGTTCAGGCCGCTGTTGAACGCGTGGGCAAACAGTTCCTCGATCCAGCGGTCGGAGACATCGCCCATGTTCGCGCACACGGCGAAGGCGGCCATATCGGCTTCGCGAGCGCCCTGGCTGCCGCCCGGGAGACGCCGGTCCAGCCAGTCGGCGCCAAACACCTGAATGAGGTAGCACTCGATGAGCCGCTTCACATCTTCCGGGGTGTTGATGCTGGCGTCCTTGGTGTGGAGGAACTCGGCCAGGGCGGTGTCCCGGCCCACATAGTCGAAGACGGCGTCATAGGCCTGGCAGGCGGTGGTCAGCACGTCCCAGCGTTCCCATGGTCCGTCCAGCAGCAGGCGCCCGCCGCGCATGTATTCTGGCCGGACCTGCTGCCACGCCATGTCCATGCCCGGGTAGATGTACGCCAGGCGCGCCAGCAACACTCCGGCGACGTGTGCGGCATGCTCGTCGCCCTGGAACAGGTAGCGTTCGCCCAGTTGCCGGAGCGTACCGCCGGTGAACTGCCAGATCATGTGGTGATTGTGGCAGGCGACCCAGCCGGCGTGCTCGGCGCGCTTGCCGTTGCCACCCCAGTCGAAGCCCCAACCGTCGTCGGGGTATTCGCCGCTGGTGAAATCGTCTTGGGTCACGTCGTTGGTCGGGAACGGTGCCGGTATTCTGGGCCGACCCGACACTCGCCGCCAGCAACAGGCAGGGGAGAACCGGCAGGTGGATTCTGGGCATACGTTGCCCCTCCATGACTCAACGTGGACGATCCCCGCCCGCACGTGCCAACGCCAGACGGACCAAACAGACCAAACGGACCAAGCGGACGGAAGGCTGTTCACCCCCGTCCCGCGAGCGCCTCTGCGCCCGCCGGCTGTGGCTTACCGCCTGCCTGCCGCCCACGCCGGCGGCACGGTCAGCAGTGCCTGGGCCAAACCGAGGATGGTGTACATGCCGTTGTCCGTGTTGGCCTGCCAGATCTCCTCGCGCGGCGTGCCGGTCGGGAAGTTGCCGCGGAAACCGGCCTTCTCCTCGTATGTGAACGCGTAGATGCCGGTCTGGGCCGGGAAGAAGTGGCTGTTGTACCAGGCCTTGGCGCCCTGAACGGCGAGTACCAGGTCCGGGCCGCCGGCAGCCCGGGTCTTCGCGCGTGTCAGGTTCTGGAGCCGCACGAGCTGGGCGTGATCGCCGCGCGTGTGCTCCTTCGGGCAGATGCCGAGCCAGGGCGGACTGCTGTGCGAGTGGATGTCCATGTAGCAGTCGATACGGCGCGCCTTGAGATACTCCAGCATCTGCCGTGTCTCGACGGCCGTGGCTTTCGTGCCCGAGCGGGGGCGGTTGATGTCCGCACCGGCGTCATTGTAGCGTGCGCCCAGGTGCCCGATCCGGCCTCACCAACGCTGTCAGCGGGTTTTCATGGTGAACTTGCCACAACCTTTCCGACAGTATGAAACCAACAGAACAGTTGGTATTACATTACGTCGCGGCTGGCCGCGTGTCAAGGGCCGTCCGGCTGAGTCGGTAATGCGTCAGCGGCTCCCGGGCGGCGTACCGCCCGGTCATACCGAGGTGAAACTGGCCACGACGCTTCCGGAGCCCGCGAGGACGCGGGCGCTCCAAAGTCAGCCCCCCGTGCCAGTCCCTGGAGCGCCCGCGTCCTCGCGGGCTCCCGGCCCCTTCAGTTTCATGGGAGCGCACCCTGGCTGGCGGACCGGCCGGTCATACGCAGGTGTGACTCGCCGCGTCGTTTGTGTACAGGCTTCAGCCTGCTCCGGGGCCAGGCCCTGCCAGGCAGTCCCGCAAGCGCGGGACTGGACACATACGGGATGCCCCCCGGAATCCACTCCCTACCACTCGTACGGTCGGGCGGGGAACGGGGGTGCGGAGGCGTAGAGCCGGTCGATGAGCTGCACTTCCATGTCGCGGCGCGGATGCGCGTAGCCCGGGTCGGCCCAGAGGTTCTTGAACTCGCCCGGGTCGTGGCGCAAGTCGTAGAGTTCACCGTAGGGTGCACCGGGGTAGTGGATGAGTTTCCAGTCCCGGGTGCGCAGACCGACCTGGGTCACACTGGCCGGGTCCAGGCCACGCGCCTCGAGGTCGGGGGCTTGGCGTTCCTGAATCAGCACCGAGTCGCGGGGGGACGCATCCGCCACGCCCTGGAGCCGGGGCAGGAACGACCGCCCCTGCACGGACTCGGGCACCGGCACGCCGCACCACTCCAGTACGGTCGGCATGATGTCGACGGTTTCGGTCAGGTCGTCGTTGACGGCCGCGGCCTGGCCGGGAATGCGGCAGAGCATGGGCACGTTCACGACCTGGTCGAAGAGGAACGGTCCGTGCCGCCACTGGTAGTGATCGTTCAGCGACAGTCCGTGATCGGCGACAAAGAGCACGAGCGTGTCGTCCCACACGCCCAGGTCGCGCAGGGCCGCGGCGAGTCGGCCAAACTGCTTGTCGATGAACAGGCTCTGGTCGTAGTAGCTGGCGATGTAGCGGCGCAGTGCGGGTTCATCGGGTTGCTGGCCGCGCGCGCGGTAGCCTTCGTAGCACTGGCGGTAGAAGGGCGGGCGCCGCGCCAGGTCGTCCTCGCGCAGTTCGGGCACCGGCATGTCCTCGGGGCGGAAGACGCCCGCACAGGTGTCCGGCGGCGTGCAGGGCGGAATCAGTTCGTGGAAGGAACAGTGACAAAAGAACGGTTTGTCGTCCGCTGCCTGCCGCCGGATGAAATCGATCGCCTGATCGGTGATCCAGTTCAAGTCGTGGGCGGCTTCCGGCATCCGGTCGCGGCGCCTCGCCCGGTCGCGCAGTTCGGGGAACTCGCGGTCGATGAAGTCGAGGTACTCCTGGCCGGGCTTGTTTTCGCTGAGATGGACTTCCTGGAACCCGTAGTACGGCGTGTTACGGGCGTCCACGACGGGGCAGACGCCGTTGGTGTAGGGTTGCTGCGGTTCGAGATGGATCTTACCGGCCGCACCGGTGGCGTAACCGTGCGCCGCGAGCACGGCGGGCAGTGTTACTTCGCTCCGGGGCAGGGGCACGCCATTGGCCCAAACGCCGTGGACGTGCGGGTACCGGCCGGTGTAGAGCGAGGCCCGGGTGGGCATGCACACCGAGTGCGTACAGAACGTGTGTTCGAAGCGGGTCGCTTCGCACGCAAACGCGTCGGTGTTCGGCGTCCGGATCAGCCGATTGCCGTAGCAGCCCAGGGCGTCCTTGCGCTGTCCGTCCGTGATGAAGAACACGACATTGCGCTTCATGGTTGGCCTCCGGGCGCGGAAGTCAGGATCGCACATCGTGAGGGTCGAGCTGCGTCGGGATCTGCGCGGGCCCTAAACGGGCCGCGCCGGCCGTGCGGATGGCACGGCCGGCGTTTGGACGCTGGCGTGCTGCTCAGAGTTTGCGCACTTCGGCGACGCTTTCCGTGAGTGCGGCACAGACGAACTCGTTCTGGTCGTCGGTCATGCAGGGGTGAATGCAGGCGCAGAAGAGCCGCGAGGCGATCTCCTCGGACACCGGCAGTTGCACGTCGCCGACGTGCTTCTTGACGAACGGGACGGTGCTGTGCACCGGCGGGTTGGCGACCACGCAGCCGACGTTGTACTTGTCACGCATGACGGCCATGACGGCGTCGCGCTTTTTGCCGGCCCATTCCTTCGGGACCAGCAGCGTGTACAGGTAGAAGCTGTGCTGGACATCGGCGGGAATGTACGGCACGGTCAGTTCCGGCACGTCGGCGAGCAGTTCATTGCGGCGCAGGGCGAGCCGCAACCGGCTGGCGACCATCGAGTCGAGTTTCCTCAGTTGCACCGGTCCGACCGCAGCCTGGACTTTGGTCATCTTGTAATTTGAGCCCCAGCCTTCGGCGCCGCCGAATTGGCGGAGCGTGCGCAGGCGCTTGGCCACGTCCGGGTCGTTGCAGGTGACCGCGCCGCCCTCGCCGAGGGTGGTCATGTTCTTCTGGGTGTGGAAGCTGAAGACGGTGAGCCACTCGGCCGCGCCGATCTTGCGGCCCTTGTAGCCGCCGCCGAGGGCCCGGGCCGCGTCGCCGATCACCTTGGGCGGGCCGAACTTCGGGTGCGGGTGCTTCTTGGCGATTTCGAGGTACTCGTCGATCGGCGCCGACATGCCGTTCATGTGCGTCGGGAGAATGGCGCGGGTGCGCGATGTCATCTTGCGCGCCACGTCCGCCGGGTCGAGCTGGAAGGTGCGCGGGTCGATCTCGCCCGGGATGAACTTGCCGCCCTGACCGATGATGGCCATGATCGAGGCGCGGAAGTTCACCGACGGCGCAATGACCTCATCGCCGGGCTTCAGGTCCAGGCACATCACGGCCATGTCCAGCCCCGTCCCGGCGGCGTTGACGGATATCGTATCCGCGGTGCCGGTGTACTGGGCGAAGGCTTTCTCGAAGGTCTCGATCTCCGGGCAGATGAACCCGAATCCGTCCCCCTGCCAGTCCGTGGACTGGCGGATGGTCTTGACCACGACGTCGATTTCTTCCTCGGTGTAGTACCCGCCAAAGTGCGGTTCCCCGCGCCAGACGGTTGCCGGTTTGCAGTTCTTGATCAGTTCCTTGCGACGACTTGCGTTCACGGTTGTGTCCTTTCGTATTGGCTGTTCGGCGACCGTTGAGTCGCCGGGGAAAACCACGGAAGACACGGAGGGCAGGTTCCAGGTTCCGCGGCCTGTCGGCCGCTCGGCATCTTCGGGATCTTCGAGGTCATCGAGATCGTCGACGCCCTGACACCTGAGCCCTGAACCTCCGCTACAATAGCTTCTGCTTGGCGCGTTCCACTACGGCGCGCATTTTCGCGAGCTTCTCCTCGCGTCCCTCCGGTTTGCGGTACTGGCTGAGCATGTCGTCGATCTGCGCCTGGGCCTTGTCGAGCATGGCCTTGTCGCCCTCGGCGCCGCGCCAGCCGCTGCGTTCGATGAACTGCGGCAGCCACAGGCTGGTTCGGAAGTGGTTCACGGTGTGCTCGGTCATCAGGTGGTTCTGCTCCAGGCACAGCCCCACCTCGCAGATCGGGTCCATGCCGATGATGTCCCGGGTCGGGTTGAGCTTGCGTGCGAAGTGCCCGGCGCCCTGCGAGAAGTCGCGTTCGATCATCAACTGCACCGGCGCCATGACCTTGCCGCACTCGAGCATGCCGCTGCCGATGCCGGGGTGCCGGCCTGTGAACGCGGCAATCGTCATCGCTTTGTAGGCTTTCTCACAGACGGCGAACATGCCCGGTTCGCGCGCGTCGCAGTACTCGCCGCCGCCCACCACCACTTCGATGCCGATCCAGCGTCGGACGAATTCGACACTGGCAAAGGCATAGTACATGGCGTCGAACGCGGAGTAGCTGACGCGGCCGGTCGCCATATCGACGGTCCCGGCCCACATGGAACCGCCCAGCCCCACCTTCGGGTTCAGCGCGCGGGCGGACAGCCACGTGGCCACATGCTCGGCCGTGGACACGACGATGAATCCTTCGACCGTGACCGGCGTCGAGCACCCGGCAATCGGCATGGCCGTCAGGCCTGCCGACACGCCTTCCTTGGCGCGGCGCACGAACTTGTCGGCCACGTCCTTGTCGAACCGCAACGGGTGCGCGAAGCACAGCGCGCCCCAGTGGAACCAGTTCGGGATGCCGAGGATTTCGCCCATTTCCTTGAGATAGTCAACCTGCTCCACGAACCAGGCGAACGCGGCGTCCGGCCGGTGCGCGTACTCCGCCATGAGCATGGCGGATTCGAGCGCCTCGATGCGGCCAGGAAACTCAGTGGGGACCAGGCAGTGGCCGGCCGGTGAATTGGGGTGCAGCACGTCGGCCAGCTTGATCATTTCGATGAAGTCCCGGCTGTTGCCGCCGCGCCGCTCCTGCTTGCGGTAATCGTAGTAGATCTGCGCGATCTGGCAACCGAACCCCGGTAAGCCAGGGGCCTGAAACGCCGGGTCCGCCAGCGGCCGTCCGCTGTACTCCTTGCGCAGGCCGTCCACGAACTCGCGGGTCATTTTCGTCGGAAACCAGGCCCGTTCGGTCTGGTAGTCGACCTTGGCGCCGAGCTTGGCCAGGGCCTGCAGCAACTCCTGGTTCTGGCAGAGCAGGCCAACGCGTTCGAGCACTTCGTAAACGCCCTCGGCCAACGGCTCGACGTGTTCGTCGCGCAACAGCTTTGTCTGGTACATCACGCACCTCCGGGAGCCTCACTTTGACCTGGATCGCCCTGCGATCGATCCGAGTTCACGCCCTGTCCGTCTGCGAACTCGGGAACAAGGATATCTCGTGCATACCAAAGAACTTGCCATTTTCCGCCGGAATTGGTATGGCGGAATCATGGGGGATATCTGCGAAAATATGGAGAAAACCTGCATGGTGGTTCGGTTGACGGCCGCACGGGATGCCGTGTCACGGCATCCGTCCGGTTGGTCCGTTGGGTCCGTTTCGTCTGTTCCGGTTTGCCTCATCCTCTGGCCATCCGGCTCGATTCGCCAGTACATTACGGGCAGAACGATCGTCGCCCTGGAACGGGTCGCGGTCGGGGAGAACTGACGTGTTCGAACACCTTGCGGGACAGGTTGGCGTGTTTGACTTTCGCGCGGCGCCGGGGCGTTACTACGCGCCGCGCGCTGTCGGTGAGAGTGTCGAAGAGATCGAAGTGGTGCTCGCGGGGCGCGGCCGGTTCCGGATGCGTGACGGCGACGCGGATGCCGGCCCGGGCAGTGCGTTGTGGTTCCTGCCGGGCGAGGCGGTAGAGGTGTGGGCGGACGCGGCGACACCGTACGAGTGCGTGGTGTTTCGTTTCAACGTCAGCGCCCGTCCGGCCGTGGTGCTGCCGGGGCTGTCCGCGTGGGCGGACCCGGTCGAATGCGACCGGTTCTGCCGTGGCGCCCTGGCCTTGTTCCGGTCCGGGCAGAGCACGGCGGAGCACTTCGCCTGGTGCCACTACGCGCGGCTGTTTTGGGAGGCAACGGAGTTCGTGCGGCGGGGGCGTCGGGACCGAATGCCGCCTGCGCTCCGGCGCGCTGTCGAGTTTGTCGGCACTGAAGCGGCGACACCGTTGAGTGTTGCGGACATCGCGGCGCACGCTGGAGTGAGCGTGCCGCATCTCTTCTCGCTGTTTCGACGTGAGTTCGGCGTCGCGCCGATGAAGTACGTGAACCGTCTCCGGGTGCAGCGTGCGCAGGAACTGTTCCGCACCGGCCGCGATTCCGTGAAGGAAGTCTGCCACCAGGTCGGCATTCCGAATCCGCGGAACTTCTGCAAGGTTTTCCGGCGCATCAACGGTATGTCGCCGCGCCAGTACCGGCAGCGGTTTGCGGAGTCCGCAGGTCCGGGTTCAGGCGGACGCCGCCAGGGCGGTGATCCGAGTTAGCGCATGTTGCAGGTTTGCACGAGCGCGCGTCTCGTACTTGCCGTGGCACGCATCCGTGAAGAAGATCCGGGGGCGAGCCAGCATGGTTTCGATGAACCGGGCTCGCCCCGTCCTGAACTCGCGGTCCGTGACCCAGGAGTACTCGCGTCGCACCGCGGCCTCGTACGTGTCGTAGACTTCGGACGGTTGGCCGAGTATGGCCAGGTCGACGTCGATGACGACCTGCCCGTCCAACGTGGGTGGAATGCGGTCATGTCGGGTCAGGAGGACCAACTCCGCTGCCGTGTGCGGAGTCTGACCGGCGATGCCCATGCAGGCCAGTGTCTGCACGGCCAGTTGGGCGCTGCGTGCTTCGTTGTCAGACGCTTTCGAGTCGTACACCGCGTCGTGGAACCAGATGGCGAATTCGACCGCGACGGGGTCCGCTGCCTCGCCACGAATCGTGTCGAACTCGCTGAGGCACGCGGTGATGTGGGCCAAGTTGTGGTAGGCGCGGGGTGGGGTGGCGTAGGCTATGGCCAAGGCGTCGTAGGCGGCCGTCACACCTTGAGTGGCGCCGGCCCTTGCGCAGACCGCGGACCATCGTCGGAGGTCAGGCCCGGCCGTACTTGGCGAGCAGCAGTTTGTAGACGGGCGGGGGCACATAGCGCTGGACTTCGTTTTGCCAACCCTCGGGCCCGATCAGGCCTTTGATCAGGCTGGAACTGATTTCCGCGATTTCGCGCGGCGGCATGAGGAAGACGGTGGTGATCTCCGGCTGCAGGTCGTCGTTGATGTGGCGCATGCCGCGCTCGAACTCGTAGTCGCGCACGTCGCGGATGCCGCGCAGGATGTAGTGTGCGCCCACGGACCGGGCGTAGTTGACCAGGAACTGGTTCTTGAAGCTGCCGACCGACACGCGCGGCAGGTTGGCGACGGACTCGCGCAGGGCTTGCAGCCGTTCCTCCATGGAGAAGGCATACTTCTTGTCGGGGTTCTCGCCGATGGCGATCATCAACTCGTCGAACATTTCGACGCCCTGCTCGACCATCCACAGGTGACCGTGGGTGATGGGATCGAAACTGCCCGCGTACACCGCCGTCTTCTTCATGTTCGCTCCTCGGCTGGCCAGTTCTTGACAGACCAGCTTGCCACGTACCATAAGGGTAACGGCAGTGGACATCAAGGGCCGCGCCGCAATCGTCAGGTAATGCGTCAGTTGCGGGTGGAGATAAGGTCGACGTTTGACCTGGGCTGACGCCTAAAGTGGTCGGAGCG
>Ga0156402_1456_pt1 | contig 20931 bp, 17 predicted proteins | sample RifOxyA3_FD_108045 | JGI IMG/M metagenome (GOLD analysis project Ga0156402, IMG submission 108045) | Lentisphaerae bacterium RIFOXYA12_64_32 | reverse complement strand
CGTTCACCTGCCACACGAGGTGGCAGGAGTCTGTGCTCCACCCTTTGCTGACGCATTACCCCCCGGGAACTGACCGGGTACCCAAACCCGGGTCCCGGCAGTATATTGGCAACTTTCGAGTCACCAGGCCGTTTCCCGTCTTTTCCTGACAGCAAGAAACCGAGGCATCGACATGGACGACATCAGCAAAGACGCGCAACCGCAGAGCGCTGCTCAGCCACCGCAACCGCAGAGTCCGCTCGCGCGCGCGCTTCCACCGCCCGCACGCCCGGTGCCCCCGCTCACCTCACCGGCCGCCTCCACCGCCGGGGCTGCGAGCCCCAGCGTGTCCGAACCGGCATCCCAGACTCCGCTGCCGCCGGCAACACCGGCCGGAACGCACGCAGTTCCACCACCGCCGCCGCCACCACCGGCACCCTCCGCGGCGCAAGGCGGCCGGCGCTGGGGTTGCCTGATCGCCGTCGCCGTGGTTGTGGTCCTGGGCCTCGGCATGTTGGGGCTCGGCGTCTGGGTCGTGAGTTCCGTGGCGAACTCGGCCGTCACCAGCTTCCTGCCGCAGGAAGCCGAACTGCTGGGCGGCGGCGGGTCGGGGCCGAAGATCCGCGAAGAGATGATGACCGACGACAAGACCGGCACCACTCAGAAAATCGCCGTCATTGACGTGAAGGGCCTGCTCGTTTCGGGGGATGATTACGGTTCCGCGGGCACGGACGCCATCATCAAGGGAATCGAGGCAGCGCACAAGGATCGGAACGTGGTCGCGATCATCTTGGACATGGACACGCCCGGCGGCGGCGTGGTCGCCAGCGAAGAGGTGCACCATGCGGTGCAGCAGTTCCGGGACACCGGCCGGCCGGTGGTGACCTGCATGCACTCGGTCGGCGCCAGCGGCGGCTACCTGATCGCCGCCGGAACCGACCACATTATCGCGAACCGGCTCACGCTGACGGGCAGTGTCGGCGTCATCGTCAGCACCGTCAATTACGCCGGACTGTTCGAGAAGATCGGACTCCGGTCCGATGTGTACAAGTCCGGATCCATGAAAGACTTGCTGCATGGCGGCCGGGAACGGACGCCGGAGGAGATAAAGCTCGTTGACGACCTGGTCCGGGCCAACTTCGAGGAGTTTGCCGCCATTGTGGCCGACGGGCGCGCGCGTTACGCTGACGTGCAGGACGTCCTGAAAGCTGAGTTTGCCGACGGGCGCGTGCTGACCGGCAAGCAGGCCCTGGACATGGGGCTGGTTGACGAACTGGGCTACTTCGAGGACGCCGTGAAGAAGGCGAAAGAACTGGCCGGCGTCAGCGATGCGAAGGTGGTGCGCTTCCGGCGCGCAATCCGCCTCTTCGACCTGTTCTCGATGCGCGCCGGACGGTTCGACGGACTGAGCCGGTTGATGCCCGCCGAGATGCGGTTGCTGAAGCCCGGCCAGATGTACTATGTCATGCCCAGCGCCGTGCCGTAACCCGGCCGGCCAGTTCCGGGGAAGGCGAAACCATGACTCCTTCTTGTGCATTGGCTCCAGGTCGCCGCACGGCGGCGGCCGCCGCCGTTGTCTGGGTGTGCCTGGCGCTTGGGGCTCGGGCGGCGGACGACATGTTCCCGAAGCCGGGCTGGACGGACCAGCCCGACCCCGTCGCCAGCCCCTACGCCGCGGTCGGCGGCGAGGTGGTCGAACATGCCGGGCAGTATCCCAAGAGCCTGAACTACTACTTGGACAACAACGTGTTCACGGCCGGCGTTTTCGGGGCCATGTTCGAGACGCTCATCGAGATGGACCCGATGACGCTGGAGTACCGACCGTGCCTGGCGGAAAAGTGGTCCATCTCGGAGGATAAGAAGACATTCACGTTCTGGCTGGATGCGCGAGCGAAGTGGAGTGACGGCCGCCCGGTCACCGCCGCGGACGTCAAATGGACCTATGATGCGGTCATGGACCCGAAGAACATGACCGGCGTGCACAAAGTCAGCCTCGAACGCCTGGAACCACCAGAGGTGAAGGATGAGCGCACGATCGTGTTCCGCGCCAAACAGGTCCACTGGGAGAACCTGGGCGCGGCGGGCGGCTTCAGCGTTCTGCCACGGCACGTGCTTGAGGGGCAGGACTTCAATAAGGTCAACGTCGAGTTTCCGGTCGTGTCCGGGCCGTACCGGCTCCGGGAGTTGAAGGAAGGGATCTTCCTGGTTCTGGAGCGGCGCGAGGACTGGTGGCGGCGCTCGTTCCCCAGCAGCAAGGGCATCGGCAACTTGCAGGCCATCAAGTACAAGTTTTTCGGTGAGCAGGAGAATGCGTTCGAGGCGTTCAAGAAGGGCGAGATCGACGTCTACCCCGTGTACATGGCGCGGCAGTGGGTGAACGAGACCACCTCGGAGAAGTTCCAGAAGAACTGGATCGCCAAGCAGAGCGTCTACAACCATCATCCGGTCGGGTTCCAGGGGTTTGCCATGAACATGCGGCGCGTGCCGTTCGACGACGTCCGGGTGCGCAAGGCCATGGCGCACCTGCTCGACCGCGATAAGATGAACGCCACCATCATGTACAACCAGTACTTCCTGCACCGCTCCTACTTCGAGGACCTCTACGACAAGGAACGCCCCTGCCCCAACGAGTTGGTCCGATTCGACAAGGACGCGGCGCGGCAGCTCCTCGCCGAGGCCGGGTGGAACGTGAACCCGAACACCGGCCTGCGCGAGAAGGACGGGAAGACGTTCTCCGTCCAGTTCCTGACCCGTGACGCGTCGTCCGACAAGTTCCTGGCGATCTACGCCGAGGATCTCAAGGATGTGGGCGTGGCGATGACCTTGGTCAAGAAGGACTGGGCCGCCTGGGCCAAGGACATGGACGAGTTCAGTTACGACATGACGTGGGCCGCCTGGGGCGCCGGCGTGTTCAAGGAACCGGAGGGCATGTGGCACTCCAAGGAGGCCGATCGTCAGGGTGGGAACAACATTACTGGGTTCAAGGACGCGCGTGTGGATGAACTGATCGAACAGCAGAAGGTCATCTTCGACGTACAGAAGCGACACGAGATCTGCCGCCAGATCGACCAGATCATTTTCCAACAGCATCCGTATGTCCTGCTCTGGAACCTGAACTACGTCCGGCTCCTGTACTGGAACAAGTTTGGCACGCCCGACACCGTGCTGTCCAAGTACAGCAACGAGAGCACGTCCTACTGGTGGGCCGATGCCGACGCGGCGGCGGAACTGGCCGAGGCCATGAAGTCCGGCAGCGCGCTGCCGAAGAAGCCGGAGAAGGTTGTGTTTGACGACGTGTTCAAGACACCGGGCACGGCGGCAAGCGCCGCTCCGGTCCCGATCGCCGAACCCGCCGCGGCGTCCCCCTCTGCAGAGGCGCCTGCCGCGCCGCAGGCTCAACCGGCTGAACCCGCTCTGGCGACTATGCCCTCTAAGCTTCCGCAGGTCGGTCCTGCTGGCGACATGGAGATCGATCTGCCGCCGCTGCCGGAGGATCCGGAGCCTAAGGTGCCGGTGATGCTGCGGCTGCTGCAAGGTGCGCTGGGCGTGACGCTCCTGACCCTGGTGGTTCTGGCGCTGGCCGGTTTCCGGAAGAAGGCGCAAGCGCCAAAACCGGACGAGAACGCAGAGAAGAAGTAGGACGTATACGACCTATACGACCGATGGGCTGGCGCCTGGAGAGGAAGGCCGTATGCGGCTGGCGCCCGGAGAGGACAGCGCTCAAACACCATGGAACGGTTCGAGTATTTCCTGCGCCGATTGCTGTTGGTGATCCCGACGTTCATCGGCATCACGCTGGTGTGCTTCGGCATCACGCAGTTCGTCCCGGGCGGCCCGGTCGAACAGGCGTGGATGCAGATGCGTGGGATCGGCTCGGGGGAAGGCGCCCGCACCACAACGGCCGGAGCCGCGATCTCCGAGGCGCAACGCGAAGCCATCCGCCAGCACTTCGGCTTCGACAAACCATTCCACGTCCGCTATGTCAACTGGCTGGTGCGGGACCGGCTGGGCATGCGGATGGAGTCGTACAGGTTCCCGAACAAGACCGCCTGGCAGCTTATCTGCGAACGGTTCCCGGTGTCGCTGGTCTTCGGGGTCACCGGGTTCCTGCTCACTTACCTGGTCTGCATCCCGCTGGGCATGGCCAAAGCGCTGCGGCACGGTTCGCCGTTTGACCTGGCGTCCAGCGTGGTCGTCTTCATCGGGTACGCCATCCCCGCATTCGCCTTCGGCATGGTGCTGAAGATGTGCTTCTGCGGCACCGTGGACCGGCTCTGGGATATCTTCCCCGTAGCCGGGTTTCAATCGGACAACTTCGCGACCCTGTCGCTGTTCGCCCAAACAAAGGACATCGCCATGCACATGTTCCTGCCCATCCTGTGCTACATGATCGGCAGCTTTGCGGTGGAAACGCTCCTGATGAAGAACTCACTGCTGGAGCAAGTTGGCGCCGATTACATCCGAACCGTGCTCGCCAAGGGCGGAAGCTGGCGCCGGGCCGTGTGGGGGCATGCGCTGCGGAACTCGCTGATCCCGATTGCCACCGGGTTCGGCGGCGTCCTGACGGTGATGTTCGCCGGGTCGGTGATCATCGAGCAGGTCTTCGAAATCCCCGGCATGGGCCTGCTCAGCCTCGATGCCATCGTCAGCCGCGACTACCCCGTGTTCATGGGCATTCTGTCGATCACGTCCATCCTGGGCTTGCTCGGCAATATCCTCTCCGACTTTTGCTACGTGCTCATCGACCCGCGCATCAATTTCCAGAACTGACCCGCGCCGGCCACACGAAACCCAGCGAAAGGCGTCCCGACGCCAAGGTGTTCTCCCTGTCGTGGGGGGGGGGGCAAAGGTTCCGTCCTCTTGGTGTGCTACCCGCACAGAGACGTGGCAACGTCGGGGAAGGCATCAACCCGCGTTCGGCGCGATGTGCGTCATCCGCATTCCGATCACGAGGACGGCAATCAGCCCGAAGTACAGAAGGGCCATGCCCCAGCGCTGGGCCGGCGTGACCTCAAACCAGCGTGCCTCGTCAGCCGTCTTGCGGCGAAACATCGAGATGAGGCGTGGCAAGGATAGCAGCAGAATCAGGAACAGCAGGAAACTCGGGTGCGTCACCAGCAACGCAACCATCATGGCCAGACCGATGCCCCACAGCCACGGCGAAACGGCGGTGACGATCCGGCCGCCGTCGAGGGGCGCGAGCGGAATGAGGTTGAACAGATTGAGCATGAAACCGGTGTAGGCCAGGGCGCGGAACAGGGGATAGCCGGTCGCAAGGAAGATGCCCTCACACGCAGCCGCACCCAAGGTGCCGATCAACGGGCCGCCCACGCCCACGCGGGCTTCCGTCCAGGCATTGGGTGGCACATCCTTGAGCGCGATGAACGCGCCCATGAACGGGATGAACATCGGGGCCCCAACCTTCAGCCCTGCCTGCTTGGCGGCCAGCAGGTGCCCGCACTCGTGGACCAGCATCAGCAGCACGAACCCCACCGCAAACACCCATCCCCAGTTCATGGCGTAGAACCAGATCGACAACAACATGGTTCCGCCGGTCTTCAGCAGCAACGGCAGGAATTTCAGAACCGGCACGACCAGGAACTTCAGCTTGCCGAGAAACTTCGCGCCGAGAAGCAGCACAACGATCCCCGGCGTCAGGAGTCTCTTCAACTTCTGCCACGGCGTCAACGGCGTGGGTTCAAGTGGGGGCGACGACGACGGCACGGCGTCCGTCAGGGGTGGCTCCTCAGTTTGGGGCTTGGTGTCGTCAGACATGGACATTGTCTCTCCCGCCCCGGCAATGCGGAGCGTTTGGTTCGTCTCAATATGTTGCCTCTCGGGTGGCGGCACAAGGCAGACCGGGTGATGCGATGGATCGCGCGGTGGCTCGGAGCGTCCCGCGCCGAAGCTGCCCGGGCCAAGGCGGATCTCCGGCCGAGAGCCTCGGGCCGGGACGGCCCTGAGGCACCCTGCTGCGGTCCCGGAGGTCCCGCGCCACTGCCCCCCGCCGCTGCGTGCAACCGCGAACGGGAGTATCCTGGCGCCCATTGCCCAGACTTCTCTCTCTGTAGATTTGCCCGCACCTCTCGCCCTTTTTTCCCGCGCCGCCCTCTTGACTTCCGGCCAAATTCAAACGAACGTATGAATGAAACGCTGAAGAGAGGTGTGCGCGTATGGACAGATGCCTGACCAGAGAGCGGATCCTGGATGCGGCGGAGCGGCTGTTCGCCGAGCAGGGCTTTGCGGCCGCATCGATGCGCGCCATCACGCACGAGGCGGGGGTAAATCTGGCGGCGGTGAACTACCACTTCGTCACCAAGGAGAAGTTGCTCATCGAGGTGGTGCGCCGTCGCGTGGTGCCGATCAATCGCGAGCGGCTCGAGCGGTTGGATCGGCTGGAGACCGAAGCGCGCGGGCGTCCCGTCCCGGTCGAGGCGGTGCTGACCGCATTTGTGGCGCCGGTGTTTGCGCTGCGCACGGGCGAACCGGGCGGCGGCCACTTCCCGCGCCTGCTCGGACGTCTGTACGGCGAACCCGCAGAGAGCCTGACACGGTTCTACGAGGAGGAGTTCGGCGAGATGATGCGGCGATTCGCCGCAACCCTGCAACGATCGATCCCCGGACTCGAGCCGTCCGGTGTGTTTTGGGGGTTGACCCTCGCCACCGGCATGCTTTGTCACATCCTCATGGCCGGTGATCGGCTGGGGCTTTGCACCGCCGGGGTCTGTCGAGCCGACGACGCGGAGGAGATCACCCAGCATGTGGTTCGCTTTGCCGTGGCGGGTCTGACGTCATCCGCGGCATCGGCCCGTCAAGAGGTCAGCAAGACTCGGGGACGGCGGGCGACGACGTCGCCCGGGCGCGCGCCGCGGATCCGGAAACGAACAGGCAGGTGATGCCGAGTGGTACCGATGAGCCATTTTTTGCAGCTTGTACCTCAGACCGGGCGTCGCCCACGCGGCGGTGCCGTGGCCATGGCCCGCCTGCTGCTGGCTGCAGGTGCTCTGTTGGCAGCCTTTTCCAGTGGCGGCTGCCGTGCCCCGGAAGTCCGACGCGACGCCGAAATCGCGCGGTTTGCGGAGCAGATCCAGAACCGTGCCGCGGGGCTGAACCTTGATCCCGCCGTGCCGCTGAGTATGGAGCGGTGCGTGGAGATTGCCCTGGCGAACAGTCTCGACCTGCGCGTCCGGAAACTGCGTGAATCGCTGCACGACGAACACGTCCGCAACGCCCTGGCAGACGGATTGCCCCGCATCGACCTGAACTACACGGACACGAAGCGCAGCAACAAGGCGCTGATGGGCCTCGGTGGCGCTACCGTCGAGATGGAAGACCAGCGGATGCGCGGCGCCACCGTGCAGGGCGTGGTGCCGGTGCTGGACTGGGGCACGACGTACTACGGCTGGCGCATTGCCAAGGACCGTCGCGACCAGGAGCGGATCTTGGTCGAGCGGGCGCGTCAGACCTTGGCACGCGATGTCCGCACCGCCTACGTACGGCTGGCGTCGGCACAGCGGCAGGAGCAGTTGGCGCGCGTTGCGCTGCTGGCCGCCAACGAACTGCGGCGGGTCGCCAAGTCGCTGGAACGCGAGGGGCTGGGATCGCACGCGGCCACGGCCGAAGTCGAAGCGGGTGGGGCCGAGGCGGCCCTGGCCTGGAGCGGCACGCGCCGCGCCGTCGAGCAGACGCACTTGGAGCTGGCGCAACTCCTGTCGTTGCCGCCGGGGACGGTCTTCGCGGTCGAAGACAGGCCGAGACCGACACGGCCCCTGGTCCCGGCGACGGATGTCCCCGGACTCGAAGAGAGTGCGCTGCGGAATCGGCCCGAACTCCAGGTGCAGGATCTGCAGAACCACATTGCGGCCACGTCGGTACGGCAGCGCGTGGCAGAGTTCTTCCCGCGCGTGGACGGGCTGGCGAGCTATAACTGGAGCAGCCTGTCGTTCGCGACGAACCCAAGTTACTGGCGCTTCGGGGTGCAGGTTTCCGACACGTTGCTCAACGGCGGCCGCAAGCTGTGGGACCTGCGTTTGGCACGCAAAGAGGTCACGATCGAGCAGGAGCAGACGCTGCTGCTCTCGCTCGGCATCCTGTACGAGGTGGACTTCCGCGTGCTGCAGCTCTACGGGCTGTACGACACCGTGGTGGCGCGCCAGGCGCTGGTCACGGCCCAGACCGAGGCGCTGCGACTGATTGTCAGCCGCTACGTCGAGGGCCTCGAGAGCGGCACCGACACGGTACGATCCCTGGCCGACATGTACGTGGCGCGCATCCGCCTCGACCAGGCCACGACCGACTTCCAAGTGGCGTGGTTCGAACTGGACACCGCCGCCATGCTCCCGGGCCCGGATCAGCCCCCCGTCGCACCGACACCGGCCGCGACGGCCGCGGTGCCATCGTACGAGCCGGCGCCGGCCCTCGACTCGTACCGGCAGTTGATGGACGCCGCACCGCCGGTCGACCTGCGCCAGTACCCCGAGTTGGAAGAACTGTTGAAGAAGGCCGGAGCCCTTGGCGGCGCTACGCCGTAGCGGCACCACAATCGAAAGCGTCGATGGGAAACATCGCCATGAGACAAGAACCGACCTGTTCGGGTGACACGACCGTGGGCGGGCAGTGGCGCGGGACCGCCGGGATCGCGGCAGGGTGCTCGGGGCCGTCTCGGCCCGAGGCCCTCGGCCGGGGACCGGCCCGAGCACCCCGCTTCGGCCCGAGACGGTCCGAGCCACGGTTTGGCCACTTCGGCGCGGGGCGTGCCGAGTCACGGCGCGCCTGGCTGGGGCTGGCGTCGGTCTGGCTGGGCCTGGCGGTTGCCGCCCTGGCACCGGCCCAGGAGACGCCCCGACTGTCCCTGGTCCAGGTCCAGGCGTTGTGTGGCGGCGACGTGGAGGCCACGGGCCGGTTGCTGCCGCAGTTCTCCGCGCTGGTGGGGTCGCGCCTGGCCGCGCACATTGCCGAATGGGGCAAGAACGACGCCGGGCAGTGGCTGGATGCGGGCATGCCAGTGAAAGCGGGACAAGTGCTGTTTTCCTTGGACCAGGGCACGCTCAAGGCGAGCCTGGACAGGGCGCAGGCCATGCAGGCCTCCTCGGAAGCGGCGTTGGCCGACCTGGTCGCCCCGCCCCGCCGCGAACGCGTGGACATCCTCAAGGCGTCCGTGGATGAACTGGCAGCACGCCTGACCGACCGGCAGCACGACGAAGAGCGCTACCGCCGCCTGGTCGAAGACGACAAGACCATGCCGGTGAAACGGCTCGAAGAGGCGCGTCTCGAGGCGACGGCCCTGCGCAGCCAGCTTGTCGCGGCACAGGCACGGCTTGACGAAGCCGTGACCGGTCCGACGCGGACCCAGATCGCGATAGCCGAGGCACGCGTCGCCGAGGCAAGAGCGGCGGTGGCCGCCGCCGCACTCGACCTGCGAGATGCCGAGGTCAAAGCGCCGTTCGACGGCGTCATCACCCGACGCATGAAAGGCTTAGGCGACTACGTGGCCGGCGCGCCGTTCGTCGACGTCCTGGAACTGGTGACCCTGGACCGGCTCGAAGCCGAACTGCGGCTGGCGGAAGCGTACCTGCCGCAAGTGATTCCGGGCCAGACGAAAGTGCGGTTGTCCTGCCCGCTGGCGCCCAGTGAACAGGAATTGATCGTGACGCGCGTGGTGCCACAGATCGACCCCGCGAGCGGCACGTTCGTGTTTCGCGTCGCCATCCCGCCCGACCAGGCCACAGGCCTGGTCCCGGGCGCGTTCGTGACCGCGCGGTTGGCCTTTGGCCAGGGCGATGCCGCGGTTCTGGTACCCCTCCGGGCGCTGAGTTCCCAGGGCGGCAGCAACGGCGTCTTCGTGGCGGACAACGGCAAGATGGTGCGGCGCCCGGTCGAGATTGGCAGTCGCCTGACCGAAGGCGTCGTGGTCAGGGGCGACCTGAAGCCCGGCGACAGCGTGCTGGTCGGCGCACCGGAGCAGTTGACCGACGGCGCCGCGCTGCCGGAGTACCTGATGGAGAAGGAGTGACAGTGTGAAAGAAGGCTGTGCAATGGGTGCCAGGATACGCCTGTTCGCGGTTGTGCGCCGCGGCGGGCAGTGGCGCGGGACCTCCGGGACCGCGGAGGGGTGCTCGGGGCCGTCCCGGCCCGAGGCTCTCGGCCGGGGATCCGACTTCGCCCAGGCAGCTTCGCCGGACAAGCCCGGCCGACGCACCCTGCTTCGGCGCGGGACGCGCCGAGCCACCGCGCTCAATCGTCTCCCCGTCGGGGCACGCCATTGTTCCGCGAGGGCGAACTTACCCGCACAGGTCGACAGATATCCTGCAGCATCGAACGGGCAACGTGCGGCCCGCGGTCGACGGCATCTCGGCTGCTCAATTCGTGGAATCGGTCCAAACCTACAGCCTAAACCCCTACAGCCTAAACAACCTGATGGGTTCCTGACATGCTGCTTTCCGACATTTCCATTCGCCGGCCGGTGATGACGATGATGGTGCTCGGCGCCATGGTCGTATTCGGCATTGTCTCGTTCCAGCGCCTGGGCATCGACCGGTTCCCGCGCGTCGATTTCCCGGTGATCACCATCATTACGCAGTTGCCCGGCGCCGACCCCGAGACCATGGAGATGCGCGTCACCGACCCGATTGAGGAAGAAGTGAACACGCTTTCCGGGCTGAAGAGCCTGCGCTCGACCAGCGCGGACAGCTACTCGCTGATCGTCGCCGAATTCGTGCTCGAGAAGGACGTGGATGTGGCGTTCCAGGAGGTCCAGGCACGCGTCAACTCGGTGCGGCAGACGCTGCCGGTTGATATCGAGGAACCGGTGATCGAGAAGTTTGACATCGACGCCTCGCCGATCATGACCGTGGTGGTGTCCGCGGACATGTCGATCCGCGACCTGTCGTACCTCGCCGACAAGACGGTCAAGGAGAGCATTCAACGGGTGCGCAACGTCGGGTCGGCACGCATTGTCGGTCGGCGCGAGCGCAAGATCTGGCTCTGGCTCGACGCGCCGAAAATGAAGCAGCATGGGGTGAGCGTCCAGGACGTGCGCGGTGCGCTGCAGCGCGAGCACGTCGAGATGCCGGGCGGCCGCGTCGAGACCGGTCCGGTGGAACTGGCCGCGCGCACGAAGGCGGAGTTCCAGACCGCCGGCGAACTGAACGATCTGATTGTCGTGGAGCGGGCCGGGCGCACGGTGCGGCTCAAGGATGTCGGGTTCGCCGAGGACGGCCTGGAGGAAGAGCGCTCCTACGCGCAACTCGACCGTAACCCCTGCATCGCGCTGCAGGTGCGGCGGCAGTCGGGCACCAACACAGTGCAGGTGGCGCACGACGTGAAGGCGGAGATCGCACGACTGCGCAAGGAGCTGGAACCGCGCGGCGTGCGTCTGGAGATCGCGCAGGACTCGTCGGTCTTCATCGAGCGCTCGGTCGAGGAGGTCAACCATCACTTGGTGCTCGGCGGTTTCATGGCGGTCATCACGGTGTTCGTATTCCTGCTCAATTTCCGCAGCACCCTCATCAGCGCGCTGGTGTTGCCCACTTCGGTGCTCGCGACGTTCATGCTCATCTACGCCATGGGCTTCACCCTGAACATGATGACACTGATGGGGCTGACCCTCGCTATCGGCCTGCTGATCGACGATGCGATCGTGGTGCAGGAGAACATCATGCGGCACGTCGAAGAGGGCAAACCGGTGCGCTGGGCCGCCGGGTTCGGGACCGGGGAGATCGGCCTGGCCGTCCTGGCCACGACCCTGTCAATCGTCGCTGTCTTCCTGCCCGTGGCCATGATGAAAGGTATCGTGGGCCGGTTCTTCAAACCGTTCGGGCTCACGGTCTCGTTCGCCGTGCTGGTCTCGATGCTCGTCTCGTTCACGCTGACCCCCATGCTGTCCTCGCGGCTGTTGAAGAAGGTGCGGCTGCACAACCCGCTGTTCAACCGCCTGGAGGGGATGTTCAAGGCCATTGACCGCTTCTACGGCCGCATCCTGGCCTGGACCTTGGCGCACCGGGGCACGACCGTACTGATCGCGGTCCTGGCCTTTGCCAGCGTCATGTGCCTGGTGCCGTTCGCCAAGCAGGAGTTTGTGCCCATCGAGGACAGCAACGAGTTCAACGTCATGGTCCGCGCCCCGCAGGGCGCGGCGCTGCAGCAGACGCGCGGGATTGTCGAGGGCATCCTGCCGCGCCTGCGCGAGATCCCCGAAGTGCGGTACACGTTCTACGCGATCGGCGGCGACGAAATGCAGAAAGTCAACGAGGCGGTGGTGTACGTGCGCCTGTGCGAGAAGGCGGAGCGCAAGCGCTCGCAGACCGCGCTGATGGAGGACGCGCGAGTCCGGCTCAAGGACATTACGGACGCGCAGATCTCCGTGCAGCAGGCGGCCACCGTGTCCGGCGGCGGCATGAAATGGGCGCAACTCCAGTACGAGGTCCGCGGACCGGACATTGAGCGGCTGGTGACAATCTCCAATGGCGTGATTGCGCGCATGAAGCAGGCGGGCGACTACGTCGACGTGCAGAACTCCTACGAGGCCGGCAAGCCCGGGGTCGACGTGCTGGTGGACCGCGCGCGCGCCGCCGACCTCGGGGTCTCGCCGGCGGTCATTGGCGACACGGTGCGCGCCGCGGTGGGCGGCATGAACGTGGGCAAGTTCAAAGCGGGCGGCGACCGTTACGACCTGGCGGTGCGCCTCCTCGAGCAGTACCGGATTCGTCCCGAACAACTCGGCGACCTGTGGCTGCCGTCGCAGAGCGGCCAGCTCGTCGAACTGCGCAACGTCGCGCAGCCGGTGCGGTCGTTCACCGCGGTCGAGATCACGCGCTACAACCGCCAGCGTAACGTCACGGTGCTGGCCAACCTGGCGCCCGGCAAAGCGCTGGGGCCGGCCATGGCGGCGCTGGAGGAGTTCACGCGCCAGGAAGGACTGCCGCCCGGGTACAGCACCGGCTGGGCCGGCCAGGGCTCGGACATGCGTGAGTCGTTCCGCTACCTGTTCGAGACCATGATCCTGTCCGTGATCGTCGTCTACATGCTGCTGGCGGCGCAGTTCGAGTCGCTCGTGCACCCCCTGTCCATCATGCTGTCGCTGCCGCTGGCCATGATCGGCGGGCTCGGGGCGCTGATCGCGCTGCGCATGAACGTGAGCATCTTTGCGATGATCGCCTTCATCTTCCTGCTTGGCATGGTCACCAAGAACGCCATCCTCCTGGTCGACTACGCCAACACCCTGCGCTGGCGCGACGGCCTGGAACGCGACGAGGCGCTGCGGCGTGCCGGCCCGATCCGGCTGCGCCCGATCCTGATGACGACCGTCGCCATCATGGCCGGCATGCTGCCCACCGCGCTGGGCACCGGCGCGGGCGCCGAATCGCGCCAGCCCATGGCCTGCGCCATCATCGGCGGCCTGACCACGTCGACCCTGCTGACCCTGCTCGTTGTGCCGGTCGCCTATTCCCTGCTCGACCCCATGTCCGAGTGGCTCAAACACAACTTCTTCGACCGCAAGGATACGTCCGTCGACGCAGCCGGCGACACGCCCCCTGCCCCGCCACCCGACCGGCACGACGCCGGCAAGTAGGCCCGGGCGCGACGCCATCCGGCCGGCCGAATGTGGCCGCCAGGTCTCCCGGCGGGGTGGGTCCACCTCCCGAATCCCCGCAGGGGATGACACATCGATAGCCACGGGCGCGAGCCCGTGGACGCGACAACCCAGGCACCATTGAGCCCCCGTAGTCGTCGACTCCGGGAAATCTCCGCCCGCCTGTACGAAAACCCGCCCCGCGTGCGCCATTACCGGTAACACGAGCGCCGTTGAGATTGGATCGCGGCGAGTCGTGAATGGCGTACATGGAGTCCAGGGTTGAGTTTCAGAGAAGGAGGGTTTGCGATGAAGTTGGTGTCAAAGGCCGTGGTCGCAGCAGTCGTCGTCTGGGGTGCATCGCTTTATGCTGACGACGCACGTATCGATCTGGACGCGACAAATGATGGTGTCAATCTGCAGACGGTGAAGGCCCCGGACAATGGCAGCGCCGACAATGCATCCTGGATGGACGATGCAAAGAACAAGCAGTACATCCATACCGGGATTCCGGCCACCGGCGAATGGACGCAGGGCTCGTTCTCCTTCAAGGCCGACAAGGACGGCAAGGTCACGATCAAGCTCATGGGCGAGTGGCGTCCGAAAGATGAGAACAAGCCGGACGATCTGGAACCCGTCTGGATCCTCTATGATGATATCGACGTCAAGGGCGCCGAACTGAAGAATGGCGGATTCGACGGAAGCATGGACGGATGGGACTCGTATGGCGAGCCCCAGTACGTCGGCGACCAGGGGCACCAGAAGCCCGGCGCCATGAAGGTGTGGCACAACTCCCCCGCCGTGCAGGAAATCACGGTCAAGGGCGGACAGGACGTCACGATCAGCTTCTGGTACAAGACTGCGAAGTAGGCGCAGAGCACGCCCGTTCGTAGTGGGCTCGCAGTGCACGGAACGAAGTGGAGCGCCAAGAGCCCATCTGGCGCGTTGCGGCGGCGTGGCGCGCGGATGGTGTCTTGCCCGTGTGAGGTGTCTTCCCGCAAGGCCGGATTTACCCGCACAGGTCGTTTCGTTTCGCGACTTGCCCGTAAGCGTCGCCTCGGCCCGGTGTCAGGATCCGGGTGTCTGGCACAGGCACGAGCGCCTGAAAGGCAATAAGGGAACAACGGTCCCGACCAGAGGGACCGGGCGATCTGCGTCGCCGTTTGGACAATATGCGTCGCCTGTGCCACAAAGAGCCCGGGACCGTCGGTCCCTGCCTGACAACCATTCGGGGGCGCTGCCTGTGCCCAGGGCTGTTTCAAGATTCGTGACTGTCGCGGGCGGTGAGTACCCCCGGCGTGTCCCCACGCCGGGGGGGGACGGCCTGAGGACAGGCCGCCCCTACTTGGTGTGCGCGGAGGCGTGGCCTTCCGAGACGCGGCGCCAGATCTTGAAACAGCCCTGGCCTGTGCCGGGGCGCCATTGACAAGCATCCCGCGATATGATACGTTCTGCTCAAGGAACAAGCGGGGATCGTAAGGTCTGCCGCCACGCGTTGGTGATATCCGGCGAGAGGTCATGTCATGCGAATCGTCGAACAGGCCCAGGCTGAGCTTGCCTCCCTGCCAGCTTCCGAGGTACTGGTCGTCTATGACCTGATCCGGCGCCTCAAAGCGCAACCACCTGACAAGACCAGGCAAACGGCTTCCAAGGCCTACCTGCGTGTGCGACGGGCCCTGAGGAAGTGCGGCGGAAATCTCAGCGACGATATCCAGCGGGGGCGCGACGAGCGCGCATGAAGTTGTTCTTCGACACCTCCGCCCTGGCCAAGTACTTCCATGACGAAGATGGCACGGACCGCGTCACCGGGTGGATACAGGCCCCGGGCCACGAAATCCAAGTGCTGGAACTCGTCCGCCTGGAGTTCCTCAGCGCCTGCCAGCGACGTTTTCGGAATGGCGAAATCGGCTTGCACGAAATGCGCGAGTGTGTCGGCGGCTTCGAGGAAGAGCTTGCCGGCTTTGAGGTGGAACCTTTCTCGCGCGTCTTCCTGCGCGAAGCCGAACGCCTGATCCAGGAGTACGGAAAGGAACACGGACTCCGCAGTCTGGACGCGATCCACCTTGCGGCATTCAGCCTGCTTGCGGAAAACGACTGGGTGTTTGTCACCGCCGATGCGTTTCAGACACGTGCAGGGCGTGCCATGGGAATGCACGTCTTGAACCCTCTCGAACCGACGCCCGACCAGCCATAGAGCGCGCCGAGACAGCCCCAACCCGTTCACGCATGCCCCGGAGGTCAATATTGCGTGCGGCCGTGGCTCTGGATGAGGCGGCAGCCGGCCAGCGTCTCCTCCCTTCCGCCAACGCGTGGCGGATATTGTCCAACGGCGACATAGAGTGCCCGTCCCCGAGGATTCCGCGAGGATTCAATCTCCGAGAATTCCTGCAATGGCTATCGGCTGGCGCGGGGTGTAAATTCGTCGCTGTGGGACAGGCTTGGCCCGGCCTTGTCAGGATCTGGCGAGAAGCGGCCGCAACCAGCAAGAGAGGGATGAGCCCGTGGTCTACCATGCCATTCGTGCGTTCTGTGTCTGCATTCTCGCCGTTGCGGGTGTCTGCCGCGGGGGGCCTGTTCCGGACGGTGAAGGGACCGCCACGCTGCCCGACAGTTCGGTGTACAAGGGAACGTTCAAGAACGGCCTTTTCAACGGCAAGGGCATGTTGACCTGGCGGGATGGTGCAACGTATGTGGGCGAGTTCAAGGACGGACTCCACAATGGCAACGGAGTTCTGACCGACACAAACGGCGACCAGTATGATGGCACATTCAAAGACGGCCAAGAGACGGGCAGAGGTATCTACACGTGGAAGGACGGCGGCAGGTATGAGGGAGAGTTCAAGGACGGGGAGTTCGACGGCAAAGGGTCACTCACGCGAGCAAATGGCGATAGCTACGAAGGGGATTTCAAGGACGGCAAGTCCAACGGGAAAGGTGTGTTCACATACAAGAACGGTGATCGCTACGACGGCGAGTTCAAGGACGGGCGGCACAATGGTAAAGGTCTTTTCGTGCGCAGGAATGGCGATCGGTACGAGGGGGACTTCAAGGACGGGCGGTTCGAGGGCCAGGGGAAACTGACCTATGCCACGGGCGGCGTTTACACGGGCGAGTTTGCGGACAGCGGGTCCAACGGCAGAGGTGTCTACACGTGGGACGACGGCAGGTATGAGGGGGACTTCAAGGATGGGCAGTACGACGGGACAGGTGTGTTCATTTACAAGAATGGCAATCGCTACGAAGGGGACTTCAAGGACGGCAGGTGCGACGGGAAAGGTGTATTGACATACAAGAATGGCGGCCGCTACGAAGGTGAGTTCAAGAATGGCACGTTCGACGGGAAAGGTCTGGCCATACGCGAGAACAGCGATCGGTACGAGGGTGAGTTCAAGGACGGGCGTTACAACGGCCAGGGGACATGGACCTATGTCTCGGGCGACGTCTACACGGGCGAGTTCAAGGACAACACATTCAACGGTCACGGGGTTCTCGTCTACGCCAATGGACGAAGGAAAGAGGGCACGTGGATTCAAGGCACTTTCGTCAACGAGGGGAACGCATGGGCTGAAGACTTCCTGACGTCCACGTCGGGGGTCTGCAGCGTTCTGCTCCTCTGTGTTCTCATTGCTTTCGGGGTCGCGTACAGGATCCGCAGGTGGCTCAAGCAGAAGTACTGCCGATCACTGCTCTGGCAGTGCCAACACCCGACACGGTCTTGGATAACGCTCGCTGTGTTCGGTGCAGGCTGCGCCCTGCTCGGCCTTGCGTCGCTTGTCTTGGTCTGGGATCCCCGTGTGTATGGCGATTGGAACTACCTCATTGCCGACCTATTCGGTGGCGGCGTGCTGTTCGGCATCGGTGGCGTCTGTATCCGGCAGGCGTTTCGTCGCCGTCTCATGCTCGGCTTCCTGAATCAAGCCAGGATAAGGGACGCGATCGCCGAACTGACTACGGCTGGCAAGTGACAGATGGTCGGGGCATGGGGGGACGGGCGAACAGTGGCGCCATTGGACAATAGACGCCACTCCCGGAGGTCATCCGACACAGAGTGCCTGTCCCGAATTCCCCGAATGCTCGTCCGTCCGGCGGGGGTGTTCCGGTTGACGTCCGGGCGCGCCGCGGTTATACTAATGGTATGAAAACGGCAGTGTCAATACCCGACAGAGTCTTCGCGGAAGCGGAGCGCCTGGCACGTCGCGCGCGGACGTCGCGCAGTGAGCTCTATAGCCATGCCCTGGCTGAGTACGTGGCCCGGCACGCACCGGAACGCGTGACCGACGCGATGAATCGGACACTGGCCAAACTCGGCACGGAAAGCAATGCGTTCGTTTCGGCGGCGTCCCGCCGCGTGCTGGAGCGGACCGAGTGGTGATCTCACAGGGTGACATCTGGTGGGCGGCCATCCCCGAGCCGGTCGGCTCGGGGCCTGGCTTCCGCCGTCCGGTCGTCGTCGTCCAAGGCGACTCCCTGAACCGCAGCCGTATCGCCACGATCCTCTGCGTGCCGCTGACCAGTAACCTGACTTGGGCGAGCGCTCCCGGGAACGTGGAACTCTCGCCGGCCATGACGGGGCTACCCAAGGAGTCGGTCGCCAACGTTTCCCAACTGGTGGCCCTTGACAGGGCTCTGCTTTCGGAACGGACGGGGAAACTGTCACAGGCGAAGCTCGATCTGATTCTGAGGGGGATCGACGTCGTACTCGGTCGTTGAGTACACGGCTGGCCATGTGCCACCAACGCTGGAACCACGCGCGGCCATGGCCCCCCGTCAATCACCAACCAAGTGACCAGCGATCCCCGGCATGATCTCGTGTCGGTTGGGTGCTGAACGGCAAGCCGGTGGGGTGGGCGCGAGGTGAAACAGACATGAGGGTTGTCACGCCCCTACAGGGCTCAGTCTCACTTGCCTTCCGTTCCCAGGGCGTCGCTCCGCTTTGCCCTGGGCTGGTATATCACGCCCCTTCAGGGCTAAGAAGGCGGCAGGTGTTTAGTCTATCCGAATGATATGGTGGAGCAGATCGGAGTCGAACCGCCGCCCGGCCGTTCAGCGGGGGGAAGGCTTGGTCGGGGATCCGGGCAACGCGGCCAGGGACTGTCCGCGTCGCAGAGCGGGGACCGGCGCATGGCGCTTTTGGCTGCCGCTCCCTTGACATGTCTTTACGGTGTCCTATCTTGACGCGCGGTCACAGACCGCAATTGGGGTGAAACACTGCGGAGTCCGCACGGACACAGGAGGGTACGATGCTGACCAGAGGGCTTGGGCATTCCGGAGCATTCGCGGTGCTGCTTTTCGCAGGGGAATGTTTGGCGGTCGCGTGCGCGTCGGCGGCTGACCTGCAGTCGGCGGATCCGGCGGTGCGGCGCCTGGCGGTGCTGGAAATCGCGAAGGCGAAGCCGGCGGACGCGGTCGCGCGCCTGACCGCGGTGCTGGACGACCCTAACCCCGTGGTACGGCGCACCGCTGCGCGCGGACTCCGCGAACTGGGCGTGCCGGCAACCGCGGCCCTGAGCGCGGCCTTGAGCAACTCCGACTCCGAGGTGCGCATGACCGCGTTCCTCGCCCTCAATGACCTGGGCGGGCTCGGCATGCCGCAATTGACCGTGGCCGCCGGCGACCAGGACAACGCGGCATTGCGGCTGAGCGCAGTCCAGATCCTGGCGGGAATGGCGCCGTCCAAGGAGCGCGATGCGCTGCTCGATGCGGCCACAAAGGACAGCAACGAGCAGATCCGCGGCATGGCGTCAAAGATCCTGCGCCCGTTCCCGTTCTTCCGCAAGATGGAGTCCATTCGCGACGGCGCCGATCAGATCGTCAACATCACCCAGACCATTCCGCTGCCGTTGGACGGCTGGAAGCTGAAATTCGACCCGGAGGAGAAGGGCCACGCCGACGCAGAGAAGTGGTACGCGCCGACGTTGAACGATGCGGACTGGCTCGCGGTCAGCATCGGCAAGTTCTGGGACGATTTCGGGTTCAAAGGCAAGACGGGGATCGGTTGGTACCGCGGCAAGTTCACGCTCCCGGAGAAGCCGGTGCTGAACGCGGTCGAGATGCATTTCGGTGCGGTCGATGAAACGACCTGGCTGTGGCTCAACGGCGAGTACGCCGGGCAGTACGACGTCGGCCCGTCCGGCTGGGACGTCGCGTTCCGCGTCGACGTGACGCCGTTCCTGAAGTGGGGCCAGGAGAACCAGATCGCGGTGCGCGTGCTGAACACCGCGCAGGGCGGCGGCATCTGGAAGCCGGTGAACCTGGAAGTGATCAAGCTCGGGAACTGAGGCGAAGGGGCGAGAGGTTTCAGGTTTCGGGTTTCAGGTTTCAGGGGGAGGCGGGGGCGGGAGAGGTTTCAGGTGTCCCGGCTTCGTTCAGAAACTTCGCCGTGGCACGCAGGTTTGAGGTGTCAGGGGCGGGCGGCTGCATCAGACAGATCCGACGGATCGGACCGATCGGACTTGTCCGACAGCCGCCTCGCAGCCGAAACAGTGGTTTGCAGCGGACAATAGCGATAGCGGCCCCTGCAGAATCAGGCCCGCCGCGAGGCGACCATCGGCTTGCCCTGAAGGGGCAACGTATACCAGCCCAGGGCAGAGCGATAGCGTCACCCTGGGTTCACGTGTCGACCAGTGGCAAACGGTTGCCAGCACGGGGCCAGTCAATACCGTATGTCGTGGTCCACGAGGGCATTTGAGGTCGCCCGTCTGAGGCCCAAGACGGGAAGTACAAAGGCGAACAAGGCCGCTGTTGCCGACGTGCGAGTACGCACGCGGCAAAGCGCAGGCGTTGGCCCCGACAAGACGACGGCGGCAGGAGCGGGCGGCGGTAGCGACAAAGGGCCGGCGCGATTGCGGTCGAGCGCGGTCGAGTAGTCCGATCGTCCCATGCGCCGTCGAACGCGTCTCGGTGGGACCAAGCGAAAGCGCCGACCGCAAACCAGGGCCGCCTCGGATCGTCAAACGGGCGGTAGCCGAGGCAGGCGCAGCATAACCCGGCCAACAAGGCGCTGTTGCCGACGTGCGAGTACGCACGCGGCAAAGCGCAGGCGTTGGCCCCGACAAGACGACGGCGGCAGGAGCGGGCGGCGGTAGCGACAAAGGGCCGGCGCGATTGCGGTCGAGCGCGGTCGAGTAGTCCGATCGTCCCATGCGCCGTCGAACGCGTCTCGGTGGGACCAAGCGAAAGCGCCGACCGCAAACCAGGGCCGCCTCGGATCGTCAAACGGGCGGTAGCCGAGGCAGGCGCAGCATAACCCGGCCAACAAGGCGCTGTTGCCGACGTGCGAGTACGCACGCGGCAAAGCGCCGGCGTTGGCCCCAGAGAAGCAGATGACCGCCTTCAGGAAATCACTCTTGGTTGCCGCCTCAAGTTGCGGTTGCGTGACTGCA
>Ga0156402_1463_pt1 | contig 21182 bp, 15 predicted proteins | sample RifOxyA3_FD_108045 | JGI IMG/M metagenome (GOLD analysis project Ga0156402, IMG submission 108045) | Lentisphaerae bacterium RIFOXYA12_64_32 | reverse complement strand
GGTCGTTGCCTGCACAGGCAAAGGAAGTGCGGAGGAATTTCTGGCGGCCAAGCACTAGTACGCCGGTGCGAAAATAGCGGCCTGCTGGCTTGCCCCGGCGTGTCTGCGTGAGTAGCTTTGTCTAACGGCGGAGAAGACGCGAACGGGGTCCAGTCATTCGAGGGAGGACTTACTATGTTGAGGTACCTGCTGGCGGCCTTGAGTGTTGCGGGGACTGCGGCGGCTTTGGCGCCGGCGCCGGCCCTGATCCAGAACGGCGGCTTTGAAGCCGTCAGCCCAGCCACGCCTGGTGTCGACGGCCTGGTTTCCGGCTGGAGACTCGGCGAACCGCCTCAGGTTCCAAGCAACTGGTCCCTGAACAGCGCCTATCCGGGTCAGTTCGCCATAGGCACGGCAGCGCCGCATTCGGGCGAACGTTTTGTGCGCCTCGAGGCGAACTCGGGGAAGACCGCCCACATCTACCAGATGTGCGTCGGGCTGGAACCGGGCAAGTGGTACCGCGTGTCCGCCTGGACGCGCGGCGACCCGGTCGCGATCGGTTTCTACGAGTATTTCGATGCCGGTCCTATCGGTGGGGCGACGGTCGTGCAGGCGGCCGCGTCCGGCGCAGATTGGCGCCAGGTGACCGGCTTCTACCTGACACCCACCAAGGACTACGCCCGCTCGGCCCTGAGCCTCTCGGTCAATCCGGGCCAGGCCGCCGATGTGGACGATGTTGCCATCGAACCGCTCGCCGTGCCCGAGGTCCCGGCGGATGCGCCGGACGTGACCGTGGAGAACGACCTGTTGCGTGTGCGCCTGTCCCCGGCCGGAACGGTCCGTGAATTCCTCTGCAAGCCGCTGGGCAAGGATTTCGCCGTGGCCGACGTCCCGGTGCGCGTCGTGACGGTCGTCCGCAACGGGATATCCATGCCGGTTTACTCACTGTCTCGCGATGGCGACCAGATCCTGGCTCGGTTCCTGGATCCGGAGGTGCGCGTGTCGTTGCGCGCGACGCCGCGCAAGCAGCATATTCTTTTCGAGGTCACCGACGTGCAACCGGCGGACGTCGAGAGCGTGAGTCTCGAGTTCCCGGTGCGCCGCCTCAAGACCGTCGCTGGCGCGTTCAATGCCAGCTACGACGACGAGTTCGGCGTCTGCTTCTTCGGCGTCTCGGTCAATGCCTACACCCGGTCGATCCCGCACGGTAAAGACGTCCAGGGCCTCAGCGTCAACTGCATCGCAAAGCACGGCATGGTCGGTGCGAAGTTCGCACTGGTCGCCGCGCCGTTCGGTCAGTTCAACGACGCCATCATGGAAGCGGAGCGCGACAACGGCCTGCCGTGCCCCATGCTCGAGGGCAAGTGGGCGCGCTTCTCCGAGCCCGTCCGCCGCTCGTACCTGTTCATGGTGGACGCGTCCGAGCAGAACGTCGACAAGACCATCGAGTACGCCCGGATCGGCAGGTTCGGCATGATCATCTTTCTGAAGAACAACTGGCTCGAGAACCACGGTCACTTCGACGTCAACAAGAAAAACTTCCCCGACGGTCGCGAGAGCCTCAAGCGCGCCGTGACGAAGATCCACGCCGCCGGTTTTGGCGCCGGGGTGCATGTCTTTGGCCCGTCCATCTCCCCGAACGATCCCTACATCACGCCCAAGCCCGACGACCGTCTCGCGATGGTGCCGTGTCCGCCGCTGGCCGCGGAGGTTGACGCGAAAGCGACCACGCTCCCGGTGGCCGCGGAACCGCGACTGCCCGCGAAGACGGCGCCCACCGCGTCCTCGCCGAACCAGTATTTGCGGATCGGCGACGAGATCATCCGTGTCGGCGACATTGAGGCCGGACCGCCCTGGCGCTTTGTCGGTTGCCAGCGTGGCGCGTTCGGGACCCAGGCCGCCGCGCATCCGGCGGGGGCCGAGGTGCGCGGCCTTCTGGTGGTCTGGGGCTTCTTCATGCTGGACCCTGACAGCACCCTGGCGGACGAGGTCACGAGCCAGTTCGCCGACGTGTTCAACGAGTGTGACTTCGACATGGCCTACTTCGACGCCAGCGACGGCATGCGGGGCGCTCAGGCGGAGACATGGTACTACCTCAACAAACTGCATTTGGGTTTCTACAAGAAGTTCAAGAAGGACGTGCTGTACCAGACCAGCAACGGCACCGGATCGAACATCTGCTGGCACCTCGTGCCCCGCAGCGCCTCGGCCGACGGGCATGGCGACCTGAAGGGCTACCTTGACGAGCGCCTCCCGGGCATGCTCAGTATGGCGGCCAACTACACGCGCTCCGATGTCGGCTGGTACTACATGTTCAAGGAAGTGCGGCCGGACCAGATCGAGTACGTCTGCGCCAAGACCATCGGCATCGATGGTTCGATTTCCATCGAAACATCGCTGGACTCCATGGAGAGCCACCCGCAGGGGCGGCAGATGCTGGAGATGATCGGCCGCTACGAGCAGTGTCGCCTGGCGCGTTTCTTCCCCGAGGATGTGCGTGAGAAACTCAAGGAACCGCAGAAGGACTTCAAGCTCTTCGAGGCCGGCCAGGGCGGCTGGAGCCTGTCCCGTGCCGCCTATGAGGAACCGCGTTTCGTGGACGCGCTCGACGGCCAGCAGAACGTGTGGACGATCACCAACGACCAGCCCGTGTCGTGCCGGCTCGGCATCGAGGTCACGCGCGGCGCCAAGGAAGCGCCGTCGGCCGACTACAACGATCCTCAGGCGGTGACCATCGAGGCGTTCGACGACTTGGCGGAGTACAAGGCCAGTGACTGGAACGACTACGAGAAGTTCATCCAGGGCGACGACAAGGCCCTCACCGAGGGCGGCGCCGTCCGCGCCGGCGTCACCCAGACGTTCGCCGTGAGCGACACGAACGGCAAGGTGGGGCCGCGCTGTGCCGTCTTCGCCGCGAACAACGCGGGCGGGCCCGAGGCCTGGGGCGGCATCGGCCGGCGCTTTGCCGCGCCGCTGGACCTCAGCGCGCACAAGGCCCTGGCGCTGTGGATCCACGGCGACGGCAACGGCGAGATGATTCTGGTTCAGTTTTGGGACACAAAGGGCCGGTATGCGCACTGGCGGCCGGCCATGACCTACAAGGGCTGGCGCCTGCACGTCTTCCCTATGTCAGAGGCGTCGAACTTCGACTGGTCCAGCGTGGCGTACTTGCTGTTCTACTTCAACAGCGTTCCGGCCAAGGCCTCGGTGCAGGTCATGTTCGACGACCTGCGCGCGCTGCCGGCCCTGCTCCCGGTCGCGCCGCTGGTCAAGCCGTCGTTCACCAACGGCAGCAACCGGGTGAGCTACCCCGTGACGCTGCAGCCGCGCCAGGGCCTCACCGACGAGGGGCCGGGCGGCGTCAAGTTCTGGCCGGGCAGTATGGCCGCGTCGCAGCCGGTTGCGGCAGAGGGGCCGACGCTGGAACTCAAGCCGGGCCCCAACACGATCACGTTCTCCTGCGACACCAGCCAGGGCTTCCCCGCCGGCACGCAGGTCCTGTTGTACCGCATGTGGCCGATGGAGAAGTAGCGGGGCGGGATGCGGGGCGACAGCAGCGCTTCCGGCTCCCCGCTTTCCGTTCACGTTTGCGACCTGTGCAGTGAGCGTGGTCGCGGACGTATCCGATAGGCGCCGTGCCTGCCCGTCCCCAAAGGGGACCAACCTGTCCAGCCCGGGGTCACGTGACCCCGGGATCGCCGGCCTGCCACCGTCCATCCGTCCCTGAAGGGGACGAACATGCGGGAGACGCGTACAGCACCGTGGTTCGATATGCGGCACCCCGTTGGGGTGCAATCGCTTGTGGCCACACCGAACCCAGGGTTTGGCAACCCTGGGCTGGACATGCTCGTCGCCGTTGGCGACGGGGAAAAGCCCGGACTCCCGATTGCAGACTTCGACAAGGTTCTCGACAACGGTTGCGGATCATCTATCGGACCAGACCTCAGGTCATGGTGAAGTAGCCTGGGGCGCGCAGGCCGGTGATGAGGTAGTAGATCAGGCCGACGATGAGCGGGATCAGGCCGGCGAGCACTTCGCCGGCGACCAGGCCGACCATGACCGGCTTGAACTGCTGGTACATGCGCGAGCCGCCGTAGCGCGTGACGGCGCTCTTGATCATCCAGCCGAGGAAGAACGAGAAGTACAGCATCTGCGCCTGGTGCGAGTTCAGGAACACGAACGCGATCGGGTGGATCGGCCACCAGGGGAAGCGCAGGCGGCAGAACGCACAGGCCAGGGTCAGTGCGGCCATGATCAGGAACGCGCCGAGGTAGGCCGGCTTGGGGGTGAGGTGCGCGAAGCGCGCCAGGCCGCGGACCTGCTCCGCCTCGGCCAGAACGCCTTGCGCCTCAAGCGTTCGCTTCATTTCCAGCGCCTTGTCGAACGGCAGGCGCGCGGAGTAGCGGGCCCAGCCGGAACTGGCGGTCATGACGCCGCGGTCGTACTGCCAGTAGATGGTGGCGGGCAGGGCGACGGCCAGGGCCAGCACGACGGCCACGATGCACCACACCGTCGCCTTTGAGACCTTGGCGCCGGCGATGTCGGCCAGGTGCAGCGACTGGACCATGAACGGCATGGGCGACCAGCCCGGCCCGATGAGGACCACCACGGACGCCATGACCATGACGGCCAGTGTCTCCGGCCCGACGGCGCGGCCGCCCATCAGGCCCCAGACCATGGCGCAGGGCAGGATCCAGGTGCCGATGTAAAAGGCGCCCGTCTCGGCCACGGTCCGGCTCACGACGATCAGGACCATGAGCGCGATGCCGGTGAAGATCAGGGCCATGGGCCAGTCCAGTCCGGCGACCATCAGCAGGATGACGAAGACCGTGGTGCCGACGAGGAACAGGCGCATGCCCCAGACCGCCTGGGGTTCGGTGGCGTCCTTGTCGACGTTGCGCACCCCGACGCTGGCGGCCAGCACGTTGCGGTAGTAGTGCCGGCCGGTGTAGAGCACGGCCAGCAGCACGCCGAAGTAGCCGCCGGTGTACATGAACACGGTGGTGTTGTTGTACATGCTGAACCCCTTGGTCACCGAGATGCCGTAGTCGGAGAGCAGTCCGATCACCAGGCACATGACGATCGGGGCCAGGGTCAGGGACAGCGCGACATCCGAGGCGAAGAAGTAGGTGATGCCGATCACCGAGAACATGATCTTGGGCGTGAACAGCGACCAGCCGTCGCCGGCAATGAACAGGGGGAATTTCGCCGCCAGGGGCGAGAAGTCGAGGCGCAGCCGGATGGGAATCATCGTTTGCGGCCACCACAGGCAGAGGTAGTTGACCATGTGAATGATGGTGACCGCGCCGGCCGCGGCCAGGAACCAGCGGTTGGTGAAGATCGATTTTCCGTCCGCGTCGGGCAGGAGCGAACCGGCGAACGAGGTGATGGGGTAGGGCAACTGTTCGTGGTGCATCCACTGCCGGTGGAACACGGCGGCCAGGCCGAGGGTCGCCAGGGTGATGGCCAGGGCCAGCGGCACCCAGATCAGGAGCGGCCGGGTCCAGGCTTCCCACGGCACGTCGGAGAGCGCGATGTGCCCGGTGCCGGTGGCCATGCCGGTCACGTAGCCGGTGAGAGCGTCACCGTTGCGGCATTCCGGATTGGCGAGCAGGCGCGGCGAAACCAGGTCCAGCACGTGTTCCTGGGACCAGCCCGGCGTGGTGCGCAGCAGGTAGTGCGGGAGCATGAGCGCCGAGGGCCAGCAGTTCACCAGGCCGTAGAAGGGCACAGAACAGGTCACCAGTGCCATGGCCGTGATCAGCGCCAGTTCCGCCTTGGTGAAGGTCCACTTCCAGCCGCGCCGCCGCGGCCAGACGATCAGCACCAGAATGCCGATCAGCAATGCGCCGTAGATGAAACACGGCATCAGGTTCGGCACCAGCCGCGTGGAGTCGGGCGCGTTGATGACGCAGTCGTGGAAGTAGCAGAACCCGCCGATGCCGGCCGCGCACAGGAGTCCGAGGATGATTGCCCGCCAGGTCATAGGTGTATTCCTAGGGTTCGGGGTTCAGGATGTCGGAGGGGGGGGGGCTGGCACTCGATTGCGGTCGATTGCAGTCGGTTGCATTCGATCGCGGCCGACGGTGTTCATGGGTACTCCACGATGCCGCGGCAGGCGGGGTAGCCTGTGCAACCCCAGAAGGGCCGGTTGCCGTTCCGCGTTTTTCTCAGGCGCGTCGGCGCGCCGCACTTCGGGCAGGTAGGCCCCTCATCCGGAACGCCATCCTGCTGCGAGCGAGCTTCGCTGCGCACTGTGCTCATGCGTTCGCGGAAACCCCCGGTCTCCACAAACTCATCGCCGAGGCTCTTCAGGTACTTGGCCAACATGTTAAGCGTGCGGGTGATGAGAATCAGAAGCGTGTTGGCCCGCACGATGCCATCCTCCGAAGACAGCTCAGGTTCGAACTTCCGGTATTGCGCCAGGATGTGCAGGCAGACGCCGCGGTTGACATCGTTGCCGTAATCGGGTTTGTCCAGTCGCACGCCGTAGACACGCTTTGCTTCATGGCTTTCCATCGGCCACGGAGCCTGCCAATCCATCATCAGCCACTTGTTGTAATCGTCCCGCAACTCGCAGAGACTGGCCCGGGCCACGTCCAGAAGCTCAATCGCGGTGGCGTAGGAGGTCATCAGCCGTTCTGAACCTTCGGCGAAGTTTCGGCATCCTGACCGCGCCGCCTGAGTCATCTGCGCAAAGGTGCGCCCGCCAGGGTCGTTCCGCAAGTCCAGGTGGCGATTGCAGAAATGCCCTGTCCCAAGTTCCACAACATTCGCCAGCACAAAGGCGTCCATGTAGCGGTAGCCGGCGGATTTTCGGAACAGATCCATAGCGTTTCTTTCGGTCGACAGCAGTCGATTGCACTCGATCGCGGCCGATTGCAGTCGACTGCAGCCGATTGCGGTCGACAGTGCCCCGGTGCGGGTGACACCATACCAGCCTCGACGATGGAGGCAAGCGGTCTCACAGGCATGAAAAAGTCGACCGCGTGCTCGTCACCTGGGGCTGAGAGAGGGTTTTGTGCAGGCCGGCCGCCGTGCCCGCGTCGGCTCACTCCAGCCGGATGGCGCGGATGCGCAGGCGCACGCCAGCCTGGCTGGTCGGGTCGAAGCGCAGTCCGGTCAGGCATCCGCCCCAGTAGTCGTTGCCGCCCACGTCGAACGTGTAGGTGTGGAACGCGTCATCGCCTTCGGTCTTCACGTGGACGCTGGCCGACTCGCTGGCGCCCGGGAACGGTGTCGTAGTCCAGAACAGTTGCGCTTCGCCGGCCTTGCTGAGCGCCATCTCGAACACGACCTTCGAGAACTTGCCGGCCCGGACGCGCAGAGCCGGCGAGCCGAGTGTCGGGTCGGTCGTCACGGTTTCCGCAACCAGGATGCCGTCCTTCACGTCGAACCCGGTGATCCCGCCCGTGCCTTTCCAGGCACGCAGTTTGTCGCCGGCCCAACTCGTGGCTTCGGAATAGGGCTTCGGCGACCCCGCTTCGAGCGACGTGCGGTACCAGGAATCGTACGGCCCGAGTCCGACATCCTCCGGGGCGAGGTCCGTGTGCTCGGAGGGCGCGTCGGCGAACACGTCCCGGATCGCGTCGAGGTACGAATAGCCGCGGCCGCGCGTGGGTTCAATGTAATGCCCCTCGCCGTGCTCGTTCCAGCAGCAGAAGACAACATGGTCTTTTTCCGGGCCTGCCGTGGGCGATGCGTCCATGACGGTCTTGGCGCGCTGGCAGAGGTCGCGGAACTTTTCCGCGGTGTTCTCGGAAAAGAAGAAGTCTTCGTGCCAGGGTCGCGGGTCCCAACCGGCCATGGCCACCGTGATGTCCGGTCGCAGGTTCAGTTTGCGTTTGAACCGCCAGAGTTCTTCCTGCTGCTGCACGAAGACGTCGTACGGCGCGCACACGGCATTGCCGACTCGTTTCATGTCGGGTGGCGTCCGCCAACCGTTGCCGTAGGCGGACGTGGCGTCCCAGCCTTCGTCGGCAATGGCCTTCAGTGCGTCGGCGTCCTGGCTTTGCGCGCAGGCGACCAGGTACAGCCCGCCCAAGCCGCGGCGTTTGCACTCCTCGCGCATGGCGTCGAGGGCCTTGTGTACGTTCGCGCTGCCGTCCAGGTTCTTGCGCAGTCGGCTCGGGACCCAGACGTAGAGCACCGGCTTGCCGTCGATGCGGATGTACTGCGGGTGGCTGAAGTAGTTGTCGATCCAGAACGGCAGCACGTTCTGCATCAGGTCGTCCTGGCTTGAGACGCCCAGGGCGCAGCCGTTTTCCCACATGATGCCAAAGTTGATCATGTTCAGGTAGCGGGCTTTGAGCAGGCCGTCATGCAACGCGTGCCCGATGTGCTGGTTCTCAACCGTGACCGGTGTGTCCAGTACGGTGCGGTAGAAGCAGTAGATGAGCCCCGAGATGCCGTGTTCGAGGCACTGCTTGATCTGCCAGTCGGCGACCTCGGGCGTGCCTTCGTTGTACCAGCCGATGACCGGCTTGCGTTCGGGCCAGGGCTCGATCTTGCCCCAGCCGTAGTGCGTGCCCGTCTTCCACAGCGCGCAGTAGTGCGTCCACAGCGTGTACTTCGTCTTGACCGGGACGGGCACGGGCACGTACTCGTCCTTGGACGGGGCAAGCGCGGGCTGGAAGGTCTGACTCGAGGTCTGCGTCGTTTCGGCCATGCCCGGGCCGCTGACGGTGACGCGGAATTCGCATGTGGCGGGGTCGGCGGCCTCGACGGTCCAGCGCAGTTCGCCGTCCTGCTGGTAGCCCAGTGCGGTCAGCGACTGGGTCGCTGGCCCCTGCATGGTCGCGCCGGCGGGGACGCCCAGCGTGACGCTCAGGTTGGCGAGCGGCCCGCCGGTGTTGCGGAGCCGGGCCACGATCGTCTCCGGCCGCTTGGCGCGCGGCAGTGTCGAATCGGTGAACACGCGCAGCACCTCGACGGTCGGTTCGGCGCGCACCTCCGTCGTCACCGTGAGGGATTCGACCCGGGCTGTGGCGCCATCCACGTCTGCCGGGACGAGGCCGAGCGCGAGAAGGTTCCCGCCCCACGCCGGCCACTTCCACGGCTCGATCACGTAGGTCCGCATTGCCCCGTCGGCGTTGACCGGGAAGGAAATGCGTCGGCCGCCTTTGGTGGTGGCGAAGATCAGTTCGGCGCACGACCCCTTGTCCACGGCCATGCGGACGTTGATGAAGTCCTTGTCATCGACCGGTACGTCCAGGTTGTCGTGGATCACATACGAGTGGCGCAGTGGCGTCTGGACGACCATGGCACCGTCGGCGCAGGCAACGGTTGCGCCGCCCCCATGCCAGCCTTGCAGGTCGTTGCGGAACTCGAACAGTGCCGACGTGATGCCCGTGCCCGCCGGCCGCGCCGTGATCCCGTACGTCTTGTACAGGATCTCGGTCGTGGACAGGAGCCGGTCGTAGACGGTCACCTGCTCGATGGCGCCGGCAAAGCTGTTGCCGTACGCCTCGGCCGTGCTGCCGATCAGCAGCGGGTTGACCGTGGGCTTCAGTGCCGGGGCGCCGCGCGACACGGACGACGGGATGCCGTTGACCCAGAGCGACGACTCGACACCGCTCCACAGCGCGAAGATGTGGTAGCGCGCCTTGGGGACCGGGATCATGGCCCGCACGCGCGGTTCCCAGCCCTTGCCGTCGTGGACGAAGAACGAGATCGCGCCGCCTTCCAGCGGGGCGTCGATGCGCAGGAGGTACTCGCCGTCCTTGAACACGATGGCGCGGCAGGCCGAGAGGTCGTCCGGCCACACGATCGCTTCGATGGTGAAGCCGCGTTTCAGGTTCAGGTCCGGTGCGGACTCAACCCGGGCCCCGCCTGTCCCCGGCAGGACCAGCATATTCCGGCCGTCGCGCTCGGCGATGGCGCCGCCGTCCAGCAGGGTTGCGGCGTGGTTGCGGCCGGACAGGTCCTGGACGACGGCGGCTGCCGGCGTGTCGAACCGCCACTGGCCGACCACCCCGTCTTCGGCGCTCAAAGACCAGCACGAAAGGGCGAGACTGCTCAGTGCCAGGGCGAGCGTGGGTGACCTCATTCGGGGTGTGCTCCTTTTCTTGATCTGCGCGTGCAACTCGCCCTCACAGACGGGCGACCTTCTCCTGGCGATGGTCGGCTGCGGCCCTGTTCGTAGTGGTGTCGCAGTCCCGGCGGCCGCCCCCGCCGGGCAAGACACCATCCCCGCGCTGCGCCGCCGCAACACGCCAGATGGGCTCTTGGCGCTCCACTTCGTTGCGCGCACTGCGAGCCCACTACGAGCGGGCGTATCCTGCCGCCCACGGCACCGCTCACGGGCCGCCGTGGCAGTACATGTCCGAGTTGGTGCGGAACTCGCCGTCGGTCATGAACCCTACGTGCCCGTCGAGGAATACACCGTTGGCGCCACTGGTGTGGACCCGGGACGCAGGGCTGAACAGGATCTTGCAGCCGGTCGTGCAGCAGGTGCACGTGTCGGCCTCGCCCGGGCAGTGGTGCGTCCAGGCCCAGTTGCTGTCCATGAGCCAGAGCACATCGGTCGGGCGGCGGAACTTTTTCAGACTCCGGGAAACCTGGCCGTCGGTGAGAAACACGTGATTGCTCAGGTTGATGGGCGCGTACTGGACGGCGCGCAGCCCCCCGCTGGGACTCGTGTTTCCCGGACAGGTGAACACGCCCCGGTTCGCGGTGCTCGGCGTGTCGCCCACATAGGGTGCCGTTTTGTCGAACCACCAGTTCGTGTGCGGGCCGGTGCCGAGTGGGACGCCGGTGGGGGTGTAGACGATGGGCATCTGCTCCTCCCACTCCGAAGTGTACGAAGCCAGGGCCACGCCATGCTGTTTCAAGTTGCTCTGGCACGCGGCGGACAGTGCTTTCGTCTTCGCCTGCTGCAGCGCCGGCAGCAGCAACGAGGCGAGAATGCCGATGATGGCGATGACCACCAGCAACTCGATGAGTGTGAACGTTTGCCGCAGGGGGCGCGTGGTGATGTGCATCCGGTCTCCTCCAGGACGAATCGGCTCATGGGCCCAGCGATAGCGCTTTGACTGGCGGTTGCGAACCCCGCGCCCGTGGCGTCACGCACGCGCCATGCCACATGGGACTTGCCGCGGTTACTTGCTCAGGTGCCCCCAGAGGTCGCCCGTGTTGCTGGTGATGGCGCCGTAAGGCAGCCACTCGGCGTGGCCGTCCAAGAACAGGCAGACCGTGCCGACGCCGTGGCGCGGCCAGGGCCTGCCGCTGCTGGTCGGCGCACAGACCGAGCAGGACATCCACCAGCCGCCGTACGGGGTGGCAGTGTCCAGCGCTTCGCGGGCATCGCACTTGGTCAGCAGTTCGGCGGGGCGCTTGAACTTCGTCATTGACCGACTGACCGTCTTGCCGGGGTCGGGGATCACGTGCGAGTTGTCGCCGTAATCCATCAGCACGCTGCTGCCGTGGTGCCGCTTTTCGGACGGGCAGTGCCAGATTTCGCCGTACGGCGGGGTCGTCATGGTCCCGCCCAGGTAACCGGCGAGCAGTTGCGGCAGGTAGGGTCCGTAGAAAATCGTGGGCGGCCCAGGGTCGGATGTGACCAGGTGCGGCGGCAGTTGGTTGTCCCATTCATCGGTGTACTGCAGCAGCGCGTAGCCCATCTGTTTGACGTTGTTCAGGCACTGCGTTTGTTTGCTCTTGTCCTTGGCCTGCTGCAGGGCCGGAAGCAGCATTGCGGCGAGGATCGCGATGATCGCAATCACCACCAGCAACTCAATCAGCGTGAAGTACCGGGCCTTGGGCGGCAACGCGTTGCGTGTCCCGGTCGCCGTTGCTGCATCGCCGGGCCGAGACGTCGAGTCTGGATGTCGCGTCATGTAAGGACCTCCCGGAATCATCCCGCATTTTCCTTGACGAAAAGGAACATAGTACCGCTAACGGCGGTGTTCCTTGATTCCTGCGCCAAAAATAAGTACATTCTGGCCATGCTCTCCGGCGGAGATGCGCCAGATCCAAGCGGGGCGATGGCGCGCGGCGGCAATACGTCAGTGCCCCCCGGGCGGATGTGCCCGATCATGTGTGGGCGTTACTCACCGTTTGTCCGGGTCGTTCTGGCAAAGTGGCGGGCGCGGGGTTGGGGGTTTCCACATGCAGCGTTTCTCCAAATCCGAGTGGTTGCGCTCGAGCGGTCCGCCCATTCGGGTGCAGAGCGGGGTGTCGCACCCGCACGGGCAGCCGATGCACGACCACGATTTCGACGAACTGGTGATCGTCACCGGGGGTACGGCTCTGCACACCGCCGGGGGGCACTCCTGGCCGATTGCCGCCGGCGACGTGTTCGTGATCAAGGGCGACTGCCCGCATGAGTACGCCAAGTCCGAGAGCCTGACGATCGTCAATATCCTCTACGACGCCACCCGACTGGTCTTGCCCCTCGAGGACCTGCCCGCCATGAAGGGCTACCAGGCGCTGTTCCGTCTCGAACCGCACTATCGCCCCACGGAGAAGTTCGAGAGTCGTCTGCGGTTGTCGGACGGGGAGTTGAAGCGCGCCCTCGAGTTGGTCAACGCCCTGCGTACGGAACTCAACCAATTGTCGCCCGGGAGCCGGTTCATGGCCGTGGCGGCGTTCATGCAGCTCATCGGGTTCCTGTCGCGCTGCTACGAAGCCTCAGCGGCGACCGATGCGCCCCGCAACGTGATGCGCATGGCCGAGGCGATCGCGTACCTGGAGCAGAACTACACGAAGCCTCTGGACATCGGCGAGCTGGCGGAGAAAGCATGTCTGTCGCGGCGACACTTCCAGCGCGTGTTTCGCCTGGCGGTCGGCGAGTCGCCTCTGCACTGCATTCTGCGGCTGCGCATCGACCATGCGGCCGGGCTTCTGGAGCGGGAGACCAACCCGCGCGTCGACGAGGTGGCGCGGGCGGCGGGTTTCACGGACAGCAACTACTTCTCGCGCGTATTCCGCCGGACGATGGGCGTCTCCCCGCGCCGCTACGCGCGTCGCCCGACCGGCGGGTAGGGCGGGGACTCTGTCCCCTGCGTCCCCTGCTGGGAAGGGCCATCCCGATGCCTACAGCGCGTTCAGCACGTCGATCATCTGGCGGAGTCGGCCGTAACCGCGGCGGTTGAACTCGAAGGCGATCCGCGGCATCTCGAGCGTTGTCGTGTCTTCCTTCTCGTCCGGCAGTGCGGCGGTGAGGTGGATCTTTTCCCCGGCGATGATGTCGGCGAAGTCTTCGTTGAGCGCCTCGATGGCGGACGCGGACGGTGTGTTCTTGAGCCGGATCACGAGCTGTTTCCGCACGAACCGCATGGAGTGGTAGTTGCGGTAGAAGCGCGTGACGATCCGGACCGCCTCGTCGGTGCTGTTGGCGATGCGGTAGAGGTGGATGTCGTCCGGTGAAACGAGCTTGTCGCGCAACAGGTGTTCCTGGACCTGTTTGTCCCAGGTCTTCCAGTAGGTGGCGCCGGGCGGGTCGATCAGGACCAGCGGCATGAGCTTGCTCTTGCCCGTCTGCATGAGCGTCAGCGCCTCGTACCCTTCGTCGAGCGTGCCGAAGCCGCCGGGGAACAATGCGATGGCGTCGGCCTGGCGCAGGAACGTCAGTTTGCGGGTGAAGAAGTACTTGAACGAGATCAGTTTTGCGTTGCCCGCGATCGCCGAGTTGGCAGTCTGCTCCCACGGCAGGCGGATGTTGACGCCGAAGCTGTTCTCCGGCCCCGCGCCCTCGTGTCCGGCCTGCATGATGCCCGGACCGCCGCCCGTGATGACCATCCATTGTGCGTCGGCCATCTTGCGTGCGAACTCCGCGGCCAGGAAGTACTCCGGTTCGTTGGGCTTGGTGCGGGCCGAACCGAAGATGGTGACCTTGCGCTTGGCCGCGTGCGGCGCGAAGAGCCGGAACGCGTACCGCAGTTCGCGCATCGCGCTCTGGATCAGCTTGACGTCGCCGCGGTCCTCGACGTCTTTGAGCAGTTTGACCGCGTTGTCGACAATGTCGGCGACCAGATCGGGGTTGTACCCACCGCCCTGTGAGGCGATCAGTTCCTGAATGCGCCGCTTCAATTCGGGGTCGTTACGCCGGGGAGGTCTGTGTGTGTTCGTTGTCATGTCGATGAAGGTAGCGGCGGCGCGGGAAAAGGCAAGCGGGGTGGGGCGACGCCTCACGCGGACCGCGGCGGGTCGCTTGCACCGGGGCTCTGGCGGTGTCATGTTCTGGGGCATGACCGACGTCGCCGTCCTTCAATGTCGGAATGTGAGCAAGCGCTACGGCAAGAGCACCGTGCTCACCGGCATTGACCTGGACCTGCAGGCAGGGGAAGTGTTCGGACTGCTCGGGCCGAACGGCGCGGGCAAGACGACGCTCATCAAGGTTCTGCTCGGCCTGGTCCGGCCATCCTCGGGCGATGTCAGCATTTTCGGCCGGTCCTTGCCGGGCGCGCGCAAGGCGGTCATGCGCCAGGTCGGGGCGGTGGTCGAATCCCCGGCGTTCTTCGAGTTCATGACGGCGTTCGAGAACCTGCGGCACCTGGTCGCGCTCAGCGGCGGCATATCGCGGCAGCGTCTCCTCGACGCGCTGGACGGCGTCGGGCTCGCCGCGGCGGCGCACCGGAAGGTCCGTACGTTCTCACACGGCATGAAGCAGCGGCTCGGGATCGCGCAGGCACTGCTGCCCGACACGCGGTTCCTGATTCTCGACGAACCGACGAACGGGCTCGACCCGCACGGCATCGCCGGCGTGCGCGAACTCGTCCGCGACCTGGCCAAGACCCGGGGCATGACCGTGCTGGTGTCCAGTCACGTACTGACCGAAGTGGAGCAGGTGTGCGACCGGGTGATGATCCTGAGCCACGGCCGGAACGTGCTGCTGGCCGACGTAGAGACGCTGAAACGCCGCGCCGGACTGGTGTGGCTCGAACTACGCCAGGCTGACGTGGCGCTGCCGGCCGTGAGCGCTCTGAAGGTGGTCGAGCAGCGCGCCGATGCGGAGCGCGGGACGGTGGCGCTGCTCGTGGACCCGGTCGGCCGCGACATCCCTGCGCTGGTCCGCGATTTGGTACAAGCCGGCGCGGCCATTCACCGCGTCGAGCCGCGGGTTACGACACTCGAAGACGTGTTTATTGCCAACACACAAGCGGATGAGAGCGATGTTCGCACTGATACGTTTCGAAATCGCTAAGATTGGCGGCCAGAAGCGGGGCTGGACCGGATTCCTCGCGGTTGCCGCCATCAATGCGCTGTTCGCGCTTGCCTTCTACCTGCGGCTGCACCACCCGTCGCGCCACGCGCGCCATCGCCCGCCTGGCATGGACGAACAGATGGTGGCGGGGTTCATCAATGCACAGGTCTACACCCAGACCATCCTGGCGCCGACGCTGTACATCCTGTTCCCGATGATCCTGGCCATCGTCGGGACGCACATGCTCGCTTCGGAGATCGAGGCGGGCAGCATGCGGCTGATGCTGTGCCGGCCGGTGCGGCGCTGGGAACTGGTGCTGGCCAAGTTTCTGGCCCTGTGCGGCTACAGCGCTGTACTGCTTCTGGCGCTGCTGCTTTCCAGCTACGCCGTTTCGGCCACGCTGTTCAAGCCGACCGGGAACGTGATCATCGTGGCGCCGCTGTTCGGGCTCGGTGGTAACGCCGTGCACGTACTGCCGGCGTCCGAGGCGTGGTCGCGCCTGCTGATGTCCTACGCGTTCGGTTTCCCCCTGCTTGCCACGCTCTGTGCCATGGCCCTGATGTTCGCGGCCCTGACGCGCCACTTCGCCACCGCGGCGACGCTGTCCGGCAGCCTCTACTTCTGCAGCTACATCGTGACCGGCATTCCGCTGCTGTCCAACATCCATCCGTTCATGCCGACCATGTACCTGCACTTCTGGCGCTACGTGCTCGTGGCGGACATCCCCTGGGCCCGCGTCGGGTCCGACGCGCTCTACACCGGTGGCCACCTGACCGTGTTTCTCGCCGTCGCCATGCTCGTGTTCCACCGGCTGGACCTGTAGCGGAGGGGTGAGGGATGAAAGCTGAGGGAGGACGCCAAAGGCGAGCGACCGCAGCCTGCAGTCCGTCTCCCGTCTCCGGCCGTTTGGTCCGCTGGGTCCGTTTGGCCCGTGGCGGCAGGGCGGACGGGGGAGGGCGCCATGTGGAGTGCGGGGGCAGAGGCCGGCTGGGCAAGCAGACCGGCGACCCCGTTTTGGCTCGGCGCGGAGCGCCCCGTCGCCTACGCGGACGGCCGCTTTCCGACACCACGGCGCCAGGCCCACAAGCGACACGCCAACCGGCTTCGCCCCGGCAGCCAAAGCGGCGTCGCCGGGCGCTGACGCGCCCTGTGCCGCCGCACTCCACATGCCTCTGCCGAGCGCAATCGTTCTCGCCCGTCACCGGGGCGCGACCAGAACGGCCTTGCCCGGGGTGGCAATCGGTTGCAGCCAGTCCGGGAGTGCGGGCGAGTCCGCCCCGTCCAGCGTGGTCTTCCACTCGGCGTCCGTCAGCCGCGTCGGGGACGTGAACTCGTGGTACGGCATGACCGCGCCGCGGCAGAGCACGTCCTGGCCGTTGAACGGGTAGAGCACGTACAGCGCCCGCGCCCGGCCAATGCCAACTTCGAGGTAACGGCCAAGAACCGGATTCGAGTGCACGTCGACAATCCGAGGCGCGTCGTCGCGGGGCGTGACGTACGAGTTCCCGGAGTAGAGCATGATGCCGGCAAGGGCGTCGCCGTACCCCTCCAGCAACTCGTTGTCTGCCCTGTTGAACGGCCGCCCCCGGAGCTGCTTGTGCGCCAGGGCTTCAAGCCTTCGGCTCAGCGCTTCGAGCCGACCCCAAAGTGTCAGCAGGTCGGATGGGAGTCGCGAACGGAGCGCCCGGAGCAGTTCGGGATCTTCGGCTTCCTTGCCGGCCTCAATGCGCCGCGCCAGAGCATCAAGGCCTTCGAGGAGAGTGCGGAAGTCGTCGAACTGGAGATCGGTCAGCCCTGCGATCTCTATAGCGTTGCTAATCCGTGCTTTCTCTTCTTCGTTCATGCGGTCAGACCCCAGCATCGAGCAGAACCGAAGAAAGTCCCAACCGCCACGAGGGGGCTCCTGCTCTTTCTCGTCCGGTCCGGTCGCCGCCCACTTGTCCTTCGCGTCAAATCGCATCGCCTTGGCCGATTTCAGCGCCGGCCGCGCCGGCACTTCATGCCACTTGCTGGCTGGGTTGTCCGGATCGTATTCCTTGAGGGTCTTGATGGTGAACCGCATATCCTCGGCCATCCACTTGTAGTCCGCTGGGAAAGGGCCATGTTCCTTGAGGACAGAGGTGGTCTGTGCGGCCAGATTCGCCAGGCGGGCGAAGAACTCCGGTTCCGGCTCGACAAACCCGGGCGGGAGTTCGAACCCGCAGGTATAGCTGGCCGTCTGCTTGGCCTGCAGTGCCCAGGTATGCCGCAATTGCGCCCAGCCGGCCAGAACGGCGTTGCAGCTCTTGCGCTGCCAGGCAACGCTCGACATGAACGCCGGTGCGTCCGGCTCGGGCGCGTCGAGCAGGGCCGCAACGCACTCCAGGTACAGGTGGTACAGGCTGTCCCCGGCGAAGAGCGGCTTGCAGGCAGCGATGGTCGCCAGCAGCCTCGGTTTGTCGCTGTACTCGAGCTGGCCGGCTGCGAAGCTGGACCCGAGCGCGGCGCAGACCTCGGGGCCGGCGGGGAACGGCCGTTCGAAGGCGCGGATATCCGTGGTGCGCTGGAACAGCACGGCGTCGGGCGTGCGGTAGGCAGAGCTGATGCGGAAGGACGGTTCGGTCCCGGCTGCCGTCGCGTCACTCGGGAGCGCAACCTGGTCGTTCACTTGGGCCGAGCGCCCGGCACGAGCACGGTCGATGAAGCCGTCCCGCAGTCTCTTCAGTTCGCCGAGCCCGGACACCCCCGGGTCGCCCCACCCGCTCCTGCTGTCCACGAAGGTCCAGTCGTCCGGCTTCCCCAGCAGACGCGCGTAACACCCGAACAGGCGTATGGCCTGTTGCTGCTCCTCCCACGGGAACTTCTCGATGGACGCCCTGAGCATCAGCATGGCGAGGAACTCGTCGTCCCGGGCGAGCCGGAACGGGATGGACTGCAGCCAGCTCACGGCGCGGAAGTAGTCGCGCAGGGCTGGTGTGCGGTTGTAGAACCCGCGCGGCTGGTAGCGGCTGTAGTCCAGCGCCAGGAAGGTCGGATCGGGCGGACCGAGCCAATCGGGCTTCATCACTGCGTTGGCGGCCAGGACGCGGGCGACTTCCTGGCGAACGATATCGGCGATCCCGTTGTCCGGCTTGACGGCGCCCCCCGCCAGCGTGAGGGCAGTCCCGAGCACGATCTGCAGGCGCTTCTTCGCACCGGCGACCAGTTCCGGCGGCAGCCCACTGAAGGACGCACTGGCATCGTCCAGGCCGCGGTTGAGGCCGGCGAGAATGCTCGGGAGCTTGCGCGCATTGGCCTTTTCGAGCGCGAGGATGGACTCCTCGTACAGCACGTGGTAGGCGTTCAGGAGCGAATCGGAGGTGATGAAGACCGGGACGTTCGTTTCGATGTACGGCGTGAAGACCTGCTTGTAGGCCTGGTTGCTGACCAACACCCGGTCGCGCTTGAGTTGCGCGACTGCCTCGGTGCCGAGTCCGCACTCCTCGGCGGCGATCTGTTCCCAGGTGCGGGGCGCGGTGTTCTCGTTGGCTACCGCGCAGGCCGCGATGACACAGACCACGGCAACGACCGCGAGGCCCCGAAGCCAGTTGGCGCGGTTGGACATGTCCCCTTGTTCCCCGCCCTGTGACTGCGCCGTACGCAGCCGACCATGCCTTTCCGGTTCCATCACACCGCCACGCCCTCCCTGATGATGGTCCGGACCAGCGGACTTGCGGCGCACGGGCCTTTGGCGAACTCGTCTCTTGAGTAAGTAACGGTCGACAGGACGATGCCGTTCTGGAAGCCCACTTCCCAGGCGAGGCGCATGACCCTGCGGTCGATGGCTTCGTCCAGGCGTTCGAGCACGACACAGACGTCCATGTCGGATTCCGGATCCGCGTTGCCGCGGGCGCGGGAGCCGAACGCGCGAATTTCCGCCGGCCCGCATGCCGAACGGACCAGCGCGGCGAACTGCTGGAGTATGTTGCTGTCCTGCAGGGACATCATGGTCCCGTTCTCCCTGGTTCCGCATCCCGTGTCGCCACGGCCGTAGACTTAGGGTGACCGTAGTACCATAGACGGTGCGGTGTGCTGCTGCAACAAGGTTCCGCGAGCACGTGTCGGGCGTCACGGCGTCACTGGGACGTGCTTACTTCGCGGCCTCCGCTGGCAGCGGGGGATTGGCCTGCTCCGGGACGCCCAGGTGGGTGCGGAAAAGGCGGTCGCGCGCCGCACTGCCTCGGGATGTGCCGGGCTCGGACGGATAGGGAGCGGGATCAGGAGTATCGGTTCGTTGTGCCGCCGTCCATGCCGAGTCTGCCCTACTGCCCTGGAGACAAAGACTGCAGACGAAGACTGAGAGACAAAGATGGGAAACGTGGGCGATCCAGGGCCTTTGTCTCCCCGTCTACGTCTATGTCTTCGTCTTTGGTCTTTGTCTCCCTCCGTTGTGTCCGCGGGCGGACACGGGTCTGTTCACTGCCGGCCGGTGCTGCCGAAGCCGCCGGCGCCGCGCGTCGTATCGGAGAGGACGTCGGCCTGGACGAGGGTCACGTCGGGGAGTTTCTGGATCACCATCTGCGCGATGCGGTCGCCACGGTTGACCGGGAACGGCTGTTTGCCGGTGTTGAACAGGATGACGCCCACTTCGCCGCGGTAGCCGGCGTCGATCGTGCCGGGTGTGTTCAGCACCGTGATGCCGTGCTTCAGAGCCAGGCCGCTGCGCGGCCGGACCTGGGCCTCGAACCCAACCGGCAACTCGAGGTAGAGGCCGGACGGGACCAGGCAGACGGCGCCGGGGTCGAGCGTGGCGGCGGCGCGGGCGCGCAGGTCGTAGGCGGCGTCGTCGGCGTGCGCTTTCCGCGGTGCGAGGTCCGCGGAACCCTCATGCATGCGAAACTTGACTTCGGTGGACACTGGACAGGACTCCGTTGTGGGGGCGATGTGAGGGGCGTCAGGTTTCAGTGTCGGGTGTCGGCCGGAGACCTGGGCCCCGGGGGTAATTCGATGGGGTGTCAACATCCCAGAAATGCACCGCGCTTGCTCCCGCCTCCCTCCTGAAACCTGAAAGCTGAGACCTTGCCCCCTCCGTGCACTCTCAGCGCCCGAGCAGGTAGAGCACACCGAGCAGGAGGATAATCTGGTCGATGAACTCGGCGGCGGCGCGGCGGGCGGTGTCAAGGGGGGCTCCCCGGGCGCCCTGGAGCATGCGCTCGACCGTCGGGACGATGAGCCAGCCGAGCACCACGGCGATGGCGCCAGCCACGAACGCGCCCATCCACCCGGCAATGGCCAGGACAAGCGGGCCGGCAATGATCCAGTGTGTGTACCGGCCGTCGATGGCATCGCCGCCGGGCAGGGCGTTCCGGCACAGTTCCGCCAAGGCGGCCGAGGAGACCAGCGGTGCGATGATCAGCCATGCGGCGTGTTCCGTGTAGACCAGTGCTCCGGTACAGACCAGCTTGATCAGGACGGTGGCTTGGAAGGCGCTGACGCGGAAGTACATCTCGTGCTGCGGCAGCAGTCCGCGCGGTCCCGGGACTTTGTCGACGACCCACATCAGTCCGCGCAGGTTCTCGCCGCCGGTGAACCACCAGTAGAACACGGGGAGCAGGGAGCCAGCCAACAGTGCGCCCCGGCCCTTGTCGGCGACGCTGACCAGCAACAGTGCGCCCAGCCACAAGGCCAGGCCAAGCAGGGCTCCCACGATGGGAAAGCAGACCAGCACGTGCGCCAGTCGCGTATCCTCGTCGGTTCGAAGCGGAACGCGCGTCAGCGCTCCGAAGGCCGCCACGAATGCGTTCACGAGTCCCACGTTGATCTCCCACGCGCCGAGCGGATTGCTGACTCCACAACGTTGCTTCGGACGGCCGCGTCCGGGCCGCCCTCTCTGTCAATCCCGGTGCCGGTCAAGACACCGTGCATTGGCCTTGCCCTCTATAACATGGCGCAGGCGTGGCGTTAAGGCAAGACCGGTTGGACTGTGAAGCGTGCAAAAAAGCGACCTTCGCGGGCAAACGGCACTTCTGCGAGGCTGAATCTAGTGCTCGGTCGCCAGAAGTCACCCCGCAATTGCGCGCAATGGTCCGCACCTTCCCAG
>Ga0156402_1473_pt1 | contig 21372 bp, 10 predicted proteins | sample RifOxyA3_FD_108045 | JGI IMG/M metagenome (GOLD analysis project Ga0156402, IMG submission 108045) | Lentisphaerae bacterium RIFOXYA12_64_32 | reverse complement strand
CTTTAGGCGTCAGCCCAGGTCAAACTTCGACCTTATCTCCACCCGCAACTGACGCATTGCACAGAAATTCCCGCAGTTCCGTTGTCTATGCAGGCAACGACCCCACCGGCCTTGTGCCGGTGGTGAACGGGGTTCGTTGGCTGGCTGGTGTGTGTCGCCCACCTCCCCAGTCTTTCCTGCTTCTGCAGGCGGATCGCGCCGCGGCGCGATCCGCCTGCAGAAGCAGGGCGGGGATGGATGGCGCGGGTAGCCGCTGAACCCGCTTCACCACCGGCGCAAGGCCGGTGGGGTCGCCGAACCATCCCGACCGTGCATCTCGGTGAATTGCCGGAAGACTTCTGGCGGCCGAGCGCTAGGTCGCGCGTGGGGCGCCCGTTCGGCAGCGCCGATGGGGTATTGCCAGGCGACGCCTGGTGTGGGGCGGCGGTACACTCGCGCGTCCGGGTTCGGCGCCGGCGCGGGGATAGCCATATACCGGTATGCACCCGAATGCGTCGGTTCTGACGGCAGGGCCTCGACATTACGCCGCGCAGCCTGCACTATATCAGTAGAGTACGCGTTGCGTCGAGGGTCGGGACGGCCGGGTGTCGGCCGTTGCGACCGGCGTCGGCAACGCTGTTTCTCCCGCGAGACGCGGGCGACTGCGCGCTGTGAAACGGCCTCAACAACCGGTGGTGTCAAGTTCGCCATCCAAGCGCAATGGAAAAAGTGGCCCGAGAGACAAAGACTTGAGACGAAGACCTGAGACGAAGATGGGAGACCAGAACTGAGGTCTTTGTCTCCGGTGTTAATCTCCGGTCTTTGTCTCGTCCGGCCCGGGAGGTCCACGATGAGAAGTCTGGGATTGTTCGGTTTCCTGTTGACATGCGGTGTGGTGACGGCGTCCGGGCAGAGTCTGGAGGACGGCCTGGTGGGCTGGTGGGCGTTCGACGAGGGTCAGGGAACGTTCGTCGGCGACGGCAGTCCCAGCCTGGCCGAGGGCACCGTCGACAACGGGAGCTGGGTGAAGGGCGATTTCGGCACGGCGCTGAAACTGGGCGGCGAGGACTCGTTTGTCTCCTTCCCGACGCCCAAGGGCTTGGATGGCGCCAATGAGATGTCGCTCTCCGTCTGGGTATACTGGGAGGACACGGGGCGATACCCGAACATTCTCCACGCCGGCTGGAACCCCGGTGGGTTCATGATCTTTGTGGCAGACAGCGTGTGCAGTTTCCGCATGGGACGACCGGGGCACCGCGCCAACACGGCCGGCGAGGAGTGGCGGGAGGCTTCGGCGCCACTGCTCGGCAAGATACCGCTGAAACGCTGGGTGCATCTGGCGGTCAGTTTCAAACGTCCCGTCATCACGACGTATGTGGACGGGAAGGCGGTGGGTGAGGCGAACTGGGACGAGCCGGTGTCGACATCGGGCGGGATCCAGATCGGTCGCTGGAACGACATCAGTCACAAAGGTCTGATTGACGAGTTGCGCATCTACAAGCGTGCCTTGAGCGCCGCCGAAGTGACTGCACTCGCTGCTCCCAACGGCCGCGGCGGCGAGCAGTATGTGTTGGCGGAGAACCCGATCGACACCAAGGAACTGCTGCGGCTGGAGACGCGTTGCGCGGCAATGTCGATCGGCGACAACGGGATGATCATGTCGTTGAAACAGAAGCCGGTCGCCGGGGCGCCGGAACGCGAACTGCTGGCCAAGCCGTGTCCCGTGATGAAAGCGGTCCTGAATGATGGGCGCGTCCTGACGGCGCGTGCACTGCGCCTCGAGGACGGCGGCCTGCTGGTTGCGGACCTGCCTCGGGGGCAAGGCAGTCTCAGGATCCGGGTGCTCGCCAAGCCGGAGTACTTCACGTTCACGGCGGAGGAGGTGACGGTCAAGGATGTGAAGGCATTCACCTTCTGCCAGGTGATGCCGGCGCTGAGCGCTTACCAGGGTACCATGTCGGGAATGGTGTCCGATGACGATTCCGGGGTGTGCCTGCGGAGCCTGAGCCTGAAGGTCGCGATGTCCCGCGCCCCGAAACCGCTGATGCTGAGCGTGCGGACTGAAGCGGCGTATGGCTTGACCGGGTCCAGCGCGGCTCTGGTCGCCGGGCCGCGGAGCGAGCTGGTGCCGATGCTGAAGCAGGTTCAACTGAACGAGCCGGTGCCGAAGTCCGAGCACGGCGGTGCCTGGGCGCAGGAGTCGGCAGCCACGCGCGGGTCGTATCTGTTTGCCGACCTGGCGGCGGCGGCGACGGATGAGTGGATCAGCATGGCGCGGCGCGGCGGCTTCGAGTACATGCACCTGCATGGCTGGTGGAAGACCCTGGGGCACTATGACATCAACCGCGGGTACTACCCCAACGGCATCGCCGACATGAAGACGACCGTTGAGAAGATCCATGCGGCCGGGATGAAGGCGAGCTGTCACACCCTGACCGCGTGCATCGATCCGCGCGATCCGTGGGTCACCCCGGTGCCATCCGACGATCTGATCTTGAAGGCGACATACACGTTGGCGAAACCGTTCGCGCCGGAGGACAAGGTCCTGTACGTGAACGAGAAGCCGGTCCCCGGTCATGAGATCGTCTGGAGCTATTCCTGCAACGGCAACGCGATCAAGATCGGCAAGGAGATCATTCGCTACACGGAGATTTCGCATGAACCGCCGTATGCCTTCAAGAACTGCGAGCGCGGCGTGTTCGGGACCCAGGTCGCGAGTCACGCGGCGGGCGCGACGGCGGGTTACCTGCAACAGCGCTACATCGCGTTCTACCCTGAACCCGACAGCAAGCTGGCGGACGACCTGGCAGACGCGATCGCCAATGTCTACAACACGATCGGCCTGGACGGGATCTACTTCGATGGCTCGGAAGGCATGATGAGCCGGTATGGCGTCGACACGATGCGGTGGAAGATCTTCCAGCGTCTGAAGAACGGTGGAATTACGGAGGCGAGCGAGTGGGGACACAACAGTTGGTGGTTCCATTCGCGGTTGGGCGCCTGGGACCATCCGGTCTGGGCCATGCGTCGGAACCATGATGCGCATGTGGTTCAGTCGCTGCGTTTCCGGAAGGCGGACCTGTTGCAGCCGCAGTTGGGCTGGTGGGCGCCGCGCGGGCCGACCCCCGACGCACGCGGGCATTTCCCGGACGAGATGGAGTACTTCGGGGCGAAGAACCTGAGCCTGGACGGGCCGATGTCGATCCAGAGCGTGTCTCCCTCCAAGCGCCCCTGGAACGCGCGCATCGGCGAGATGCTCACCATCCTGGGTTGGTATGAGCGGATGCGCATGGCGCGCTATTTCGTTGAGGACGACGTGGCCGTGTTGGGCGCGCCGAAGAAGGATTTCCGGCTGCGCATGAATGACCGCGGCGTCTGGCAACTGACGCCGGTGAACCTGGATCTGCACCGGATCAGCGCCGTGGGCAATGGCTCAGAGACCTGGACGGCTCAGAACCCGTACCGGGAGCAGGCATTCCGTGCGCGGGTGGAGGCGCTGTACTCCGTCACTCCGGCGGGGACCGATCAAGCCAAGGTCCTGGCGGATTTCAGCGATCTGGCAACCATCAACACGAAGAGCAGTGCCAGTGGCGTCACGCAGGAGTTGCAGGTCGAGAAGGCGGATGTCCGCGGCGGTGCGGCGAACCTGCGAATCGTGGCGACGAATGCGGGCACGTCCGCCGACGGGGCCTGGACACTCGTCGGGGCGGACTATCCGCATCCCTACCACAGCATGCAGGGGGGGCAGGCGCTGGGGGTGTGGATCAAGGGTGACGGCAGCGGCGCGTTGCTGAACGTGCAGATTCAGACCCCGTATGTCTACCACGGCGCGGTTTCCGACCATTACGTCGACCTGGACTTCACCGGCTGGCGCTATGTTGAGTTGCTGCTGCGTGAGCGCGACGCGGACCGGATGGGCGACTACCAGTGGCCCTACAGCACCTCGGCGGCAAGCCATCAGAACACCCGCAACTCGATCAACCCCGCGGCATTGTCGTCGGTACGTGTCTACCTGAACCAGATCCCGGCCGGCGGCAAGGTGGATGTGGTGATCAGCCCGATCCTGTCGCTGGGCCAGACCAAGGCTGATCTTCACGACCTGAGCCTGACCGTCAACGGGAAGCGGATGCTGTTGCCGGTCAGGATGCAATCCGGTCACTACCTGGAACTTGAGGGCGCCGATGACGGTGCGCAGTACGACGAGCGGGGTGAGCTGGTGCAGCGATTTGTGCCGGCATATCCGGACGGTGCGCCGGTGTTGGCGGCGGGGACGAACACCATCCGCTTTGACGCCAAGGGCTCTGAGGGACTCAACCTGCGCGCCGACGTCGCCGTATTGTCTCTGGGCGAGCCGTTCGGGCGTCGCGCGGCGAGTGTCGACTGGAAGGTGCTGAGCCTGGACTACGACCTGCCGCGCATCATCATGGCCGAGGATGGGACGGACAATGCCTGGACGATCCGGCGCCGCGACGAGGGCGGCGCCAGCCCGAACGATGCGGCGAAGCTGGAGTTCGAACTGGAGGTGGGGTCAGCCGGGACCAGCATGGCGGCGTACAACCATCCAGCCAGCGTATTGCTGGACTCATGCTCGGCGCCTGAGGAGTACCAGCAGGGCGGGCGAAACAACTATGCCCAGTTTGCGTTCGACAGCGAGAACCAGGGCACGGCGAAACCGGGCGTGACATTCTCCGTGGAGAAGGCCGCGAGTGAGAAATCCGCTGATGGCGGGCTGTTGTTCAAGGCGACCAGCGTTCGCTCGGACACGGGCGGCTGGGCCGCGGTCGGGCGGCGTTTCGCGCAGCCGGTCGACATCTCGACCGCGAGTGGGATCGGGCTGTGGCTGAAGGGCGACGGCAGCGGCGCGAGCTTCAAGGTGCAGTTGCGCGATGTCAGCGGCAAGTGGCATGACATGGTGACCCCGGTCTCCTTCAATGGCTGGCAATTCCTGGAGTTCCAACTTGCCGGAGCGAAACTGGATTTGAGCAAGATCGAATACATCCTCTACTATTACAACGGCTTGCCGGCCTCGCGGACGATTGACAATGTGGCAACCACCGGCCGGGCCGTGGGCTGTGTCGTTGATGACGTCAAGGCGATGCGCGATTCCGCGAAGCTCAGCACGCCGGTGTTCACGGTGAACGGCCAGTCCGTGAGTTTCCCGGTCGATCTGTACAGCGGCTATTCGCTGACCTGCAAAGACCAGGCAAACTGGACCGTTCAGGGGATCAGCGGCCAGGTGATCGCCAGCGGCAAGGTGGAAGGTGCGTTCCCCGTGCTGAACGCGGGCGCGAACGAGGCGAAGCTGACCTTCAAGACGAAGGAAGGCGACGCCTTCCGCGTGACCGTGAGCACGGTGAAGAAGTACTGATACCCGGCTCGGCACCCCCGAGGCTTGGCGTTTGGACTGGCCATGGCGCGCTGCACGTGAGCCGTGGTGAACAACACGTGTCCGCTCCGGCCGGCAATGCTGTGGGCATCGCCCTCGGCCGCTTGTCCGCACCACGGACGCAGTGCCCACAGGATCGGCAAGCTGCTTGCATTCCTGCCTGCGCAACGCCATTGTTTGCCGCGAGCAGCGCCAGACACCTCTGGGTTACCCACCGTCAGGACCGCGTCGGGTCGTCAGGGAGAGACACAACGATGAGAAAGATGCTTCTGGCAGGCGGCCTGGTTCTTGTGGGCGGATGTGTGAGCACGCCCCCCCTCGAGACGATGCGGTTTGAGGCGGAGGCATGCAGCGAGCCGGCGGCGGCGTGGACTCCGAACCGATTCTCGAAGGACACGTGGAATCTGTGGAGTACCGACGTCAAGGCGGACGAGAAGTGGTCGGGTGGCGTGGTTCTGCAGTCTCCGGTCGTCGACGAGGACCGGCCGACGGGCGACGCCGGCGCGCCCGTCCTGCACACGGTGATCAACGGTATCCCCAAGGGCGCGTATGACGTCTTCATGAATGGCACACGCGCCATCGGCATCTCGCGCGACGGCCAGACCTGGCAGAAGTCGAACGGCGGCCCGCTCTTCGACGAGCCGGTCGCGATTGGGAACGACGGCCGGTTCGAGCTGTGGGTCGATGACCGGTACGCGCAGGAGGACGGGGTCGGTTCGTGTTACTTCGACTACCTGGAGTTCCGCCCTGCCTCGGGCATCCGGCCGGCCAAGATCGGCGCGCGCGTTTTGGCGCCGAGCGCCTGCCCGCCGGTCCAGGGTTGGGCCACAACCCGGCTCGAGGAGGAGCTGGACCGGGGTCTGGTCGCCCTGACCACGCCGCGCGGCGCCTACGTCAGTTGGCGACTGCTCAAGAGCGACCCGGCGGGCGCGGCGTTCGACGTGTACCGGCGCGTCGGCGGGGGCAGTCCGGCGAAGCTGAACTCCGCGCCTGTCGTTGCCACGACCGATTTCGTGGATACAACGGTCCCACGCGAGGCGCAGGGCGTGAGCTACCTGGTCTGCCCCGCCGGCGCAGACGTTCCGATGGCTGGTGCGGCTGAGGCGCTCGCGCCGTACGGTAGCGAGCCGTTCGCGGCCGCGTATGTCCCGATCAAGCTCAAAGACGCGCGAACCCGTTTCCAGAAGGTCGCCCTGGCCGACCTGAATGGCGACGGCCAGCTCGACTATGTGATCAAGCACCCCGAGGGCAACGTCGACCCCTGGATTACGTTCTGGAAGCCGTCGACCGAGACCTACAAGCTCGAGGCCTACCTGCACGACGGAACGTACCTGTGGACGCGCGACTTGGGCTGGTCGATCGAGCGGGGCATCTGGTACTCGCCGTACGTCGTCGCGGACCTGGACGGGGACGGCAAGGCGGAAGTCGCCGTGAAGACGGGCGAGGGCGACCCGCGCGACGCGGAGGGCAAGGTGAGCCGCGGACCGGAATGGCTCGCCATCTGGAACGGCCTGACCGGGAAACAGATCACGACGGTGCCGTGGCCGAGCCGCGAGGGGTTCGTAGGCCTGACCCATGACTACAACTATCTCTGCCGCAATCAGCTCGCGGTGGCCTACCTCGACGGCAAGACGCCTTGCGTCATCGCGTTGCGTGGCACCTACAATCTGATGAAGGTCGAGGCGTATCAGCTCATCAAGGGCCGGCGCCTGGAGCGGGTCTGGGCTTTCAGCAACGACCGGCTGGAACGCAAGTATTGGGGCCAGGGCGAACACTTCACGCACGCCGTGGACGTGGACGGCGACGGTCGCGACGAGGTGATGCTGGGCAGTGTCATGCTCGACGACAACGGCTGCCCGCTCTGGACCACCGGCCTGGGCCACAACGACGCGGCCTACGTCAGCGACGTGCTCCCCGACCGGCCAGGCCTCGAGATCTATTACATCATTGAAAGAGGCCAGCCCAAGAACGGTATGTGCCTGGTCGACGCGCGGACCGGCGAGATCATCTGGGGTTACGACAAGCCCACCGTCCACGTCCACGGCGCGGGCATGTGCGCCGACATCGATCCGTCGTACCCGGGCATGGAGGGCTGGGGCGCGGACTCGGCCGAGCACAAAGTGGCAGGCGGCCCCTGGCTGTGGTCGGCCAAGGGCGAACTCCTGAACACGGCGGACCCGACCCTGCCCAAGGCCTTTGACATCTCGACCGTGTTCTGGGATGCCGACCTGCAGAAGGAATGCATGTCCGGCAAGACGCCGTGCGACTTCCGCGGCAGCCCGGTGTCCGGCATCGTTTCCGGTTCCGTCGTGGCGATTGCCGACGTGCTGGGCGACTGGCGCGAAGAGATCATCACCAGCGTTCCGGGCGAACTCCGCATCCACGTCACCACGATTCCCGCGCTGGACCGGCGCGTCTGCCTGCTTCAGGATCCCGTCTACCGCGCCGACGTGCGCATGAACTCGATGGGATACTACAAGACACCGTCACTCTCCTACTGCCCCGCCGCAACAAGCCCCAACGTCAACCTGACACTGCTGCCCCAGGCAGAGGGGAAGCGCCGCGCTCGAGTCGTGGTCAGCGCGCCGCTCGATGCCAGCCTGCAAGGCACGCTCGCTGTGGACGGTGGCCCGATCAAGGCGCAGCCGGGTCCGTTCGCCGTCGACCTGAAACCGGGCCAGGTCCAGGCGTTCGACGTTGAGTTGGACGGGACCATCCCGCCCGAGGCCAGCGACGCCACCGAGCTCACGGCGACGCTGCAGACTGAGCGCGGTCCGCTGTGCACGCGCGTCCCCATGAACATCCCCAAGCCCCCGCCCGGCAAGTATCAGACATCACTGCCCAAAGTGGAGGCGGAAGCCTTCTCCGGCCAGGGCGGCGGTGAGGTGAAGGTGCGTGCGGACAAGGCCAATGTCTCCGGGCAGGCCATTTCGCACTGGGACAGCAACGGGCACTGGCTCGAATGGAAGCTGAAGCTGCCGGAAGCCGGGCGCTACGAGTTGGTCTTCCGCTACTGCGCGTCGGGCCCGGCGCTGCGGGATGCGGCCATCGACGGCCGCCCCATGGGACAGCTCGCGCTGCCCGCGACAGGCGGGTTCGGCGACTATGGCGGCGACTGGATGGAGTTGGCCTTCGCCAAGTTCACCGACATCCCGGCACTGGACCTCGAGGCGGGCGAGCACGTCCTGCGTATCACCAACGTCAAGGACACCAGCCTAAACCTGGACTTCATTGGCTACCGCAAAGTCCGTTGACCGCGCGCTCACGGGCCGTGGCGGGGGGGAGTGTCAGTCGCGGGTGGTGGCAGTCCCGAAGCCGACACGTCGTCTTGAGCCTGCGGGCAGGAGACTGCCCGGGCCAGGATCCGAGCCGCCCGTCGTCGTGCGCCCTCTCAGGCGACGAACTCACGCTGCCCCGTAAGTCCGTTACCCACCGTGTCTATCGGCCCGGTGAAGCCGGGACCGCCGGCGCCGACGTAGCCGCCGCTCGCACCGCGGGCGGAGTCGGTCACCCAGAAAGAATACAGGTCGCCCCGGTCTTGCCGGAACCGGAAGCGCACGGCCTGTCCGCGCAGCGTGGCCAGGCTCGCATCGCGCCAGCCGATTTCCGTGCAGGTGCTGTTGCCGAGGAACGGCGTGCAGTCGTCCGCACTGAAGCCGCGGACCGCTTTGCCGTCGGCGCCCACGACTTCGACCGAGAGCTTGGCCCCGGCGGTGTTGGCGTTGACGAACAGGCGGCTGCCGCTGAACCGCACCGGCCGCGTCAGGAGCGTGGCACCGGGGAAGCGCGACTGCATGGACGCGAACCCGTCCCGGCGCAACTTCGCCAAGCCCACCGCGCCGTTGGCGTAAGTCCCGTTGACGTACCACGTGCCGCCGACACGGGTCGGGTCGCCGGCGTAGGCGGAGTAGAAGAACCACAACTCGTCACCCACGACGTGACACATGCCGGCACTGGACTCGACATAGCCGTACTCCCACGACCCGGGTTCGCGCCGCGCACCGATGAACGACCGGCGATCGGGACGATGCCAATGGAACCCGTCGCGGCTATACCCGACCGTGAGTTCGGTCAGCTTCGGCAGGCCGAACTTCTCGCCGATGTGGTTCGGCGGGCCGCGCAGGATCTGGTGGAAGCCAAGCATGAGGCTCTCGTATGCGATCGCGTCCAGGTTGTAGAGTTCCGGATAGCAGTCCACGCCGTGGTCCATGCAGTCGGCCCGGAGCCAGTGCGGCGGTTGCCCCGGCGCCCAGACCCCGCTCTGCAGGAAGTCGTCGTGTTCCCAGTAGAACCGGCTGCGCCACGCGGTCGGGTGCCAGGCGCGGATGCTCTGGACCCACTTGCGTCGAAACGGGTTGTAGAACATGGTGCTGCGGTCGTCCATGATGCCGGTCGGCTGCGGTTCGCTCCAGTGCACACCGTCCGGAGAAGTCATGAGCAGACCCGGGAACGTGCCCTTGCCCGGCGGGTTCGGCTCGCGCAGCAGCATTTTGAAGCGCGTTGCCGGATCGGGCGTACCGTAGTCGATCACCACACTGCCCGAATCGGGGTGCAGATCGCGCGGCAGGCACAGGTTCGTGCCGGGGACCACATCGAGTTTCGGGCGCTCCCAGTGCACGCCGTCCGCACTGGTCGCGTAGGCCAGGTGCCCGAGGTAGCCGGTCATGTACCACATCTTGAAGAGCCGGTCCTGGGCGTCGAACCACACGCCGCCGCACTTGGCGACGGCGCAGGCCGGATACGCCGGGTCCAGTTCCTCGGCGCTCTGCGGGAAGAAGATCGGATTGCACGGATGCTTCACCGGCTGGTGGAAGGCGCGCGTCATGGTGGTCCCGCCGGCGTCGACAAGGAAGTCATCAACCAGGAGCTGGCGCCCCAGGTCGATCGGGACGATCTTCGGCGGTGTTTCCAGGTACGGCACACGCTGCGGCTGCGCACTCTCCAGGTTCACATCCCGCGGCGGCCATTCGTCGGGGAGTTCAATGCCGTTGTAGAGACGTTCGCTCATGGGTGGGATCTCCTTCTGTCTTCCTGCCAGTTCGTCCGGCGCGCTGAATCGGTCCCGCGGGTGTCGGAGCGAGCCGCTCCGACCACTTTGGACGCCAGCCCCGCCAACCTTCGACCCTATCTCCACCCGCCACTGACGCATTACGCGCTGAAGGCGCGGCGACATACCAGCCCAGGGGCGTTGCCCTGGGCTGGTATGTTGCGCCCCGTTGGGGCTGGAACCCGGAAGGCGCGTTGCCTTTCGCCATTGCCTCCTCGCGGAACCCACATCAAGTGACCAGGCCTTGTGCCCACGTGACAATCACAGCCAGGGTCGCCGCCGGGCCACCTGCCGCAAGTCACACTACTCCGCCGACACGCGGATCACCTTCTCGGCCGGGCGGGCACCGCGGCCGTCTTTGTTCCAGACGATCAGGCTCACGCGATAGGCGCCGGCGCGCTGGTACGTGTAGGTGGGGTTCGGGGCCATGACCGGGACGCCGGCGTCGAAGTCCCAGAGCACGTGATCGATTTCGCTGCCCGGCGCCGCGGAGGTGCTCTGGAACTGGACGGGGACGCCGACGCGTGCCGTGTCGGGACATGAGAATGAGGGGACCGGGGGCTCGCCGGTGAAACCTTGCGTCTGAAGCTGCGTGTTGGCGCCATTGCCGGAAACCAGGTTGTTCTCCCAGATGACTGGCGCACTGGGGTACTGGTTGATCGAGCCTTGCGCGTTGTTCGTGATGAGGTTGTTGATGAAGCAGATGTTGTTTATTCCCTCGCCGCTGGTGAGCTGAACGCCCAAGCCTGCGTTGTCCATGATCCGGTTGCTGTCGAACACGACATACTCGGTGTTGTTGTTGAACCGGATCGCGTGGCCATCGTGGCCGGGGTAGCGCGCCGAAGGATGGCCCTTCTTCATCTTGCGGAAGGTGTTGTCGTAGAAATAGAGACAGCGGATCTTGTTGTCCAAGGCCGGTCCCTGCATCTGGATGCCCCACTGACTGCAGTTCGAGAAGCTATTCCGAGCCCACAGCATGTGGTGCGATGCGCCGGACAACGAGATGCCCTGGCCCTGCCCGTAGTCGATCACATTGCCGGTCACGACACCTTCCGGGCCGCCACCGCCTTCGATGCCGTACGTGCCCCAGGTACCGGTCGGGTCGACCACGATGTTGCGCCGGATTGCGCAGTTCGCACTGACAATGCTCAGGCCGTGATCGACAATGTTGTCCTCGATGACAGTCCGGACACTGCCGCTGTGCACCTCGATGGCAAACGTGATGCCGTGCGAACCGGTAATGATGTTCTCGCTGATGACCATGTCGGTGGCGCCGTTGTTGGTGAAGATCCCGCCGCGCCCGGTGTTGTGAATGATGTTCCGTTCGATCCGATTGCCGCTGCAGCTCTCGCTCATGCGGATCCCGGCGCCCCACTCGTCGTCGGGCGCCATGTTCAGGATCGTATTGTCGCTGATCATGGAGTTCGACGTGCCGGAGCACAGGATGGCGTGCGGCCCGAACGCGCCCGTGTCGACAAAGTTCTGGATCGTCAGGTGATGCAGGCGCAGGGCGTTGCACTTCGGCCCGACGATGCCCTGCTGCGCCTTGGGGTTGTTGCCCCCGTCCAGCGTCATGCCCGTGACCTCGACGTTCTCCGCCTCCTGCATTCGGACCAGACAGTGCGGCTTGTCGCCACTGAAGACGAGGCACGCCACGCCCTGGCCGGCGCCTTTCAGCGTGATTCCGGTCTTCAGCACCACGGTGTCGGCGAGGAGGAACGTGCCATCCGGGATGGTCACCGTGTCGCCGGGCTGGGCCTTTGCCACGGCACTGTTGATGGCGGCCGCGTCGTCCACGTCGTCATTGGGGATGGCTCCGAACTCGGCAACGGCCACGTCGGCCGTCCAACCTGATTGGACCAGTGACGCAATCCCCAGGACTGCAGCGCAGAGCATGTGACGCAACATCCACCTCTCCTTGTCTCGCACATTCATTGCTTCTCGGAACCGCGGTCGCAGCCGAATCGGCACTCGATGGCGACAATGCCCTCGCGAACCACGATTTCAAGCCGGTGGTGCTCGGGGCAGCGCGTAACAGGCGCGGCAGGGGCGGGCCCCAATGCCACTGAAGTCCTCGGGCATAGTGTGCTCGTCGAGCTCGCCCCCACCGGGTCTTTACGCGCTCCGCCAGCGCCGCGATTGCACATTCCAACGTATGGATTGAACTTCTGACCGGGGAAGACTGAAAGCGTATTGCACAATACAGCAATCGCCGTTAGTTTCCCTGAAACGACATGTGTTCCCGAAGACGGGCAGACACCCCGCGAGAACGGCAGAGGCAGCAACCATGGATTTCCACGGCAGGACCGCGTTCGTGACCGGTGCATCGAAGGGACTTGGCGCCGCGCTCGCCCTGAAACTGAGCGACTGCGGCTGCAAGGTCGGGGTCAACTATGCCGGCAACCGCGCCGGCGCCGACCGCACCGTGGGCGCCATCGTCGCCCGTGGCGGAACGGCCATTCCGGTTCAGTGCGACATCGCCCACCCGGACGCGGTGTCAAAGGCCGTTCGCGATGTGGAGACGCAACTTGGGCCGGTCGACATTCTGGTCAACAACGCTCGGGTCGATCCGTACATGCGCCCGGCTGGCATCTCGGACGCCGACTGGTGGGACCGCACCCTGGCCGTGAATCTGAAGGGCGCCTACCTGTGTGCCATGGCGGTGTGGGGCGGCATGACGGAGCGCAAGTGGGGGCGCATTGTGAACGTTTCGTCGGTGTGGGCCTACTGGGGTGCGTCATTCAAGATGCTGCCTTACTCGGTATCCAAGGCCGGCATGCACGCGCTGACACGTGGCCTGGCCACGGAAGGTGCGCCGCACGGCATCACGGTCAACACGGTGGCGCCGGGCCTGATCATCACCGAGAGCATCGGGACTCGGTTGAGCGAGGAGCAGATCGAGGAGGCGCGGCGCGCGGTGCCCCTGAACCGCGGCGCCACCCCGGAGGAAGTGGCGGACGCCGTCGTATTCGTGTTGGGCTCGGCGTTCACCACCGGCGAGGTCTTCAATATCAATGGCGGCGTCATCATGGAGCCGTGAATGTCCGAAGGCCGTGTCATTAACCTGAATTTCCGGCACGCACTGCCCGCGCCGCTGCTTTACGTCGGGTTCGTGGACTACTACGGGCCGCTGGACATGCGCAGCCATTCGGCGCATCGGCATGGGCATTACCAGTTCTTTGCCGTCACGGAAGGGCGGTTCCTGTTCGTGCCCGAAAGCGGCCGGGAGATCTGGCTGGACGAAGGCGACGTGATCGTCTTCCGCCCCGGCCTCCTGCACAACTGGCACGTCGAGCCGGACGCCGTTTGCCGCACGTTCATGGTCTTCTTCGACGCCATCCCGGACGGCGTGTTCGGTGAACTGGGCCAACGTTTGGCGCAGGACGCCGCGGTGGGACACCGCACGTTCGCGATTTCGCTGCTGGGGGCGGCGCCGATGCTGGCAGCGTTGCGTGCCGAGTGCGAACAGAGCAAGCCGATGTCCAATGCGGTCGTTTACGGGCTGACCATGGCGTTCATGGCGTTTGCCGTCCGGCAGTCGGCCCCGGGCGCCGCCGCCGAACCGGTCGGCGGCTTTGCGTCGCCCTTGGCTGCAGCGCTGGAGTTCATCGAGTCGAATTACGCCGCTGCGATCTCGGTGCGGAACATTGCCGACCAGGCTGGGGTCAGCCCGACGCGCCTGACCGAGCTGTTCCGCGCACACATCGGCACCAGCCCGATGCGCTATCTGAACAACCACCGGATCGACAAGGCGAAGGTCCTGTTGCTGTACTCGCCCTTTCGGGTCGCCGAAGTGGCGCGGCAGACGGGGTTCCGCTCACCGCATTACTTCAACCGTGCATTCCGGACGGCAACCGGCATAACGCCCGGCGAATTCCGCGCCGGCAAGTTCAACCGCGTGAAGGGAAAGGGAGAGTGACAGGGAACAGGTGACGGCGGGTCTCAAGGCGTGGAGTGCGAGCGTATCGCGAGCCCCGCACGTGGAAGGTATGGCTATCGTGGCAAGTGCCGTCCGGCAAAGTGGCGGGAGCGGCTCGCTCCCGCGGATGTCGTCGGAGCGAGCCGCTCCGACCACCTTGTGACGGCGTGCGAGCAACATGGAAGCCGTCTGGACTGCCCGCGGTGGCGGGACGCTGGGAAAGCCATCAGACAAGCAGGAGCAGACCATGCAGATCGATTATATCGCGGAGAAGAAGCTGTTTGTGTTGGCCACGCCGAACAGCACCTACGCCATGGCCATCAACGGCCAGGGCGCACTCGGCCACGTCTACTGGGGCAAGCGCGTGTCCCGCGCCGCCGACCTGTTCGAGCCCCCGCCGGGGTTTGGCGGCGTCAGCCAACAGGAGTACCCGGGTTGGGGCGAGTACTTCTTCGACGAACCCGCCCTGAAGATCGCCTTTCACGACGGCACGCGCGATGTCAGGCTGCGGTACGCGAGCCACGACACGGTCAGCCACCGCGAGTCCCGCGAACTCCGCATCCTCCTGAAGGACAGCTTCTACCCGCTGAGCGTGACCCTCGTCTACCGGCTCCATCCGGACTGCGACGTGATCGACAGGCATGCGGTGGTCACCAATGAGGGGGCGGACCCGATGACGATCGAGAGCGTCCAGTCCGCGGCCTGGTACCCGCCACGCGACAACACATACCGCCTCAGTTACCAGACCGGGCGCTGGGGCAAGGAATACCGGCCACAGGAGTGGACTATGGGCCAGGGCCGGGCCGTGCTCGACACCCGGCGCGGCACGTCCGGGCCGGATTTCACGCCTTTCTTCTGGCTCGACGTCAACGGCAAAGCGGACGAAGACAACGGACAGATCTGGTTCGGCGCTCTGCACTGGAGCGGGAACTGGAAGATCACCATCGAGAGGAATCGCGACAATCAGACCCGGATCACGGGCGGGGTCAATGACTTCGATTTCTCGTGGGTCCTGCGCACGCGGGAATCGTTCACCACGCCGGTCTTTTCGGGCGCGTTCACCGATGCGGGGTTCGGCGCCGCGAGCCGGATCTGGCACGACTACCAACGCGCGTACCTTTTCCGCAAGGAGAAGGCGAACGGTCTCATGCCGCTGATCTACAACTCCTGGGGCACGTTCCAGTTCGACATCGACGAAAAGCGCATGGTGCAACTCGCGGAGCTGGCGGCGGGAATCGGCGTCGAACTCTTCGTGATCGATGACGGCTGGTTCGGCAGGCGCATCAACGACAAGTGCAGCCTGGGCGACTGGTACCCCAGCCCCGACCGGTTCCCGAACGGACTGAACCCCCTCATCGACAAGGTCAACTCGCTGGGCATGGATTTTGGCCTCTGGCTCGAACCGGAAATGGTCAGTCCGGACAGCGACCTGTACCGCGCGCATCCCGACTGGGTGTTCCGTTTCCAGAACCGCGACTGTTCGCAGTACCGGCATCAACTGGTGCTCAACCTGGCGCGGGACGATGTCAAGGAGTTTGCCTTCAACACGATGCACAACCTGCTCCGCAACCACAACATCAAGTACTTCAAGCTCGACAACAACCGCTACATCTCCGAGCCCGGCTGGGCGTGTGTCGACATTCCGGATCAGAAATCGGTCTGGGTCAAGTATTACCACAACTTCTACGACATCTTCGAGCGTCTGACCAAAGCGTTCCCCAACGTTCTCTTCGAGAATTGCGCCTCGGGTGGAGGCCGGGTTGATTTCGCCATGCACCGCTATTTCGACCGGATCAACCGCAGCGACAACCAGGACCCCTTGGACGAACTGTTCCTGCATGAAGGCTTCACCCAGGCGAACCTGCCGAAACTGGCCGGGGGCGGGTGCCACATCAGCAAGGGCATGTGCGGCATCAACGGCCGCTCCACTCCCATGCGGTTTCAGGCCCATGTCGGCATGCTCGGGTCGCTGGCCATCGGCGAGAACCTGTTCCAGTGCAACCCGGCGCAACTGGACGAACTCAAGGGCTACGCGGCACTGTACAAGGAGATCCGCCCGGTCACGCACCGCGGCGACTTCTACCGGCTCATCTCGCCGCGCGAGCAGCCGCTGGCGGCGTTCGAGTACGTGAGCAAGGACCAGAACGACGCGGTGCTGTTCGTGCTCGGCCAATCCATGCAGTTCCGGGATGTCCTGCCCAACATCCGGTTGAAAGGATTGCGGCCCGAAACCGTGTATGAGGTCGAAGGCGGCAAGCGCATGTCCGGCGCCGGACTGATGCACATCGGCATCCCGGTGCCGCTCCGAGGCGATTTCGACAGCAGGGTCATTCGGATCCGCGCCGTGCCGGAAGCGTGAGCGAAAGGCGATTTTTGTGCGCCGTACCGCGGGCGGCCCTCCGCCCGCCAAGCCTTCAGGGTCTGTCGATCTAGCCAGCCCAGGGGCACAACGAGACCCAAAGTGGCCGGACCGGCTCGGTCCGGCATGCGGGAGCGAGCCGCTCCCGCCACTCTCGGTGGTCTGAGGGCGCACTAAATCAACGCGCCCTTTAGCTGTCAAGCGAAAGTCGCCGGCCCGCGTATCGCCAGCGGTATGGAGATTCGGCAAAGTAGCAGCATGGCTCCAGCCTTGCTGCATCGTCCGGCAATCGCGTCGGTGCTCTCGCCCGGCGCGGAGAGTGCAAGGCTGGAGCCATGCACCACTTCTGCCGCGAGCTCAGTTCGGCGAAGATGAGTCACCGCACAGTCTGCAGCGCCATTGGGGCTCGCAGGGCGACCCGCCTACTGCTGCAGTTCGAGGACACCGCCGTTGCGCACGTCCCAGGTGGCCAGGTCGAGCGTGCCGACCCACAGCACCCAGAGCGGTTGTGCGCTCTTGCGCACGGTCAGGTTGAACTCCATGCGCCGCTGCTGCTTCGGATCGATGCCAAGAGACGCAAACGGAATCCGCCACTCGGCTTGCCAGTTGCCGGCACCGCGCGAGCCGGCCGCGAATTGCACACCCTCGCCGGCCTTCTTCGCGACCTCGGTTGACGCGCCGGCTTCCGTACTGCTCTCGAACGCGCCGCCGGGAAAGCCGCGCAGGACCAGGACCGGCGCCTTCTCGCCGCCGGCCGGGTTGCGGATGGCGATCTCGACCGCGTCGCTGCTGCCCCAGGTTGGCGTCTTCTGCAGCGGAGCTGCTGCGCTGACCTGGCTGTCGACGCACACCCAGAAGGCCTGTTCGTCGTAGCACAGCCACGCGGTGCTCGGGCAGCCCGCGTCCGTCCGCTCCAGGGTCTGGTTCAGGGCCAGGCTTCCTTGCCCGGCCATGCCCTCCCACTCCGACGGCCCCATGACGCCGTCGATCGCAATCTCCGCCGTGCGCCGCGGCACGCGGAACACCGGCGGCGGGGTCGCGGCAGGCGAGGGGACTTTGATGGGTTTGAGCAGGGCGGCCTGAGCTGGAACCGCCTCCTCTTTCCGCACCTCGTGCCGCACCGGCCAACTGGCACGGAGCGTGTCCGCGTACAGTCCGATCTGGTCGAGCGGCGCGGGCTTGAACCCGACCGCGAACGCGGGCGAGCCGGGCTGCAGCCGGTAGTCGTCGTGGGCCGGATCGACGAACAACGGATCCACGTCGACCAGGTTGTCGCGGATCGTCCCGAACTGCTTGGCCTGCGCGCACATGCGGTCGAAATTGCAGCGCACGGAGATGTTGCGCTCAACGATGTTGCCTTTCGGGCAGCCGGGATCGTCATCCAGAATGCCCTGCAGTTTCGGGTAGCGCTTGAGCCAGAGCTCGCCGGTGTACGGCATGGCGTTCAGGTCTTTCGTCATGCAACCGTCGACACTGCCCTTGGCCCAGCCGAGCGCGCGCGCGTCGATGTGCATGCCGTCCTTGCAGTCGACCATGATGTTGTCCGTGATCACGTTGTCGCGGCCGCCGCCGATCAGGAACGCGCGCGGCACGCGCACCACCAGGTTCCCGATCACATCCACACCGGAGAACATGTCATCCAGGTAGATGCCGTTGCAGCCGTGGCCGCGGAAGCCGTACACGTCATGGACGTAGTTGTACCGGACCGCGCTGCCGCGCATGGCCCAGTCGCGCCCGGCGTAGATGGCGCCAGAGTCGTTCGCTTCGTAGCAGACGCTGTGGATCTCGTTGAGTTCGATGACATGGTCGTTGCCCTTGAACCACAGCGCGATGTACGGCGCATCGTGAATCAGGTTGCGCCGCGCGATCTGGCCGACCCCGATCAGTTCCACGCCGGTGCAGAACGTGCGCTTGAGCCGGCCGTAGCGCCGGATCCAGGTGTTCTCGAGCAGGTGCCCGGCCGGGTTCAGGCTGGGCCGATCGCCGCCGATGAGCGTGACCGCGCCATTGCCGGTGTCGTAGATGTCGCACCCGACCACCGCGTGCGTCTTGCCGCCGTTGGCGACGATAGCGCGGTACCCCGTGTTGCGCACCGTGCACGCCTCGACACGCACCGCTTCGCCGCCGTTGATCTCAATGGCATTGCCCCGGGCCGCCTCGAGGGTCAGCCCCCGGAATGTCACCCACTTCGCCTCGGCAGCGCGAATGCACGTGGGCAGGACGGAGAGGACCACACTCTCGTCACTGATCCGGTCCGGTGGCCAGAGGAACAGGATCTGGCGCTCACGGTCGATGTACCACTCGCCGGGTTGGTCCAGTTCGCAGAGCAGGTTGAAGGCGTAGTACCACTGCCCCTTGCGGTAGCCGTACGAGTGCGGCTTGCCGCCCATCGTGATGCGCTTGGCCGCAACGTCAATGCTCTGGATCGGCTGCGCGCCCTCGGCCCAGTCCCAGAACCAGAACCCGTTCAGCCAGCCGCCCGGTTCCTTGCCCCAGCGCTCGGGGCGGTCGCCCTCGTACACGATCACCGGCGCCTTGCTCCCGGGCACGTTGTGCGTTTTGAACGCCTCCGCGTCGGTGATGTCGGCGACATTGGCGAAGCCGTCGTTCGGCCACCGGGCCAAGGTCAGGGGCCGCGTTTCGAAGAAGACTTCGCAACCCTTCGCGTCCGGTTCGGGCGAGCCGAAGTCCTTGATCCCGAGCCCGCTCAGGTCCGCCTGCACGACGTGGTCCCTGGCGACATCGGGAAGGCGCTCACGCAGCGCGGGATCGGTCACCGGCCCGAACTCCGAGACGACCACGCCGCCGACAATGCGAGCGGTGCCAGGTACTCTCGCGCGGTAGACGACAGGCGCGCTCGCCGTGCCGGAATCGTCTGCTGTCAGTTCGAACGTCTGGGACAGGTAGTACGTGCCGGGTTGCAGTTCAACAACGACGCCCTCGGCGGGAAGACTGCCGGCAGTACGGCGCTGCCGGAGCTCGTCGCGTGCGCGGTCGAGCGTCTTGAACGGCCCGTCCCGGTGGAACAGCGTCGGGTGCCGCCGCGTCCCGCTCCACTCGTCGCGGCCCTGCGGCGCGACGTACAGGTTCAGCGGTTCTGCCACGCAGGTCGCCGCCACGGCACACAACCCGAAGACCAGTCCGAATCGGTTCATCGCGGTTCCCTCCTTGGTGGTACACACAACCCCAAACGCCAGTACAGCTCACCCCAGACCCGGCTAACCTACCACCCGCATGCACGCATGTCCAAAGCCGGCATCGGTCCCGCGGGTGTCGGAGCGAGCCGCTCCGACCACTTTAGACGCCAGCCCCGGTCAACCTTCGACCCTATCTCCACCCGCCACTGACGCATTACCGGCGGCGGTGTCGCCTCTAAGATTTGCGCATGGAGACCCGGATTCTTCCCGCCAGAGGCGGCTGGAGATCCGCGTCCGCAGGACCGGTGGGACTGGCGTCGCCCTCGCGCATGCAAGTCGCCTTTGCGGCCAGACCTTGTCCCTGTGGCGTAGCGTTGTGGTCGGGTGCAAGGTCGTGTGTGTTACGGCAGGTAACGCGAGGGTCACCGGTCGCAGACGACCGGACTGCTGCGGCGGTATTGCCATCCGCCGCAGTCGCTCGTTCGCCCGTGTCGTTGCTCGTACTTGGTTTCAGTTCCCCGGCGGCGCGCAGTCCTATCGGTCCCATACGTCCTATCCGTCCGATCGGTCCCATGCCCGAAATGCGTGCCGCCAGTTCGGGAGAATAGGACGTATGGGACACATGCGAACGATGGGACGTATGGGACCGGCGGCGCGGACTTGCTGGCCTGACCTACTCACGACGCGGCAATCGCTTCGTGAGGGAAGCTGGCTAACTCTCCAATCGCCTGGAACTGCGTCGCAATTCGACGACACGCTGGCCGGCCGAAATCTCACGCAGCATGGCCGGCAGCAAGGGCTCAAGCCATGTGAAGAGAACACGATTGGTGCAGTTGCCGATCCGGAGCCAAACAACTTGGGGCCCCACTCCCCGCCGCAGGACGCGTTCCACGAAGTCTTCGTCCTTCGTCACAACCACCCAGGGCCCCTTCTCGGCGAAGGTCCAGATGGTTTCGTCATCGGCCTCGCGCAGGCCGACCTCACGGACAGCCTGGGTCTCGTAGCCCTGTGACTCCAGGAATCGAGCCAGGGCGGGGGGCAACTGTGCGTCCACGAGGAATCTCATGCTACGCGTTCACCAGCACGGGATGGTCTAAGTAAGCGGCGGCATAGGCAATGCAAGCGCGCAGGTCTTCCGCCTCCAGGTCCGGATAGTCCTGGAGGATTTCTTGTTCCGTGGCGCCCTCGGCCAGCATGTCCAGAACATCCTTGACCCGGATGCGCATTCCGCGCACGCAAGGCCGTCCCCCGCACTGCGCCGGGTTGACCGTGATTCGGTTCATCGGAGTCATCCTGTCTCTCTTCCGCGTGGCGGGTGCAGGCCGTCCCTTCCTGCATCTTCCCGTCGGTCTTGCCCGGGACGGTTACCGCATCCCGATTCTCTCCCACGGCAGGTGTGCCGTCACCGGTCGAGGCGCAACCTGTGAACCTCTCCAACAACAGTACTTCAGCCCTGCGAACTCCGCAACCCGGCCAAGCGCGAAAGGGTAATGCGTCAGTCGCGGGTGGAGATAAGGTCGAAGTCTGACTTGGGCTGACGCCTAA
>Ga0156402_1408_pt1 | contig 21799 bp, 19 predicted proteins | sample RifOxyA3_FD_108045 | JGI IMG/M metagenome (GOLD analysis project Ga0156402, IMG submission 108045) | Lentisphaerae bacterium RIFOXYA12_64_32 | reverse complement strand
GCCAGTTTCAGCTTGGTATGACCGGGCGGGCCGGCGCCCGGGGGGGGCTGACGCATTACAAGCAGGTGCGCGGGCTTGACACCCCGGTTGGGTCAAGGTATTGTCCGGAGCTTATCGAACGAGGAGACGGACACACCTTGCAACCCCAGAACTCAAGCTTCGTGATCCGTAACGATCTTGCCGAACTGTCGTCACTGGCTGGGCAACTGGAGGGCTTTCTGGAGCTGCAGGACGCTGCCCCGAATACCGTGTACGCCGTCAATATGGCCGTCGAGGAGATGGTCAGCAACATCATCAAGTACGGGTACGATGATGCGGGCCCGCACGAGATTGCGGTACGTGTGGCGTGCGAGCCGAACGTTGTGACCGTGACGCTGGAGGACGACGGGCACGAGTTCGATCCTCTGAGTCGCACGGCGCCGGACGTCGACCTGCCCGTGGAGGAGCGGCAGATCGGCGGGTTGGGGATCTTTCTGGTCCGCAAACTGTGTGCGGATATGCAATACCATCGCGTCGACGGCAGGAATGTCCTGACCCTGTTGTTCCGCGGCGGTGCAGGTGTATTGCTTGCCGGCGACAGCGAGAAATAGGTACGGGATAGGAGCCCCCGCCCCGGCCATGGATATCTCCTGCCAACGCACTGCGAACGGCGCCTTGATCCGCTTGTCGGGACGTCTCGATGCGACTTGGAGCGAGCCGGTCAGTCTGGCCTTGGCCGGCGCCGTACGCGACGGTGCGCACCGGATCGATGTGGACATGGCGGACGTGGTGTACGTCAGTTCCGCGGGGATCCGTGTCCTGATCGCGTCGGCCCAGCAGTTACGGGGCATCGGCGGCCAATTGGCCGTGATACGCCCCTCTGAGGTGGTGCGCAAGATTCTGACCATGGCGGGGCTGGCCGCGTTTCTTTTCCAGGCGGAGGCGCCGGAGCGGCCACCCGTTGCGGCGGCAGCGAGTGCCGCCGGTGAGCGGCAGTGGCGGCGGGACGGAATGGCTTACGAGGTCTTTCCGGTTGGGGCCGATGCCCGTCTGACGGTGCGGCGCGCGGGTGCGGTCCGTGGCGCACCGGACGGTTCGGAATCGGTGACCTTCCCGATCAACACGCTCGGCGTCGGGCTCGGGGCGTTTGGGTCCGACCCGCAGGACGCCGCGGCGCAGTGCGGCGAGTTTCTGGTGGCCGCCGGGGCGGCCATTTGCCTGCCGCCGGACGTGGTTAGCCGTCCCGACTACGTTTTGGCGACTGGCGAGATGACGCCGAGTGTGGCCGTGGCGGCCGGGTTGGTCGGGACGGGTGATTTCGCGCACCTGGTGCGCTTCGAGCCGGCAGACCCGCACGCGACTGCGCCTATGAGCCAGCTCGCCGCGGAGTGTCGGCAGGTCGCAGGCGGGGCCTGGACGGCCTTGGTGATGGTCGCAGAGACATCCTGCCTGGTGGGCGCGGCGCGGCATCGTCCTGCCGCCCTCGACGGGGCGGGGCAGGGTAAGGACGCGTTCGATCTTCCCGGCGTTCGAGACTGGTTGACGTTCACGGCCGAGCCGGCCTTCACGAATACGACCTGCCTGATTGTCGGGTTTCTGGGGGCGCCGTCGGAGACCGGGCCAGGTGCGCTGCTACGCCCCCTTTGTGCCGACGGGACACTGGCCGGGCATTTGCACGCGGCGGCGTTCGCCTATCGGCCGGTGCGCAAAGGGCGGATCGGACTGCAGGAAACGGTGGCCGGATTGTTCGAGACTGAACACGTGGCAGGCGTGCTGCACCTGGTGCCGGACTGGCGTGAACTCACAGGCATGGGGGAAAGCCGGTTCATCCGCGGTGCCTGCTGGTGTGTGGCGGCTGTGCCGGCGGGCGGCGAGTGACGCGGACGAAGCGGCGCGTGCAGGCATTGAACATGTTGATGGGAAGATCCGTGGAATGAACCTGTTGCTGGGAGCATGGACGATCGGGCTGATCATGGCACTGCTGGCCGTCGGCGTGTTCATCAGTTTCCGCGTCTTCGGCATGGCCGACATTACGGTGGATGGTTCCATCACGCTCGGCGCGGCTGTGGCGGCCGTGTTGCTGGTGCGCGGCATCAATCCGGTGCTGGCGACTCTGTGCGGTTTTCTGGCCGGTATGGTGGCCGGCACGGTGACAGGGGTGATGTGCACTCGGTTGCGCATCAACCCGCTGCTGGCAGGAATCCTCACCATGACGGCATTGTACTCGGTCAACCTGCGCATCATGGGCAAGAGTAATGTGTCCCTGGCATCGGCCCGAAGCCTGGGAAGTTGGTGCGAGACGTGGGGCGAGCGCTGGTTTCACGGCTCGCAGGTGCCGGTGGCCGGATATGTCGCCGCGTCGCGTGACGTGGCGATGCTGGCCGCCATGCTGATCGCGGTGTCGTTCGTGAGTCTGTTGCTGTATGCCTTCTTCAAGACGCAGTTGGGCACGGCGATGCGTGCGGCTGGGGACAGTCCACAGATGGTTCGGGCGTTGGGGGGCAGTGTCGAGAACTATCAGGTGATCGGGCTGGCCCTGTCGAATGGTTTGGTGGCGTTGTCCGGGGCGCTCTTGGCGCAGTACCAGGGGTTCTCCGACGCGCAGATGGGGATCGGCATGGTGGTGTGGGGGTTGGCGAGCATCATCATTGGCGAGGCTCTGACCGGTGGCCATAGCCTCGGGTTGGCCATTGTCGGCAGCATTATGGGGTCAGTCCTGTTCCGGTTGGTGGTCGCTCTGGTGCTGCGCTGGGGGTTGAACCCGAATGACCTCAAACTCATCACGGCCGTGTTTGTGCTGGTGGCCCTGGTGCTGCCGCGGTTGCTGCAACGCCGCAAGGCCGCGGCGACAGCGTAGGAGCGCGGGTACGTCGGTTAGTGCCATTGGGAGTGTGGTTTAGTCCATGAGTGTCATGCTTTCCCTCAACGCGATCCGCAAGACGTTCAACCCGGGCACGGCGAATGAGGTGCGGGCGCTGCGCGGCGTCTCCCTGGAGATCGAGGCGGAGTCCTTTGTCATCGTTGTGGGGAGCAACGGTTCCGGCAAGTCGACTCTGTTGAATGCCGTGGCCGGGAGTTTCCTGCTGGACGAAGGCAGTATCACCATCGCGGGTCAGGAGGTGACCCGCTGGCCGGAGCACCGGCGCGCGAAGTTGATAGGGCGCGTGTTCCAGAATCCGTTCAGCGGCACGGCGCCAGCGATGAGCATTGCGGAGAACTTCGCGGTCGCCGCACGTCGCGGCCAACCGCGTGGGCTGAGTTGGGCTCTCTCGCACCGCATGCACGCGGCGATCCGTGACCGGGTGCAGGGGTTGCGCTCGGGAATGGATGACCGGCTGGACAATGCCATCGGCAGTCTCTCCGGTGGGCAGCGACAAGCACTGACTCTGCTGATGGCGACTTGGCTCGCGCCGAAACTGCTGCTGCTGGACGAACACACGGCGGCCTTGGACCCGAAGAGCGCCGACAAGGTCATTGAACTGACCCGCGAAGTTGTGGAGCGTCAGCGCCTGACCACATTGATGGTCACGCATTCGATGCAGCAGGCCGTGAACCTGGGCGACCGCCTGATCATGATGCACAAAGGCGAGGTGTTTTCCGACGTGCGCGGCGCGGAAAAGAAGCGCCTGCGCGTTGACGACCTGCTGGCGCGTTTCGATGCCGTGCGCCGTCGCGAATGTCTCGATGACAGTGCGGCGGAACTCTTGCGCAAGACCTACGTTTGAGTCTGAGCGGCCCCGTCTCGCGTGATCGGATCCGTCCGAGTGGTCGGATCCGTCTGATCTTTCGGACTCCGAGCACAAAGGAGGAACGACCATGAGGCGTTGCTGGTTCTTCACGGTGCTGGCCCTTTCGGGTTTGACCGCGCTGGCGGCAGCGCCGTGGCCACAATCGCTGTATCTCGGCAACGGCGGCCTCTGGCAGCGGCGTGTCGAGGTGCAGATCCGGAACGATTCGGATCAACCTGCCGTGGGTGAGCCGGTCATCCTGCGTGTGGGGGTTGCCGATGGTGAAGCTGAACTGGCCGGTGCCACTGTGGACGCTCTGCGGTTGTGCGACGCCAAGGGCACGGAAATGCTGTACGCCGTACTCGGCCCGGACGGGCAGAGCGTCATCCGCGGTCCTGTCCCGCCCGGCGCCACTGTGATCCTGCCCGCCGAGTGTCCGGCTGCCGGAACAGCCACATACTACCTGTACTTTGAGAATCCGGATGCCTGGCCGGTCCCGGATTTCCTCAACGGTGTGGGTGCGCTCCGCAACGGCGGCCTGGAGCAGGGCGAAGGGGATACGCCGTTTGCCTGGCAACACGACGTCAATGACGTCCAGCACCGAACGTTCTGGGTGGGAGAGAATCCGCACGCCGGCGCAAAGTCTCTCAAGACGGCAGTATCGGACGGGGCAGAACCGACGTGGATCGCCACACGCCAACACGCGCTGTACGTGACGGCCAGGGCCTCGAAGCCGGAGGCGCTGGACGTGCGCGAGGTCGGCGCGGACGCACCGTGGTGGGACGACGATCCACAAGACCAACTCACGTGGGACTACCGCGTGCCGTTGCGCGTCGTGAACCTGAGCGATAGTCCGCTGGAGGCGGTTCATGGCCGAATACCGGGTGTGCCCCGATGGCATCAAGCCCGAGCCGTCGCTGCAGTACAAGGACGGGCAGGTGGTAGCGGACTTCGCAGCCTTTGACGCGGCGGCGGCGTACTACTTCGACGTGCTGAAGTTTCCCCATGCCTACACGCCGTGGCATTTCTACCTCTTCGGCTGGGGGATCGGGCACTACGGCATCGTTCCGGTCTCGAAGATGGAGGAACTGAGGAAGGCCGGCGCCAGCATCTGGTGGACGACCGACGGGCGCCGATGCCGCACGCCACACCGTCCCTCGTGTCACGGCTTCGGCGTGGTCGGTTGCAGCACCTCCAGTTCCCGCAGCAGGGCCTCGGGGATCTGCAGCCCCACCGCCTGGGCGTTCTCCAGGTTGATCATGCGCCGGACGCGCTGTGGCGGGGCGAAGGGAATGTCTGCCGGGCTCCGGCCGCGCATGATCAGGGCGGCTTTCTGGGCGGTTTCGCGGCCGATGTCCACGTAGTCGCGCGCCACGCAGATCATCCCTCCTTGGTGCAAGGCGTTGGTCGTGAAGCAGAAGACGGGCAATTTGGCGCGCTTGGCGCAGTTGCCGAGGCTCACGAAACTGGAGTCCGTAATGTTGTCGATGATCTGCACCACGGCGTCGATATTGCGGCTGCAGAGAGCCAGTGCGGCATCGGGGAACTCGGACGCGGTGCTGACCGGGATGGCATCCAGGGTGATGCCTTGTTTCTCGAGTTCTTCCAGGACCTTGTCTTTGTTGTGGATGGAATTGATCTCCGCGGGGCAGAACAGGGTGCCGACCCGCGTGAACTGCGGAAAGTGCGTCTTCAGCAGTACGGCCATGTCGCGGTAGGCGCCGATGGTGTAGACTCCGGTCACGTTTGGGAGGTGATCGGTATCCGTCTTGCCCGCACCGATGACAAACGGATTAGCCACGAACGTGAAGACCAGCGGTGTGTCCTTGATCTTCTGAATGGCCACCTGCAAAGTAGGAGTCGAGAGGATCACGAACAGGTCACCCCCTTCGGCCTGGGCTGCGTCAAGCACGCCGGGCAGTGTCGCCATATCGCCCTGAGCCGAGCGGCGGCGCAGCGTGAAATCGCGCCCGTCGACGAGGCCGGCCTCTTTCAGGCCGACCATAAACCCGCGCAGGGACTCTTCGGCGCCGGGCGACTCGTTGTACTGCACCAACTGCAGGCGCCAGGTCTTGGCCAGCGGCGCGGGTGGCTGTGGTACGACCGGGGCCTGCGCCTCCGGTTTCACGTTGGTCCGGACGCTGCCATCCTCCTCGATGATCAGTCCGGCGCGGCTGACATACTTGGGCGGGAACGTCCAAGGATCACGCAACCCCTTCAGCGTCTGGTGGTTCAGTTGGATCTGTTCGGGCATCCGGTCGTGGACCGGAATCGTTGCCGGATCGGCGCCCCCGAGGATGTCTGCGGCCATGAGACCGACGGCCTTGCCAACTTCCGTGTAACTTGCGCCGACATCGAGCAACGCGCCCTTTCGCACCAGGCCGCACGTATTGGTGAACACCGGCACACGAGCCTTTCGTGCCGCCTGAACCAGTGACTCGAAGGCGTTCTGTACCGTCACGTCGCCGCCGGTCCAGAGCGCCTGTGCGCCGCGCGCTGTCAGAGAATCACCAGCCTCCATGACGTCACGACTGCTCTCGATGTTGGCCTCGAGCAGCGTGATGCCGAGTTCCGCACAGATGGCCCGACCGCGTATGACGCACGCCTGGGAATTGGCTTCGGTCGGATTCCAGGCGGTACCGACCACCTTCAGGTCCGGCCACAGGTCGCGCGCGGCGTGGAACGCCCTGGCGACAGGCTGGAATGTGCCCATTCCAGCCAGGTGCCGCGGTTTTTCGGTCGAATCCATCCGCTGGATGCCGACCCCGGCGCCGGCGGGGTCGGTAACTGCCCCGAATACGTGAACGGCACGACCGTCTTTGTTGGCATGGGCGACCACTTGGAGGCAGAGGGTGCTGACCGTAATGACCAATGGGTAGGAGCCGTCGGTGATCTGCTTGGCAATCGTGTTGGCGGTCGGCAGGTCACTTTCCGCGTTGAGCCGCAGGATGCGTATCTGCTCGCCATTGCGGTAGCCGCGCTCGGCAAGCCCGTCGATGACCCCTGCAGCAGTGTCGTCCAGAATCGAACTGGAGTTGAACTGAAAGAGCGGGATGGTCTGAACAACTCTTGGCGGTGCGACCTTTGAGTTGCCGGGACGTGTGGCGCGGGGTGTCGAGCGTCGGTCCGCCAGCAGCAGCACGGCCGAGGCGAGAGCGATCAGAATTGTCCCTAAGGCAAGACGCTGGACGGTGTGCCACATGGGCAGGATTCTCTCCTCGTGACGGCTCAGGGCGCCTTCTTCAGCATGGCGTCCAGAGATTCGTGAATCGGGATGATGGCGTCGAGCCCCGTCATGCTGAAGACGCTGCGCGCCATGCCGGTCAGGCCGCACACCGCCAGGGTGCGGCCGCTGGCCTTGAGGTGCTCGCCCAGCTTGAGAATGCTGCGTATCCCGGCACTGCTGATGTAGGTGATGCCTGACGCGTCGAGGGCGACCCGGAGGACGTCGTTGCTCTGGGGCAATTCGGCGCACTGCTGAGTGAACGCCGGAGCCGTCGCTGTATCCAGCCTGCCGCGCACGGTGATGTGCAGCACATCCTGAACGGTGCGAGTCGTGATTTCCATGGCAACGGTCTCCCTGCTGTGGCCGGAAAAAAGAGACTATCCGAGAGAAGAGCAAAACCAGAGGATAGCCGAATCTCAGGTTTTGTCAAGATTGGCAGGGCAGGGCAGTGTGGTGTGGGGCACGGCCCTCCGCTGGGGGGGCTCACCCCAGCAAGAGCCAGCCGAGATCGGCCGGATTCGCGGCGCCGTGGGTGAGTCGGCTTTCGAGCGGGTGTCGCTCCATCCAGGAGAACACGGCGCCGCTCCCGGGCAGAGCGGCGTGCCGTTCCAAGTCGACACGCATCGGTCGCACGGTCGCCTTGTCCGGGCGCAGGCGCGCAAGCGGAATCCGTACGGTGGCCGACCATTCACTCTCTGTGCGCTGAACGACTGATGTCCAGGCGCTGTCGCCGCACAGGTCGTACGCGTCGGAAGCGGAGACCGTGCCGTTTGCATTGACGACGTACCACTGACACGGCCAGAGCCGTCGCGGTTCGATGAGGATCTTGACCGTCTCGACCGGGAAGGAGTCAAGCTTCGCTGGGCTGGCCAGGACGCAGCGCACGGCGACGTGCAGGGCCTGGTCGTCGTGGCAGGCTTTCCAGAAGGTCCTCACGCCCGGAGCGCTCTGGCTGGCGTCGACACGCTTGCCGTCCCGGACCTGCAGCTCGGTCTCCGGCAATCCTTCCCACACAGGGCCGGTGTACTTGCCGTCCAGGGGCGGTGCGGCGCCGACGCGGTGACTGCGGTGGGTGGGGCCTTGCGGTTGCTGGCCGGTGTAGGCCGGCCAGAGCGGTTCGCCGCGCCGGATCTGGCGCGCCACCTCCGGGAACTCCTCGTCCAACAGCCGCTGGAGTTGCTGCATGCGCCATTCGATCTTGGCGGGGAAGTACTTGTAGCCTTCCGCCTCGGAATGGAACCCGAGCCGCGAGTCGCCTTTGCAGAGCTCGAGCAACTCGGCATCGCGGACCCGTTCGCGTTTCACAATGCGCTTCATGGCGGCGAGGAGTTTCTTCTGTTCCGCCTGCGGTTTCCACGGCAGTTCTTCACGCATGGCGTAGAAGCGCATCATGTTCGCGGTGCTCTCGAACTGGATGCCCAGCGCCGCAGCGACGCCGATGTCGCGGCGGCGTTCCTCGTTGTGCGCGTAGCGGGGCAGCATCTTCTTTAGGATGTCCACGCCGCGGTTCCAGTGCCGCGACATCTCGCCGCAGAGGAAGAGGATTTCGTCCAGCGTATGCGTGTAGTAGAAGCACTCCCCGATGCGGTCGCCGCTGGCGGGGTAGGGTACCTGGGTCTGGTGCGATGCGATCTGCCACGAGGGCATGATGAGTTTGTCGGCCGGTTCGAGGTGCAGCGGCCAGGTGGGTGCGTCGTGGAGTGGCCCGTACCAGCCGAACACGTGGTTCAGCGGGAAGTGGCTGTAGCCGCGCTGAAACAGCTTCCATGCGCGTGCCACGTCCTTGGCGTCATCGCCCCAGTCGCGTCGCGCCATGGTGAGCAGGAACTGGCCTTCCGTCTTCGGGAACGGCGCGAAGGCGAGTTCGCCGGCGGACTTGTTCATGACGCCGGGGTAGTTGCCGAAGTACCAGCACTGCATGACGCCGCTCACGCCCAATTCGTGCATGGCCTTGTACTTGCGGTACAAGTGTCCGGGGACGGGCACGAACGGCGCCGTGGCGACTTCGTGACTGCAGCCGACCTGCAGTTTCGCGAACATGCGGCTGCCGTTCTTCACGGCCGCCGTGGCGCAGTCCGTGAACAACTGGCTCGGGCCGATGAAGCTCAGCCAGTAGTCGAAGATACGGATCTTGCGCCCGCACTGCTCGCCGACGGCGGACGATTCGAAGTTGTGCTGCAGGATGACGCCCTGCGGCAGGCGCCCGGCCGACTCCGCCGTCATGGCGTCGCCCCACGCCCAGTACTGCCCGTACGGCCAGGAGACGCACTCGGCGGTCGGGTCGGCGGCGTGCATGCCGCGCGCCATGGCGGCCATGGTGTCGTTAAGCACGTCGTAGGGGGAACGGTCCTTGCAGCGCGGGCAGGTGATGCCCCGCGGTGCGCCGGAGTAACAGTGTGAGCCGCCCTCGCCGATGCTGATGTTGATGATGCCGCCGAGGCCGGGCACTTCGGTGAAGAGGTTGCGCATGATCTCTTCGAGGTAGGCCATGGCCGTCGGGTTGCTGGTGCAGAAGAAGTGGCGCTTCCCCCAGCACATGGTTTGGCCGAGTAGTTCGGGGTGCGCTTTCGCGGCCGGACTGTCCGACTCGATGGGGCGCGGTTCGTTGCAGTAGGTGTAGATCCGGATGCCGTAGCGGGCGCAGCGCTCGACGGTCTGACGCAGTTTGTCGAGCCGTTGCTTCGGGTCGTGGCCGTACTCGGGGATAGCCGTTTGCGCGCAGATCTCGTCGAAATGAATGGAGAGCCACAGGCCGTTGATGCCTTCGTGGGCGAGGCGGTTCAGGTACTCGTCCGGGTAGTAGTCCACGTTGTCGGTCAGTTCGTCGCGGTTCTTGGGCGGGCGGTGGATCGGACCGAAGAAGCAGCGTGAAATGCGCGTGCGGATCACCGGACGCCGCACGACCTTGCCGAGGGGCAGGAACGGCCCGCCGGCGCGCAGCATCTGGTCTTCGAGAAAGAAGATGCCGCGGCGGATGCCCTCCGTGTCGTTGGCGAGGATGTCGCACCCTTCTGGCTTCACGACAATGCGGTAGGTCTCGTGCAACTGGGTGGCGATACGCTCGGTGCGGATGCGGAACGGACCGGTCCGGTTCACGCCGGCGACAGTCAGGAACCGGTCGAGATCGGCATAGGCCGTGTCCAGGCGCCCGGCGGTGTCGGCAAAGCCGCGCTCAACGGTGACCCCTTGGCAGAACGCGGCTTCGTTGTTCCGGGCAGCGCGCGGCGTCCACTCGATCTGGGTCCATAGCGGGCTCTTCAGTTCGTGGATGAACTTCCAGGTCACGTCCGACGGTTGCGGCGGTTCGGGAAGAAGTTGTGACACGGTGGCGGCTCCTTGTTGTGCCTGGCGGCCGGCACGGTTTCAGACGTCAGGTTTCAGGTGTCTCGGCTTCGGCCACAGACTCCGCGGAGGCACGCAGGTTTCGGGTAACAGAGTCATTTCGGGGCACTATACGCTGTCATGCCCTTGGCGTCATGGCGGATGTGTGGGTAGAACGACGCTTTGGGGGCTACCGGTATATCCCTCGGGAGGTATCAGTTGTCAGGCGGCACGGCGTCCGGACCGCCGTGCGCTGTCACGCCATGGGTGGGCGCCCTCGCTACAGTTCTATGCCCTGCGAGCCACTTGTGAGTCGATCCCCACGTCTGCCGGCCTGCCTGCGGCAACTTCACCCTTCACGTCTCTGCGGGAATCCGAAGCACGGATTAGGGGTAGCCCTGATGGCGGGTCCGCGGTGTGGCATGGACATTAGTTGTAAGAACCAGAGTGTCGTTCGGTGCCTGCCGCGTCTGCCGGCATGACTGTGAGCGAGGTCCTGAACCCAAGGAGGCAACGCATGGACATCTACGAGTTCGCACTGAACATGGAAAAGGACGGAGAGGCGCTGTACCGGGAAGCGGCGCGACAGACTCAGAACAAGGGACTGGCGGCCATCTTCACATTTCTGGCAGATGCCGAGGTGGCCCACTGCAAGGCCCTGATGGCCATGCGGCAAGGCCAGAAGCCCGAATTGACGGGAACGGTGGCGCTGGACAATGTGAAGAATGTTTTTGCTCAGGTGACGCCGGCGGGGCCGGACGCGCTCGTGGACCGTGAGCACACGGACCTGTGCGTGGCGCTGTACCGGCGGGCCTTGGACTTCGAGAAGAAGAGCGTCGACTTCTACCTGGGCAAGGCGGGAGAAGAGGGAGACCCGCGCCTGCAGGTCCTGCTGCGCAAGCTGGCCAACGAGGAGGAGCGGCACTGCTGGGTCCTCGACAACATCGTGGAACACGTTAGCCGTCCCGACCACGGCTGGATCGAGTTTGCCGAATGGCACCATCAGGAACAGTACTGACCGACCGGGAAACGCCGCGGCACACGTGGATGGGACGGGGCTGGGCCGCAGGCATCCCGGGCGCCGCGTCCGTGTGGCTGGCGGGGGAGTGTGGGTGGCGGCGCGTTTTCCGGCGCGTAGGCACGTGTACGGACGGCAAGGCCGTGCGCCCGCTCGCTGAAGCGTCGCTGCCACTGCCGCCTGAAGGCGGGACTCAGACGGAGACGCCGGAGTAACAGTCCGATTTAACCGGGCGGTTCACCGCCCGGGGGTGCTGACGCATGACGGTCAGCATTGACCCGAAGGCCGGCAACGGCTATATATAGTGTCACGTGACCGCCGGGGGTGACGAGCCGGCGCGCTTTGGCCCTGTGGGGTTCTGTGCCCGGAAGGAATCAAGGCCCTATGTCGCGAGAAGAACCTGAGCAGCCGGACGCCGTGGATGAGAACGCATTGGAGACCCGCGAGTGGCTCGATTCTCTGGACGAAGTCCTCGGGCGGGCCGGGCCGGCGCGGGTCCGCGAGCTCTTCGGCGAACTGGCCTGCCACGCGCAGGGGCGTGGCGTGCGTCTGCCCTTCACGGCGAACACGCCTTACATCAACACCATTTCAGCCGTGGAACAGCCGCCCTATCCGGGCGTCACAGAGATTGAGACGCGGATTGAGAACATCGTGCGTTGGAACGCGATGGCGATGGTGGTTCGCGCCAACCGGGAAGAAGCGGGGATTGGCGGCCATATTGCGACCTACGCCTCGGCGGCCACGCTGTACGAAGTTGGCTTTAACCACTTCTTCAGGGCGCGCACCGACACTCATCCGGGGGACTTGGTTTACTTCCAGGGCCACGCCTCGCCTGGAATCTATTCCCGGGCCTTCATGGAGGGTCGCTTGCCGGTAGAACGAATCGACAACTTCCGGCATGAACTGCACGCGAGCCCTGGCCTGCCGTCATACCCGCACCCTTGGTTGATGCCCGACTTCTGGCAGTTCCCGACCGTCTCAATGGGGCTTGGCCCGATCATGGCCATCTACCATGCACGTTTCATCAAGTACACCGAGGACCGCGGGTTAAAGACGCCTTCCGACCAGAGAATATGGGCCTTCGTCGGGGACGGTGAGACCGATGAACCGGAGACGCTCGGCGCCATCACCCTGGCGGCCCGTGAGCATCTCGACAACCTGGTCTTTGTGGTGAACTGCAACCTGCAGCGGCTGGACGGGCCGGTGCGCGGGAACGGCAAGATCATCCAGGAACTGGAAGCCGCATTCCGCGGCGCCGGATGGAACGTCATCAAAGTCATCTGGGGCAGCGACTGGGACCCGTTGCTGGCCAAGGACCGGGCGGGTTTGCTCATGAAGCGGATGGACCAGGTCGTGGACGGACAGTACCAGAAATACGTTGTTGAACGCGGCGACTACTTCCGTCGGGATTTCTTCGGCACTGACCCGCGCCTGCTGAAAATGGTCGAGCACCTGTCGGACGAACAACTGCACGGCTTGCGCCGTGGCGGGCATGACCGCGAGAAAGTGTACGCCGCGTACAAAGCGGCCGTCGAGTATCGAGGCGCCCCAACGGTCGTCCTTGCCAAGACCATCAAGGGTTACGGCCTGGGTGAGGCCGGCGAAGGCCAGAATGTTACTCACCAGCAGAAGAAGTTGAATGAACAGCAGTTAAGGGAATTCCGGGCCCGTTTTGCCATTCCGATTTCCGACGAACGGATCGACACCGTGCCGTTCTACCGTCCCCCGGACGACAGTCCGGAGATGCGTTACCTCAAGGAACGGCGTCACGCCTTGGGCGGATTCGTACCCCAGCGCCTGCCTTCCACGGCCAGACTCACCACGCCGGGCGACGAGCTGTTCGATGAGTTCCTCGCGGGGACGGAGGGACGTCCGGTCTCCACGACTATGGCAGTCGCAAGAATACTATCTAAGCTTTTGCAGGACAAGCAGATAGGTAAGTTATTCGTGCCCATCATCCCCGATGAGGCCCGGACCTTCGGCATGGAAGCCCTTTTTCGGCAGTGCGGGATCTACTCTCACCCGGGCCAGCTCTACGAACCGGTCGACAAGGAGAACCTGCTCTACTACCGGGAGGCGCGGGATGGTCAGATACTGGAGGAAGGCATCACCGAGGCGGGTTCGCTCTGTTCGTTTATCGCGGCCGGGACGGCCTATTCGAACCACGGTCTGCCGATGATCCCGTTTTTCATTTTCTACTCGATGTTCGGGTTCCAGCGTGTGGGGGACCTGATCTGGGCCGCGGGCGACAGCCGCTGCAAGGGTTTCCTGGTGGGAGCGACATCCGGTCGGACCACCCTGGCCGGCGAGGGGCTGCAGCACCAGGACGGAAACAGCCATCTGCTGGCCTTTCCCATTCCGAACTTGCTCGCCTACGATCCGGCCTACGCGTACGAAATTGCCGTGATCATTCAGGATGGTATTCGGCGCATGTACGAGGCGGGGGAGGACGTGTTCTACTATCTGACGGTGATGAACGAGAACTACCCGCAGCCCCGCATGCCCGAGGGGGTGCGGGCGGGGATACTCAAGGGCCTGTACAGGTTCCGCCAGGCTGCGGCTGGGGGCGCCAAGCACCGGGCGCAGTTGCTGGGCAGCGGTGCGATACTGAACGAAACCCTGCGGGCCGCGGATATTCTGGCCGAGCGGTACGGGGTGGCGGCGGATGTCTGGTCTGTGACCAGCTACAAGGAGTTGCACCGCGATGCGCTGGCAGCGGAACGCTGGAACACCCGGCACCCCGGCGAGCCGGAGCGGGTGCCTTACGTCACGCAGTGTCTCGGTGCCGCGCCGGGGCCGATCGTGGCCGCGAGCGACTACGTGAAGGCGCTCGCGGGCACAATCAGCCGCTGGATGCCGCGACCGTTCATCGCGCTGGGAACGGACGGGTTTGGCCGAAGCGACGGGAGAGACGCCTTGCGCAAGTTTTTCGAAGTCGACGCGAACACCATTGCCCTGGCCACGCTGGCCCAGCTTGCCCGGGCCGGCGCGATCGAACCTGGGGTCGTGAGACACGCCATGCAGGAGCTGGACATGGACCCAGAGAGGGGCGACCCGTTGACCGTGTGACGCTGTGGGTAGCGAGGAGGCGCGCGATGGCCGTTGAGCTGCGATTGCCGCAACTGGGCGAGAATATCAAGTCCGCGGACGTCGTGAATGTTATGGTGTCCGTCGGTGCGAGCGTGGAAATGGGCCAGCCCGTACTCGAAGTTGAGACCAACAAGGCTGCGGTGGAAGTGCCGGCGTCGGCAGCGGGGATAGTCGACGCCATTCACGTTGCTCCAGGGGATGAGATAGAGGTCGGCCAGTTGCTGATGACGTTGCGGGACGGCGGTAGCGCCGGCGGCGCCGTGACCGCCACGCAACCGACGGCGAGGACGTTGGCCCCGGACTCTGAGACGACGACGGCGCCTCAGCCGGAGCAGGAGCCCAAGGCTGGATCCACGAATACGAATGGGCCGGCGGGACCAGCGACACCCGGTGCTCTGACGGTTGTCACACCGATTGCGGAAACCGCGGAGAAGCTTGCGCAATGTGCCGTCGTCCCCACCGGGGCGCCATGCGTCCCGGCGGCTCCGTCCGTGCGCCGGTTCGCCCGTGAACTCGGGGTTGACGTCGCCCAGGTCTCCGGCTCGGGGCCGCACCGCCGCGTCTCCATCGACGACGTGAAGCGCCACGCCAGGGAACGGCTCCAGCAGGTCGCCGCGCGGCCTCCGGACATGTCAGCCCCGGTCTATTCGCCGCTGCCGGATTTCGGGACGTGGGGGCCGGTCCGGCGTGAGAAGATGACCCCTATCCGCCGGACGACCGCCGAGCAACTGACGCGGTGCTGGACCACCATCGCGCACGTCACGCAGTTCGACCGGGCCGACGTCACCGAGTTGGAGAGGCTGCAGAAACAGTACGCCGACAAGGCGACAAAGGCGGGCGGCAAGCTGACCATGGCCATCATGGTGGTACGGGTCGTGGCGTCGGCACTCCGGATGTTCCCGAAGTTCAACGCGTCCATCGACATGGCGCGGCGGGAAGTGATCTGCAAGGACTACATCAACATTGGCATTGCGGTGGCCACCGAGCGGGGCCTGCTGGTGCCCGTGCTCCGGGATGTGGACAAGAAGAACATGTTGCAGATTGCCGCGGAGGTGTCCGCCATCGCGGCACGAACCCGCGACGGCTCGATTCGACTGGAGGAACTCCGGGGCGGGACGTTCACCGTCACGAACCTGGGGAACATCGGCGGCTCGTATTTCACGCCGATCGTCAACTGGCCGGAGGTCGCCATCTTGGGCATGGGCCGGACGCGGACGGAGCCGGCGTTCGACGACGGGGTGTGCAAACCGCGAATCTTCCTGCCGCTGTCCTTGTCGTACGACCACCGGCTGATCGACGGCGCGGACGGCGCCCGGTTCCTGCGCTGGGTGATCGAAGCCATTGAGCAGCCGCTACTGCTGGCGCTGGAGGGATGATGGAAACGCAGATGACGCGCTTCGACCTGGTCGTGATCGGCGCCGGCCCCGGCGGGTATCCCGCGGCGTTCCGTGCCGCGGACCTGGGGATGCGGGTGGCACTGGTCGATCCGGAGCCGCACCCGGGCGGCGTCTGTCTGTACCGGGGTTGTATTCCGTCCAAGGCCCTGCTGCACGTGGCCGCCTTCCTCCACGAGGTGGAACAGGCGCCGCAGTGGGGAATCTCCCTTGGCAAACCCGAGATTGACCTCGGCAAGCTTCGGGAGTGGAAGGACTCCGTGGTGGCAAGGCTGACAGGTGGACTCGGGCAACTGGCCGAGCGCAGGAAGATCACGTTCATCCGCGGCCGCGCCCGGTTGGCGGGCCCGCACCACGTGTCGGTCCGGACGGTTCAGGGCGAGACGACCGAACTTGTTTTCGAGCATGCGCTCATCGCCACCGGCTCAGTTCCGGCGTCCATTCCCGGCGCTATTGACTCCCCGAAGGTGATGACGTCCAGCCAAGCGCTTGCCCTTGACGAAGTCCCTGAGCGCCTGCTGGTCATCGGCGGGGGGTACATCGGGCTCGAACTGGGACAGGTTTACGCCAGCCTCGGCTCCCGAGTCACGGTCGTGGAGCTGATGCCGGAGGTCCTGCCTGGCGTCGACCGCGGACTGGTCCGGTTCCTGGAGGGGCGCCTTGCCGGGCAGTTTGAGTCCATTCGTGTCAAGACCAAGGTGGTGCGGATGGAGGAAGACCGGAACGGGGTTTCGGTCTCTTTCTCAGGGCAGGAGGTCGGCCGCGACACGTTCAGCAAAGTGCTGCTGGCGGTCGGGCGTCGGCCGTGCGCAATGGAGGTAGGGGTCGAGAATACCAAGGTGTCGGTGAACGCCCGTGGGTTCATTGAAGTCGACGCCCAGCGCCGCACCGCGGAGCCCTCGATCTTCGCCGTCGGCGACGTCGCCGGCGAACCAATGCTGGCGCACAAGGCCACGCACGAGGGACTCGTGGCGGCGGAGACCATGGCGGGCCGACGGGTCGCGTTCGAACCGCAGGCGATCCCCGCGGTGGTGTTCTCAGACCCCGAAGTAGCATGGTGCGGACTGATGGAAGACGACGCTCGGCGCGAAGGGCGGAAGGTGCGCGTGACGACCATGCCATGGGCCGCCTCCGGGCGGGCCACAACGCTGGCACGGACCGATGGCGTGACCCGACTCGTAATGGATCCGACCGACGGTCGCATTCTCGGGGTCGGGATTGCGGGACGCAACGCTGGCGAGCTTCTTGCCGAGGCCGTGCTGGCTATCGAGATGGGGGCTGTGGCCGACGACTTGGCGTTGACCGTTCACGCGCACCCCACGCTCTCGGAAACGCTGATGGAGGCTGCTCAAGCCTTCGCAGGCCACAGTACCCATTTCCTGGGGAACCGGTAAGGTGTCGGGCGGAAGGCGCGGGCGATTCCCGCCGCCGCCCGGCTCGTCCGTGCGGGGCGCCGATTGGGGGGGAAAGGGGGTGTCGCGCCCCCTTTCCCCCCCCCATCGATCGCCCCACTGCCGCAAGGGCAGTGGCGGCGCGAGCCGGCCAGTAACCCGATAGGTATGACCGGCCGGTCCGCCAGCCGGGACGGGCTGACGCATTACAGTGCCTGGCTTCTCTGGCTTGAAAAAGCCCATTGCCCGTGGTCCATTGTCCATGGTTCCCAGTTGCGCGTAGCACTACGTTCACACCTGACGCCTGGCGTTCAGACGAGGCCCGGAGCGGAGAGGATGAGAAGACGTGAAAAAGGTTGCGCTGATTTCGGACCTGCACTCCAACCTCGAGGCCCTCGAGGCGGTGCTCCGACACATCGCCGATCAGGGCGATGTGACATCGATCTACTGCCTGGGGGACGTGGTGGGGTACGGTCCAAACCCGGCAGAAGTGATCGACCTGGTCCGGGAGCACTGCGAGTTCTGCCTGATGGGGAACCATGACATGGCGCTCACGGGCATGCCGCTCGGGTTCAGCGGCATGGCCGCCCAGGCCATCCGCTGGCAGCGGCAGATGCTGGAACCGCGCGCCGATTCGCAGGTGCGAGTCCGGGAGCGGTGGGCATTCATCGCAAGTCTCGCCGAGCAAGAGAGAATCGGCGACGATTGGTTTGTCCATGCTTCGCCCCGGCATCCAGTCACCGAGTACCTCCTGCCGTGGGACGTCCAAGGCGACCCGGCGAAACTGAACGAGGCCATGGCGCTCGTCACCGGGCATTGTTTTGTCGGACACACGCACATGCCTGGGGTCTTCACAACCGGGCCACGGTTCCAGTCCTCCGCGGAACTGCACAACGAATACGTGTTCGCCCCCGGGCAGAACGCAATCGTGAACGTCTCCAGTGTCGGCCAACCGCGCGATCGCGATCCGCGCGCCTGCTACGCCACGGTGACCGACGCGGGCGTGACTTGGTGCCGCGTCGAGTACGACATTGAGAAGACCATCGCGAAAGTCATGGCCATCCCCGAACTCGACGCGCGTTGCGGACTTCGCCTGCGGGACGGACGGTGAAACATACGCGCCGCCGCGCCGGTGTTACCTCAATTGCGATGCCGCGAAGTCCCAGTTTTCCAGGTGATCCAGGAAGACTTGGAGGAAATCCTTGCGGCGGTTCTGATCGTCGAGGCAATAGGCGTGCTCCCAGACGTCACAGGTGAGGGCGCGGCGTGGCTGCCCCACAGGCAACGGCCAACCCGAGGAACAAGGGCAATACCAACCCCGCGAATCGAAACTCGACAAGGCTCGGGATGGCGCGGGCGGAGGGCCGCCCGCAGTACTGTCGGTCAGGCAAGGCGGTCTGGGCTGGCACCGCGACCTACCCGGCGTCACTCTGCTTGCACAGGTCGTTTCATCTTCTGTCACGCGCATGCTGTCAAAGCACTTGCGACACACGACACGGGAAAGTTGTGCATCTGGGCGCACCTGTTGCCGAAGCGGGTCAGGGTCTTCGCGGTCGCGATTCGGGGTTCCCCCGATATCGCGCCGGCCCGGGTCCCTGTAAAGTCGGGTGGTATGAGGAACGCCGTATGACGTTCGAGTCCCGGCGTTCGTGGGCCGCGGCGCGGCGCAGGTGCATCGGGGATGTGCAGTATACCACCAGGAGAAAAGAACGATGGAACGGGTGGCGGACACAGTAGGGACGCAAGCCGGGGGGTGCCGGGGGGTGGACTTCGTTTTGCGCGTCGACCGCGGGATGCGGGTGTACGTCGCGGGCACCTTCAACGACTGGGACCCGCGGCAGATCAGGCTGGAGGAGACCGACGGCACGGGCGCCTACAAAGCGACGATCGAACTGCCGCGAGGCCGGCACGAGTACAAGTTCGTGGTGAACGGGGTCTGGCATCCTGACCTGAACTGCCCGCATTGGACGCCGAACGCCTTCGGGTCGCTGAACAGTGTCGTGGTGGTATGACCCGAAGGACAGCGAACTTACCGTTTCGCGCCACCCACTTGGGAGATCACACGATGGCGGTCGATAGGGAGAAGTTCAGGACCGGGATTCCGGTGCTTGACCAGCAGCGTGATCAGCTTCTGGACACGATCGAGAGATTGCTCGACCTGTGCAAGAGGGGACAGATTGCCGAGGGGACGCTGGAGGCAGAGGCCGGGGCGGTCATCGACTACGCCGTGGAACACTTTGACGCCGAGGAGTACCTGATGCAACTGGCGCAGTACCCCTACTTCGCGCAGCACGTGTCCAAGCACGACGAATTCCGCGACCAGATTGAGACCGTCCTGGTTGAACTGCGAACGTGCCGCTGGGGCGAGGTCGGCACGCTCCGTCTGGCGACGTTTCTGGTGCAATGGTTCTGCCAGCACGTGCAGGCACACGACGTGAAGCTGGCGACGTTTTTGAAGGCGATGATCCTGGAGGAACCCTCGGCTTCCGAGGCATTGGCGGCCCGCTCGCCGGCCACCCGGAGTTGGCTATGCCGGATGCTCTGTGGGCAGGCGGGGTTGCGGGAACTTGTGGCGCAGTCCGAATGGGTTGGGTAGCGATGGGCAATCGGCTGGCGCGTACGCAGGTGGCATCGCGCGGCTGTTGCGGGTGGGGACGGCAGGTGCCGCCACCCGGATACAACAAGAAGAGGAGGAATCGCGATGAGTAAGGCTGTCATGGAGGCAGGGATCGGGACGCTGTCGAAGGTTGACCAGTGGCGGAGTCCGCAAGCCCCGAGGACGGCCCGTCAGAAGCCGCCGAATGGCATGCCCAAGGTTCATGCGACTGCGCCCGTGGCGGCGCCGGTTGCGAGCAAGAAGCAAGTGGTGTTCCGGTTCTCCGCCGAACCGGGTAGCACCGTGTACTTGGCTGGGACGTTCAACAACTGGAAACCCGGGCAGCTCAAGCTGGAGGAGGCCGACGAGAAGGGGGTCTATCAGGCAGCCCTCCGGCTTCCTCAGGGGAAGCACGAGTACAAATTCATCGTCAACGGCGTCTGGTGTGCGGATCCGAATTGCAGCGATTGGGTGGCCAACCCGGTGGGCACCCTGAACAGCGTCGTCGAGGTGTGACTCGAATGACAACCAAATCAAGCGGCTGCCTCGCCAGGGTGGTCGCCAGGTCTCCCGGCCTGGCGGAGATCTGAGGCGTTCCGGGAAGCCACGCATGTGAGGCCGCCTGGGTGCCACCTTGTCGGGGCGTTGACAGTTCCATGTTTGCGCCGTCTCCATCGCTTGGCGTAGGTTGGGTGGCCACAGGCACGCACCGAGGAGTCGACCATGACGTGCAGTCTTGCAGAGATGAAGTGTGTCCCCTGCAGCGGCGGGATCGCGGCGCTCCAGGGGGAACAACTGGATGCGCTGGTTCGGCAGCTCGGGAACGGGTGGACCGTTGTTGCCGAGCACCATCTGCAGAAGGAGTTCAGGTTCACGGCACACTAACAGACGGGCGGCGCTCTGGCGACACCGGCGCCAAGGAGACGGATCATGCGGCTTGCGGCGATCCCACGGTTGATCATATCACCGGCGGCGCCGGTCATGCTGGCGCTGTTGTGCGCGGGTTGCCAACTCCGTCGGCCCGGCCTCGCGGAAACAGGAGGAAAGGCGATGACAACTGCACCCGAAGAGCGTTCGAGTCTCGTGACCATGAAAGGGAAGCCGGTGACTCTGCTCGGGACGCCGGTGCGGACGGGTGACAAGGCGCCCGATTTCCGCGTGGTGGATGCGATGTTCGCACCCACGCGGATGACGCAGTTCCGGGGCAAGCCTTGCCTCATCAGTGTGGTGCCCAGCCTGGACACCGGAGTGTGTGCGCTGCAGACGAAGCGGTTCAACGATGAGGTGCAACGTCTGCCGCCGGACCTGGTGGTCATGACGATCAGCATGGACCTGCCGTTCGCGCAGAAGCGCTTCTGCGCGAGCGAGAAGGTGGACCGGATCCGGGTCCTGTCCGATCACGTGTGGCGCGAGTTCGGACTCAACTATGGCGTGCTGATCAAGGACATGGGTCTGCTGGCGCGGTCGGTCTTTGTCATCGACGGCAACGGGACGGTGGCCTACGAGGAGATCGTGCCCGAGATCTCGCAGCACCCCGACTACGACGCCGCGCTGGCGGCGTGCCGCCGGGTTGCGGCGGGGTCAGGTCAGGCGTCCGGCGGTCAGCGGCGGCAGTAGGCAACCGGGGCCGCGAACGGAGAGGCGGCGCGGCCGGGAGGGGGCGCGGGCAGACCTATCATGCCAACGATGCCGGCGTCTGCCGACGCTGTGGGCGGCGATGTCCTCGCCCAGAGCGCGGACGTTCTCAGCCGCAACGGGCGGGTCGTATCGATCGTGGACCCCGACGGCGTTCGCGGGCTGAACGAGCGCGGCGTCAACGCTCAGTTCGTCTTCGTCAGACCGGAACCGACGGAACTGAGCACTCTGGCGGCCATGATTGAGGCGAGGCGTCTGCGCACCTTCGTCTCGGCGACATTCCTGCTCGAGGAAGCGCCTCAGGCACTGGAACTGAGCCAGGCAGGGCATGTCCGGGGAAAAGTGGCCTTACTGGTGTCGGTCTAGTGCTCGGTCGCCAGAAGTCACCCCGCAATTGCGCGCAATGGTCCGCACCTTCCCA
>Ga0156402_1108_pt1 | contig 21818 bp, 20 predicted proteins | sample RifOxyA3_FD_108045 | JGI IMG/M metagenome (GOLD analysis project Ga0156402, IMG submission 108045) | Lentisphaerae bacterium RIFOXYA12_64_32 | reverse complement strand
CCGTTCACCTGCCACACGAGGTGGCAGGGGTCTATGCTCCACCCTTTGCTGACGCATTACCCTGCCGATGGACTCCAGGGTTGCTTGGCATTCGGCCATGTGCTATATTCACAGCAGAAAGTGTAAGCATGCTACGCCGCCGCTGAGACTGCATTCGGCAGCGGTGGCGGACTGGGTCCGCAGTCAGTGGCCCGGCCAGTTCCTTGGCCGGCGGTTCCGGTCCCACGACACTCGACACCCATTACGACAAGCATGTTGGTTGAAGAGTAGCCGCTAAGGCGGCTAAAGGACAGGGTCATGGTTCGAACTCAGATTCAGTTGCCCGACCAACTGGCGGCCAAGTTGCGCCGAATGGCGGAGGACCAACACGTGTCCATGGCCGGGTTGATCCGAACCGCCATCACGAGATTCTTCGAAGCATCATCCGTCCAGGATGTCGAGCAACGCTACGCACGTGCCGCGTCTGCTGCTGGGTCGTGTGCTTCGGGGCGGGGGGACCTTTCCGCCGATCATGACGCTCACTTCGCGGAGGCGTCCCGGTCATGACCTGCTTTGTCGACACTTCCGCGCTGCTTGCCGTGCTGGACCGAGACGACGAGAGGCACGCCGAAGCCGAAGGTACCTGGCAGCGCCTGATGGCGGAGAAATCCACCCTGCTGACGACGAACTACGTCCTTCTCGAGACTGTCGCCATCCTCCAGAGTCGAGTCGGCATGCCGGCCGTTCGGATATTCAGCGACGACATCATGCCCGTGCTCACGGTCGATTGGGTGGCCGCTCAAGAACACGACAAGGGAATGGGCGCTTTCCTCGCGGCGGACCGCAGAAAGCTCAGCCTGGTTGACTGCATCAGTTTCGACGCGATGCGTCGCCGTGGGCTTCGTCTGGCGTTCGCGTTTGACTCTCACTTCCAAGAGCAGGGTTTTGTCTCGCCCTGAGGCGAACCAACCAAGCCAGAATTCCGGGCAGATTGTTGCCTGCTCAGCCTTGCCGGGCTATCTTCTTCCCTGTCGCTGGCAATGTGATTCCTATTCCGCGGATGGACACCGTACAATGTTGGGAAGCGGAGAACATGGCCGACACTCAGACCAACGGCGTTGTCTTAGGCAAACTGAACGTGCTCGATGAGACTCTCTCCGAGTTGAGGTCCCTCGTGCCGGTGTCGCGCGCTGACCTGGAGGCCGACTGGAAGGTCCGGCGCGCGATCGAACGGGACTTGCAGATCTTGGTTGAAGTCGTCGTCGACGTGTGCCAACGTCTCATCGCTATCAACGGGCAAAGCCCGGCCGGCACGAGCGCCGCGGCCGTTCAGGCTTGCGTGCAACTGGGCGTACTGAGTGATCGGGACGAGTACCGTAAGATGGTCCAGTTCCGAAACCTTCTGGTGCACCGCTACGAGAGAGTGAATCCCGAGGTCCTGGTCGACATCGTCAACAACCGACTTGCCGACATCGAAAAGTTCCGGGACGAGGTTCTGGCCTATGAGCGCAGTAGAACTGGACATCCGGGCGCTGACTGAATTGTTCCGCGCCCGGCGGCGCGTGGTCGCCGCTTGGTTGTTCGGGTCAGCCAAGGACGGCATCGTTCGCGCGGGATCCGACGTGGACATTGCCGTGCTCACGGATGGCAGGCTATCCCTTGACGACGAGCTTGGTCTTTGTCGTGACCTGCAACTGACATTGGGCGTTGAAGGAATCGACCTGATCTGCCTGAATGATGCCTCGCCGATTCTGGCCTTCGAAGCGATCTGCGGCCGTCTGTTGTTCAAACGGGACCCTGCTGTACACGCGGCGTTCTCCTCGCTCACCGCCCGGCAGTACGAGGACGAGATGGCAATGTGTCGCAGACAACTTGCCCAAGCGCGTTGAACGGGACAGACCTACATCTTCCCACTCATCCCGCTCGGGATGGCCAGATGCTGCGCAGTTGCCAGGCGTCGAGGCGGTTGAGCATGGCGTCCTGGCCTTGCGCGCGCAGGGACACGCCGAGGCTGTCGGCGCGGCCCGGATAGGCGCGCACCGCAACACACTGCCGGCCGTTGACGAACACCTCGACCACGCTTCTGTCGATGAAGACGCGCAGCTTCAGCGGTTCGCCGGCCTTGACGTAGACGGGGGCGATCTCCGGCGCCCGCGACGCGACGTCAGGGAGTTCCGAGGAGTATGACGTATCGAGCGTGATCAGACTGTCGGTGGTCTCGGCCACCTTGCTGCCCCAGTCGCCGCAGCGCTCCCAGTTGCGGTAGCCGCGGCGCTTGAAGAACACGATGCGTGTGTACTCCTCGCGCCCCGGCGACCGGAGCACGTTCAGCTCGACCATGGCGGCATTTTTCGGATCGATCTCCATCACGAGTTCCACGGCGTTGCCCCGAATTTGCTCCAGAACCACCTCGCGGTTGGCCGGCAGCGGCATGGGTGCGACGGTTTGGTGATCGTGCCGCAGCGATTCAATGTCGCCGGCTGGCTCGATGTTCAGTTCGTCGTTGTCGGCCAGCGTCAGGCGTCGCGGCAGACTCATGATCTGGTTCCACCCCGGGGTTGGCTTGCCCGCGTTGATGTTGAACATTGCCACCAGCCCGCCGCGCCCGTCGGGTGTCGTACTCGGTGCGTGCACGCCGCTGGGGCTGGGCGCGCCGAACGTGAACGCCCCGCCTGCGGTGGCCGTGAACGTGTCACGTGCCGTGTCGTAGTCGCCGATGAGGTACTTGCTGCCGCTCATGTGACTGAAGTGGATGAGGATATGCCGGTCGCCGAGGGGCCAGAAATACGGGCACGCCGCATCGTCGCCGGTCAGGCCGAAGACGTCGCCCTCGATGAAGGGGTGCAGGTACTCCCAGGTTGCCAGGTCCGTGGAACGGAACAGGAACGCATTGCGCAGGCGCTTGCCGCTCGGACCATGCGGAATCGTCCCGCCGGACAGCGAGTAGTACACGCCGTTCTTCTTCCAGATGCACGGATCGTAAACCGTGTTGATCGCGCCGACCGGAAAGACCGATCCGCGCGGGCGGCCTTCCTTGCCGGTGATCTTCTCCCAGATGGGTGCGACGTTGGGAATGACGGTTGTGCCGGTCACTTTCTCCCAGTTCAGCAGCAGAGGGTCGCGGGACACGGCGACCATGTTGCCGAGGAGATGGCCGTGGTACATGGCAATGACCCGGTCCTCCTCAACCCACGTGGATCCGGACCAGCAGCCTTCCTCCGGATTCGGGTAGATCGCGTAGGGCAGGTCGCGCCAGTGAATGAGGTCCTCGCTCACCGTGTGGCCCCAGTGCCAGCGCGGTTCGTCCGGGGGCTGGGCCTGGTAGAAGAGGTGCCACTGTCCGCGCCAGAAGCAGAGCCCGTTCGGGTCGTTGAGCCGGCCTTCCGGACTGACGAAATGGCAGAGTGGCCGGTACGGATCGCTCGCCAGGGCTTGCCGCGACTGACGCAACCGCGCCATCAGCGGGTTCTGCTCGAGGTGCGCCCGCTGCTCGGGGAGCGTGCCCGCAAAGGTGAAGCGTGGAACGCGCGACGTGTCGTCCGAGTGAGTGGTGCCGCTCATGGTCATCCTTTCGTGAGATCTTCTTCGGCTTGGCAATGTGGGAGGCGTGCTCTCGATGAGCCTGAGCCTGTCGATGGCCGCACGGCGACTCTGGAATCCCGTTCGGCGAACCGTATCGATCCTACCTCTGACTATACGCCAGAGCTCGCGAATCAACCATGGAACTTTCGTACCCGAGACTATACTTTTGAGACAAACGGGCTGTTCCACTGTGAAAGAGCGTCTGCACTTATTGAGATGACGGGGTAACCCATGGACGCGACTGCCACCGTCCTGATCGAGCCGCGCGATTTCCGCAACCGCCCGCATCCGAACATCACCCAGACCGTCCGCGGCAAGGGTTCGGAGTTCGCCATTTCCTGTGACTTCCTCAGTCCCTCGTTCTCCGAGTTCAAGGAAACTCGGACGTTCCGTCACCCCTCTCCGCCGTTTGCGCGGATCTTCCCGATCGAGAGTGGCGCTGTCGACCTGGAGACCACGGCGGGGCCCTGCGTCCTGCGCCAGGGCAGGGTCTATCTGCTGCCGCCGGAACGGCCGTTCACCGCGACCTATCACCAAGGGACCCGGATCAAGGCGTTCCACGTGTATATCAGTGACGGTTTCGGGTTCCCGCTCGGAACGGATCTGGACGGCATCCCGGAGATTGCCGACCGGCGCGTCTTTGACGCCGTGCTGGCCGGAATCGAGAGCGGCCACGAAGCGGTGTGGCAGGCCGCGGTGTTCCAAGTGGTGACGATGTTCTGCCGCCCGCTGTTCCCCGAGCTGGAGCGGCGTGCGCAGTTGAGCCCAAACCACAGGAAGGCGCTGGACCTCATCGCCGGCTCACCGCCGGGCGAGCTGCGGGTCGCCGAAATGGCCGCGCGACTGCACACGTCCCGGGCGGCCCTGTCCAAGAGCTTTGAACGTCAGTTCAAGATCCCGCTCAAACGACACATCCTGAACCGGGCAATCCTCACGGCAAAACAGCTCCTGGTGAACGCAGACATGACGGTCAAGGAGATTGCCTTCAGCCTCGGGTACAAGGAACCCGCCTATTTCCAGCGCGTGTTCAAGAAGCAGGTCGGACTGACCCCGCTCGTCTATCGGCGCAAGCACCGGCTGGCGGTGTGATCCCAATGCGACCCAATCTGGACGGCTCGAACGTGGACGAAAGGCGACCGCGCTGCACCGCACTTGACGCGGCGCATAGCCCGTCTATATTGATGATTGCGCAACCGTTCCATTGCGTTACATCGTCGCGGGACGGACGGGAGCAGGGGCACGGGCCGAGAACTGCGGGGACACGGACTATGAGACGACACTTCACACTCATCGAGCTTCTGGTCGTGATTGCCATCATCGCCATTCTGGCGTCCATGCTCTTGCCGGCGTTGAGCACGGCGCAGGGTCGGGCCAAGGAGGCGGCGTGCCGGTCGAACCAGAAGCAGTGCGTGACGGCCATGCTGTCGTACGCGGACGACTACGAGGGTACGATCGTGGTCCGGAATTGGGACGCCGGCTGGACCAGTTGGTGGGGTTGGGGCAAGTATGTTCAGCCAGGCGGCTACGTTGGCGACGTCCACGTGATGACCTGTCCAGCCGTGAAATACTGGCCCGGCGACTCGAACGTTGTTTGGGGGTTGCACTACGGGACGAACCAATCGGCCTACTTCAAGAATGCGTCAGGGTCAGGGTCTCGCTACACGGCGCCGTTGCTCGACGACAACCGATACTGGGGGCAGCACCGGCTGGCGAAGTTCAGCGATGTGAGCCAGATTGTGGCGGGCGCCGACTCGTTTGAGACCTGGAGCGAGACGCCGACCAGCAACAGGTATATGATCACGGTCTTCTCGCCGGGCGACAAGGCGGTGTGGCTGCTGCACCAGAACATGGCCAACGCGTTCTTTTACGACGGTCACGTCGAGAAGTTGACGCGCGGTGATTTCGAGAACCGCATTGCCGGCGGACTGAACTTTCGCTACTACCGGGAGTAGGCGCCTTCGGAAGGCAGACGGCAAAATCATGGATGGCAAAATCATGGGAGGTCGGAAGGACGCCAGGATCATCTCGCCATCTATCTCCAGCCTTCCCGCGACCAGCATGCCGGTGGAGCGGTGGTGTCAACCTCGGCCTGCAAGCAGAATGATGAACCGGTAATCGCTGTCGCCATCGATGATCAATCCGGTGTTCGCCATGGTGTTGACCATCGAGACACGATTGCGACGACGATTGCGAGAAGCGATTGGGAACCAACAGGAGGACACGTCATGGCACGTCTCGACCACGCACCGGATCGACGCCGCACGAATCCGTCCCGAACCACTCGCGCGGTGGGTTTCGCAGCTATCCTTCTCGCCGTGCTCCTTGCGCCCAGCCTGGCGCTGGCCGCCGACGGTGATGCCTGGGCACCCGTCGAGGGCCTCGCCTTCAACAAGGACGGCACGATCAAGGTCGGATTCGCCAAACTCGGAGTGCTGCACTTTGACGGGGCTTGGGCCTGCACCACGAAAGTGACGCCGGACGCCGGTCAACCCCAGGTCAACGCCGACAGTTGGTCTTTGACCGGTGCGCTGGGATCGCCGTCGGGCGAGCTCCGTATCGCGGAGCGCGCCGACAAAGCCGCGCCGGACACGCTCCGCGTCACGGTCGAAGTCACGGCGGCAACGGCGGTCGCGACCAACTCGCTGTCCGTGTGCATCAGTCTCGATCTGGAGCATTTCTCCGGCGTGGCATTGAGCCTGGACGGCACGCCGTGCGTGCTGCCGGCCGAGTACAAGGACATGGGTGTTCTGAGCAAGTCGGGGGTGCAGCGGCTCGTCATCCCGCAGGCTGGCGGCATCGGGCGGCTCGAACTCGAAGGTCCGTTCGACGTGTACATCCAGGACAACCGCAAGTTCGGCGGCGAGACCTACGAGGTGCGCCTGGGCATGACCCCGGGCCAGGGGCAGATCACGAAGAGTTCTCTGGCGTTCAATCTGCGCGTCGCGCCGTTCGCCGCCGAGCCGATTAGCATTGCCGCCGCCTGCAACATGGGCTTCCGCGACGAGACTGACGGCGATCAGCAGGGCGGCTGGACCGACCAGGGCCAGAACGACCTGCGCATGATGAAGCCGGGCCAGACACGCCTCGGCGGCATCCTCTTCGACATCCTCGACCCGGCCCAGAATGGCGGCAAGTCCTGTCTTGTGTTCGCCGGTCCGCAGCGCGAGTACTTCGTCAAGACCGCTGCGGTCGCCTCGCCGGGCAAAGCCTACGAGCAGCTCTACCTGCTGCACGCCATTGCCTGGGCGCCGCAGCAGAAGGACGTCCCGATCGGCACGATCACTGTGACCTACGCGGACGGCTCGTCCGGTACGATCCAGGTGTTGAATGCCCGCGACGTGGGCAACTGGTGGGCGCCGGACGCGAACCGTCCCAACGGCCTGATCGCCTGGACGGGCGAGAACCCGGAGTCGTTCGTCGGTCTGTTCCTGTCCAAGTTTGCGCTCGAGCGCAAGCCGTTGAAGGAACTGCGGTTCGACGTCACGGGCGCGGCGGTGTGGATGGTCGTCGGTGTGTCCGCCGGCGAAGACGCGCCGCTGTGCGTGAAGGAGACCAGCTACATCGTGGCCAACGAGCGCTGGAAGCCGGTCAAGCACACCTGGGCCATCAAGGCTGGCAGCGCGTTCGATTTCTCCAGCCTGGTCGAAACGCCGGCCGGCAAGGACGGTCGCGTTGTGGTGCGCAACGGCCACTTCGAACTCGAGAACCGTCCCGGCGTCAAGACGCGCTTCGTCGGCGCGAACCTCTGCTACACTGCCAACTACCTCGAGAAAGCGGACTGTGAGCGGCTCGCCGAGAACCTGCGCCGCATGGGCTACAACACCATCCGCTTCCACCACTACGACCGCGACCTGCCCAACCCCAAGTCGTCCGGCACCACCGAGCCCGACCCCGTGCAACTCGACAAGCTCGAGTACCTCTTCCACTGCCTCAAGAAGAACGGCATGTACATCACCATCGACCTGTACACGGACCGGTACCTGAAGAAGGGCGAGATCGCCGGGTTCGACCGCACCGTGCGCCACGACTTCAAGCAGCTCGTCCCAGTGCACGCGCCGGCCATGGAGAACTGGAAGACGTTCGCGCGCAACCTGTTGACGCACCGCAATCCCTACACCGGGCTGACCTGGGCCGAGGACCCGGCGCTGTTCACCATCTGCGGGCTGAACGAGGACAACTTCTTCGTCAACGGACTTAAGGGCGAGTACGACGACGTGCGCCAGCTTTACGAGGCACGCCTCGATGCGCAGCTCGCCAGCCAGGGTCGGACCGGCCTCACGCCCGAAGAACATGCCGCCGAACTCGACAACCTCGGGATGCAGATTCAGCTCGAGGGCATTCGCGCCATGCACGAGTACCTGCGCAGTCTCGGTTACCAGGGCCTGTTCACCGACCTGAACATGTGCAACCACTACGGCAACTACCCGCAGCGCGACGAACTCGACTTTGTCGACAACCACAGTTACTGGGACCACCCGCGGTTCCTCGAAAAGGCGTGGTCGCTGCCGTCCGCGCTCAGCCAGAGGAGCAGTGTCGCCGCCGGCTCGTACCCCGCCGGACTTGCACCCACGCGCATCTTCGGCCGGCCGTTCGGGGTCACGGAAATCAACTTCTGCGTCCCGAATCACTGCCGCGCCGAGTCCGGTCCGGTGACCGGCGCGTTTGCCGCGCTTCAGGACTGGGACGGTGTCTGGCGCTTCGCCTTCACGCACACATCGAAGACCATCACCGGCGAGCCGGTCCCGAGCACGTTCGACATTGCCGGCGACCCGCTGAACCTGCTCTCCGAGCGGCTCGTGCCGTTGCTGTTTCTGCGCGGAGATGCGAAGTCCGCAACCACGGCCATTCCCATTGTCTACACGAGCGACGCGCTGAAGATGCCGTGTGCGCGCAAGGGCCCGCCGTCAGCCTACACGACCCTGGGCTACTACGCCCGGCTCGGCAGCGTGCGCGGCGACTGCCGTGCCCACGCCGACTGCGCGCACATCGCCGACCTGCTCGCCGGGCAGGGCGCGAAGACCGAAGGCGGCGGGTTCTGGCACCACCTCGCGTTCTGGCAGCGCCGCGGCGGTCCGGGTGCAGCCGCCGGCGCCAGCGAGTTTGCGGCGTTCCTCAACAGCGATTCGCCCGGCCGTGTCGCGTCCAGTGCGGTGCCCCTGTTCGACCTCGACAGCAAGACGCTCGCGGCCGACCTGGCCGCAGCCGGCATCATTGATCCGGCCAAGGTCGACCTGGTTGCCAAGCGCGTGGTCAGCGAGACCGGCGAAATCGTCCATGACGAAGGCCAGGGCACGCTGACCGTTGCTACGCCCAGGACCGAGTGCTTCGTGCTGCCGGGCAAGGTCAGCCTCTCCGGCGCGGCCGTGACGGCGGCCAACACTGACCCGGACTTCGCGGTCGTGGCTGTGTCCTCCCTGGACGGCAAGCCGGTTGCGGAGTCCGCACGCCTGCTGGTGCTGCATATGACCGATGTACAGAACACGAAGGTCAAGTTCGGCAATCGCAAGCACACGGTCATCGAGCACGCCGGCACGCTCCCGCGCCTGGCCCGGAACGGCAGCGCCACCATCACGCTGAAGACCGCCAACGCCGCGACGCTGAAGGCCTGGGCCTTGGACATCGACGGCACGCGCCTCGCCCCGGTCACGCTGCGGAACGACGCTGGCGCCCTCACGCTCGACGCGAAAGTCTTCCAGCCCGCCGGCCCCTGCATGGCCTACGAACTGGCCACGGAGTGAGTGCCGCAGTTCCCGGCGCCGCCCCGGCGTGCCACGGCCCAGGCTCGTAGTGCCGCGTTCACGCGGTCCGGGATGACGCGTCGAGATGCAGCGAGGAATGTCACACGGCCCAAAAGCCGTCGAGTGTGGTCCCGCCCCGGCGGCGGCGTTCAGTGTCCTCGGCGGGTACCCCGGAGAGGGGCAACGTCAGGCGCGGAGCTCAGGTTGCCCGATGCGGTGAAATCGGTCACACCGGCTCGATCAGGCACCTGCCGAGGTTGCGCGTTCTGCGGCTGAACGCGACGCCGGCCAGGGTGATGCGGCGGCCGTCGGCCAGGTACGGTTCGAAGTAGCGCTTCTCGCGGATCTGGCGCATGGCCTGTTGCGCCGTGCCCAAGGCCGCGGCCAGCGCGGCAATGTGTTCCGGAAAGTTCGACTCCAGTTCAGCCTGCGTGTAGCCCAGCAGTGTGGCTGTCGAGCGGCTCATGGTCAGGTCGGTCAGGTTGTTCAGGTCTGAGAACACCGAGACCTTCGAGAACTTGCTCACGCCGGTGAGCAGCACGAACCGCTGCTGTGCTTCCGTGCCCTTGACCACGGAGTAGAACGCCTTCAGCACGCGCTGGATCTCGGCTGCCGTGGGTTGGCCCAGGTGCCCGAGCAGGGGCTTGTCGTACTCGTCAATGAGGATGACAACCTTGCCGTCGCGCGCCGCCAACTTCTGCACCAGCTCCTGGAATCGCGCTGCCGGGCCTTCACGCGTCAGGCCAACCCCGGTATCGCGGACGCCTGCGGACGCCTGGGGACGCCTGGGGACGGGTACACGGCGGCGCTCCTGGCGAGGCGGGTCAGACCGCGACACGGCGAACCCGGCCCTTGGAACGTCCCCAGGCCCGGACTGCACGGCAAGATCATGTGACCCGTGCGGCTACATCCGGCATCGCGGCCCCGCTCGTAGTGGTGTCGCAGTCCCGGCGGGGGGTCGCCGGGCAAGACACCATCCCCGTGCCGCATTGCCACAGCGTCCCGGACGGGCTCTTGGCGCTGCACTTCGTTGCGCGCGCTGCGAGCCCACTACCAACGGGTCTGTGCTGACCGCGCCATCGCGGGCCTTCTTCTCTCCCACGACCTGGCCGCACTCCGGGTTCTCGGTGGATAAGAGCGTGCGCCTCGACGCCGGCGATACCGCCGCCATCGAGCGGCTCACCCAGTACATTGTCCGCTGGCCGTTCAGCCTGGACCGCATCCTCAGCCTCAACCCGGACGGCAAGGTCGTGCACCGCGCCGAGAAGGCCGAGTGCCGGCCGTTCCCGGTGCCCGTCGACCAGAACCTGCGCCAGGGCGTGAAGCGGAACTTCGAGGTGTTCGACCCGCTGGACTTTATCGCCGAGATCACGCAGCACATCCCGGACCCGGGCGCGCAGCAGATTCGCTACTACGGCTGGTACTCGAACAAGTCCCGCGGCCAACGCGCCAAGGCTGCGAACGCCGCGGCCAAGCCCCCGGCCGTTCAGCCCGTCATCGAGGACGACGACACCGCGTACCGTAAGAAGTGCCGTCAACGCTGGGCGGCCCTGATCAAGAAGGCGCTGCCCGTGCGGCTGCGGGCACCGAGTTCGAGCACCTGACCGAGGAGCACCAACACCACGATCACCGCCCGCTGATTCCATGGCCGCTGGTGCATCCCCCGCCCCACCGTGCGCCGAACCCGACGCATATTCCGCCAAAGAGGGCCGCGGCAAGACGAATGGCCACATTCGGGCCGAATGCGGCCTCCCACATGGACGGAACCCATTCCCATCGGATGGTGCCGGACAGCCACGCCGCCGTGAACGCCCCCATGAACAGGCCCAGAACCAGCATCCATTCCCAGTCGATGACGGGCTTGTGTTCCCGGTAGTAGGGCTTCTCGTCCACCGTCGGCCCGCGCACAACCTTCTCGAGCATTCCGGCGGTATTGGCAAACGCCCCCGACACTCCCAATGGACGGTTTGAAAACAGGAACGCAAGCCAGGAAACAACACCAATGCCCATGCCCACAGCGTAGGGAGACCACAGCGGATCACGCAACATGTTGAAGAACATATCCATTAGAATAGCCTCATCCTCTCTGCAGGGAGCAGCCAATGTTGATGCAGGCTTCCATGGATCCCAGACAGTTCTCGACTTTCTGGAAGCCGTGCCGCTTAAGAATCGACGTCGCAATGATTGCCCGTTTTCCACTGCCACAGAACGTGACCGCGGGCCTGTCCCGGTCAAGTTCATCGAGACGGTCCCGCAGGTTTCCGAGAAAAATGTGCGTGGCCCCCGCCAGTCGCTCTTTCCTGAATTCCGTATTCTTGCGGACGTCGAGCAGGGTGAACGATTCGCGCCGTTTCAGGCGGTCCTCCAGATCGCCCGCATGCACAGACCCGATTGTGTCGAAAATGCGGCCACTGGTCTCCCAGGAATGCAGGCCGCCCCTCAGGTAACCCGCAAAGCGGTCGTACCCCATGCGGACCAGATGCTGAACCGCCGTGGGAATCTGGTCGCGCGTCTCCGGCACCAACACCAGATCGTGCTCGTAATCAAGCAGATATACCGCATAGGCCGGAAGCATCTCCAGCGGCATGGACAAACTGTTGGGAATGAATGCCCCCGAGAAAGACTCCGGACTGCGCAGATCCACGATGATCGCACCGTTCTCACACGCATCCGAAACCTCCTGGGGACTCATTGGTTGCGGTTGTGGCAGAACATCCAGCGGCGGGGCGCCTTCCTTGTTGTACTGCTCCATCTTTCTGAAATACGAAGGCTGGCCGTGGTCCTCGGCAACCTTGTATTCGATGAAGGCCTCGCGGTCTGATTTCTGCAAAACCGGATTGTTGCGTTTCTCATGACCAAGGGTTGAGAACTCACGGGATGCCATGCTGTCACCGCAGACGGAGCCTGCCCCATGAGCCGGATAAAGAATGGTCTGATCGCCCAACGGCAAAAGTTTGCCAAATATGCTGTCGTGGAGCATTCCGGCGACCTCGCGGGCCCTGTCCGGGTAGAAATCCGTGCGCCCCACGTCGCCCACGAACAGGGCATCCCCCGTGAACACGCCCACCGGGGTCTCTCCGAAATTGCGGTCCGTTATTACCAGGGAAATGCTCTCCATGGTGTGCCCCGGCGTTTCCAGCACCCGCAACCGCAGGTCCCCGACATCAAAGCTGTCGCCCTCGGATACGGCGTTGCCATACTTGAAATCCATTGCGCCGCCGTGGTGGATGGTGGCCCCGGTGCGCCGTGCAAGATCTATCGAACCGACGACATAATCCTCGTTTCGATGGGTCTCGTAAATGCGCGTGATGTGCGCGCCTTCACGCGCGGCGATGTCCAGGTACACCCCACAGTCACGGCGGGGATCAATCACGACAGCTTCGGCCTTGTCGCCCAGGATATAGGACAGATGGGCGAGACCCTCGGATTTGATCTTTTCCAGAAACATGGCTCCTGCTCCCTTTCTTCCCGTGTTGCACCTTCTGTCTCAGCGCCCACGGGCTCGTCGTAGTTTCGTCGGCTCCAATCGCCGTCATTCAGAACTGCCAGCGCAGACCGGCACCCCAACCAAACTGGGAATGCCATTGGCCGATCAGGAAAAAGTGCTTGCCTACCAGGTAGCTTGTGCCCGCGCGGATTTCCCAGCGTTCCTTGGTGTCGTACTCGGCCTCTGAAAACACCGCGAGTCGGGGTGTCAGTTCCAGGTGCTTGCCGACGGCGAATTGGAATTCACCAGCCGTGTCCACCCACCCCCGGGACGCGATGTTGAGGGGCAGCAGGTAGCGCATGCCTGAAATGCTTTCGTGCTTTTCAAAGCGATCGCCGGCGCCTTCGAGATCGACCCCGGCAAAGACGCTCGCAAAGCGGTTCAGGTAGTAATCGTAGGCGGGCGTGACCTCCCATTCCACGTCGTCCACTCGCTGCCACCCGGCCCGCCACTCGGTGGAGAAGATGTGCCGGGTATTGGCGTACACCAACGTTCCCTGCGCCATCTGCGAGAGCGCATTCACCTGACCATAAAGTTGGAACGGGTCATGGTAGAGACGCGGGCGGACGGCGGCGGTGGCTGGGTCGGGTACGAAGTCCTGATAATGCACCACCCGCGCCATGCCGCTTTCCATGTGATAGAGCAAGTGGCAGTGAAAGAACCAGTCGCCGGACTCTTCCGCCGCAAACTCGATCACGGTGGTCGCCATGGGAGCGACATCCACGGTGTGCTTGAGCGGCGAGAATTCACCCTGGGCGTTGACCACCCGAAAGAAATGCCCGTGCAGATGCATCGGGTGATGCATCATGGTGCGGTTGACCATCCCCGTTACAAACAACGCCAGGCTGCCCAACAAGACTGCCGCCCTCCTCGTAAATTGATATCCGGCATGGCAGTGCGGTGGAGATGCTCATATTCTGGTCGAGGACCTTCTTCGCTTGTTGAGGTTGACATACCTCAAAAATCAGGCATTCGCGGGCGAACGCCACGCCTTTCTTCGCCATGGTCTCCTTGAGGTTGTGAACCTGCATGACGCCAAAGTGATTCGCCTGGACCGCCGTCTGCAAGGCAGCCGCAACGTCACTCACGGTCTTGTCGGTGGATAATTTGATCAGCATCGGTTTCCTTTCATGCTTAACGGTTCACTTCACAGGTTGGTCCTGAACGCATGACTATTTCTTGGACAGCTTGCTGATAACGACGACGAGCAGGACCACCACCAGGATGCCGACCACTGTTTAGACCCACATCCATCCGCCCGCCCCTCCGCCCATCCATCCGTCTGTATGGTTCATCATAAGGGGCCTTTCGTTTGCGTTACGCCCAACCCACCGCCAGGCACGCCAGAATGTCAGCGGCGGCCGCGGTGTCAGTTGATTCATTTCGGCTACATTCTCTGGTGCTCGCTGGCACTCATTGGCTTCATCTGGCCGCCGGTGCTGGTGTTTGTCGCGCAGCCGCTCGCAAACGCCAAGGCAACCGCGAAACCCAAGCAGAGGCCGATCCTAAAAAGGATATTACATTTCGTTTTCATCGCTGTACCTTTCTTTTGTCCTTCTGTCCTTCGTTGTTGTATCGCATTCCGTATCACCATTCCAGGTCTGCGTGCAGCAACACCTGATGAGTGAACTCTCTGGCATCTGTCACCGGAACCTGGTAACCGATCCCAACCGCTGCATACTTGTTGATCTGGTACTTCAGTCCCCCGATCATGGAATTCTGCGGTGTGGCACCATCGGCCACGGCCCAGATGAACTCGACCACCGGGAAGAAGCGCTGACCGACCTTGCCCACCATTGCCACGCTTCCCTCCAAGGCTTCTTCCTCGGGGCTATACTCCGCGGATTGATTCAGCTCGAACCGATGGGTTGACCACATCGTCGAGAACCCTACCAGCCCATACGTGTCTCGATCATCCTCATGCGTCGGAATTTCCACTTCTGCGAACGGCGCAAGACCACTCATCCCGTCCTGACTGCGAATGGCGGCGTATTAGAGCATGATTTCGGTGTGGGGATTGTGTGAGACCCGGTCGTTCCGGATGTGTAGCCCCAATCTTTTCGCCAACCCGGGTTCCAGATGGAAGCCGAAATCCCCACGGGTACGGTCCGCGTCACGAGTGGCTACGCCGCTCAGCCGCAGCGCGTAATGGCCAACGGCATCTGGCATACCCATATGGGCCGTCATGATACAGGGCGGCCCGGCTTACTCACGACTTTCCGTCCAGATGCTCTGCGGAGGAGCCTTGTTCATTGGCGCTCGAAGAACTCGACGGCCTGCCTCAGCTCGGGAAATTGGTAGATGATGTAGTCCGGGGTCACGCCCTCCGCCTGTTTCCCTCCCTGGTTGGAGGAGAAGAACACCGTCTTGATCCCGAGCCGTTTGGCTGCGTACACATCCCGGAACATGTCGTTGCCCACGAACAGCGCGTTTTCAGGGGCCACCCGCAACGCCGTCAGGGCGGCCGTGAAGAGCCTGGGGTCGGGCTTTCGATAGCCGAAATCCCCGGAAACGATGATGGGGGCGAAGTACCCGTCGATCCCCACCGCGCGCATCTCCGGCAGACACCAGGCGCTCTGGGCATCGGAGATGGCCGCGAGTTTATAGCGGGGGCGCAGGTCGTTCATGACGTCCAACACCCCGGGATAGAGTTGCAGGCGGTTGCGGGAGATGCCACGGTAGGCATCGGCCAGGAACACCGGCAGCCATTCGAGTTTGCCGGGGGGGATGGTTCCCGGTGCGGAGACCCGGCGGTTGAGGAACTCCCGGAAGACATCGACCACATTGAACTCGGGGTACTTCTCCCGACTGGTCTTGCGCTGGACGTCCATGATCCGGTAGTACTCGTCTCGGACCTCCCAGCGGTGCATGAATATGCCGTGATAGGTCAGGATGTGGCTTATCCCCCGGTAGATTTCCTCATTGCCCTCATCGGTGTTGATGTCGATCAGGGTGCCGTTGATGTCGAAGAGAATGGCTTTGATGATCATGGCATTGCTCGCAGGATGGCCTTGGCTTCGCTGACCAGCCGCCACCGGTATTCCCAGTCGATCCAGGAGTTTCGGGCGATGCGCAGCAGGGTGATGCCCATGTGGAATGGCGTGCGTCTGATGATGGCCCTGAAGGCCCGCATGCGGTCGGGAAAGTGGCAGCAGTATTCCCAGAGGAAATGGCCGATGAAGGGCTCGGCCGCGTGGGGATCGCCCGTGGCATGGAAGAAGAAGTGCTTGAGTTCGCCGCACAGTCGGCCCAGATCGAAGACGCGGTCGGCCCATTTCATGCGCTCAAAATCGATGGCCATGGTATGGCTCCCGCCACCGAACAAGAAGTTCGACGGGGTGGCGTCGCCGTGGACTAGCACGGCCCGGTCCTCCCACATGCAGCTTCGGGTCCGCCACTGGTCGCGCAGATAATAGAGTTCCCCGGAATCTGCAGGGCCCATGCCCCATTTGCTTACCAGCGAATTTATGAGCTTGCCCGCATAGTCGTGGGTCTCCTCGTGGTTGACTCGCCAATCGCCGGCGGTGCGGTTGTGCAGGGTGGCCAGGAAATAGGCCAGGGCGGCAAGCTTGCGGTAGAGCTGGCCGAGGTTGCCCTCGAAAATGGCGGTGTTGATCACCGAGCACAACAGATCACCCTCCAGATACTCCACCAGCAGGGCGTTGCCGATGCCGGGGTTGTGCCCCAGGGGCCTGACCACGTAGTGCGGCGTGGATGTGAAGCCCAGGCTGCGCAGATACAGGAGGTCACAATACTCCTTCTCGCCTGTCTTCTGGGGGAGCAACGGGGGGGCCGGATGGTGGTTCTCGTGGAATTTCACCACGATGCGGGCCCTGCCCTGCTGCTCTTCATAGAGGTAGACAGCCTGTGAGCAGGTGAACTTGAAGACCCTGTAGACCGCGCCGGGGGAGATGAACCCCAGTTGGGGGGCGATATGCGCCTGGATATAACCGTACAGGGGGTCGCTGTGGGAGAGGTGGCCGAGGTATCTGCCTTTCATCGTGTCACGTCCCGCCTTCGACGTCGCGGCGGGCGCTCATACGGCAGCGCATTTTCTGCCGTGACGATTGCCCGCTCCCCTTTCGTACCGCTCGGCGCGACGAACTCCTTGGCGGCATGTCCGGCAGCCACGCCCCCGCCCAGGATGACAATTGGAAAGGATTTCATGGATTAGTTCTTCTTCCGGCCGGACCCGCTCTTCCTGCCGCCGCCGGTGAGTTTGTTGACGGTGGCCCAAGCCCGCGCTGCCGCGGTTTTCGCGCTGAGCCCCTTCTTCTCGTAGCCGGCTTCGATGTGTGCCGCCTGACGCTTCTGTTTGTCCGTGTAGCTGGATTTGTCGCCTTGAGGCATTTGTACTACTATCCGTAAACTTCTTGCCTTGCCGGCAAGAAAACAGCGGCAGTTGAGTGTTGTAGGTTGAGCGTTTCCATTGAATCCTGTCCGACGGCCGGGACGGCCCGGCACGAGATCCCGCCATCACCTTTGGTTGCGGCCTTAGGCCGCGCCAGGTTTTTCATGTGAGGAAGATAATCCGAGTCAGGGTGCCGGCGCTATGGGGTGTAACCCTACCGTGGTCAGGAAGGGAGAAGGGCGACGCTGTCCTGCCTGCCACGAAAATGCACAACAAGCTCTTTGCTGCTCTCTTCTCCTGGCTGGCCAGATAGACCGCCTGGCGCAGCCGGTTTGTTCCCCCCATCAGCCGATTCTCAGCCAGGGCATTCCACGGTGAGAATGCCATCACCTCGCATTCCTCAGCCAATAGGCTTTGGTTGCGGCTAGGCCCTTCGGCAGCGGCACGGTCGCGCTCGACGCCAAGGGTTTCCAGCCCGCCGGCCCCTGCATGGCCTACGAACTGGCCACGGAGTGAGCGGCGGCAAGCGGCCGGGTCCCACGTTACCCAGACCTCACCTTATGTTGCGCGCAACATAAGGTGAGGCCTGGTTACCGGCGCCAGCGGACGCGCCCGCTCGAATGTCCAGATCGTCGATGTTCTGGGTGTCGATGGCGGCGAGCAGGAGTGCATCCAACTTCTTGACCGAGTCGATGGCCTGAACCCGCTGTTCTCGCACCGCGCGAGCGCGCCCGGGCGCACTAGCGCATGGGCGTAAGTCCCTTGAGGATATTCAGTGCCCCTGCTGTCACGATCAGCGCGTAGACGCCTAGCAGAAAGGCACGCGAGGAGACTTTGCGGGTTGCCAAGTAACCGGCGAGTGTTCCGACGACGGCGACGGGGGCCATGACTGCGGCACTGAGCAGGAGGTCCTGGGTGAGTCCCCGCTCGCTGAAACCCACGATTGCGAGCCGGTAGACAGAGGCGCCGAGGAAAACGAGTTGGACGGTGCCCAGTGCCTTCCGCGGATCGTCCTCCTGGGCGTAGAGGTACAGGACGATGGGCGGGCCACCGCTGGAAAAGGCGCCCGATAGCAGGCCGCTGAAGACGCCGAAGACGGGCGCGAGAGCCATGGGGATATGGCGTCGGATATGCGGTTTTAGCAGGCCGTTGAGGGCGAACAGGATCAGGACCGCACCGAAGATGATGCGGCAGGCCGGCATGTCGCCCTGGCGCAGCACGAACCAGTACCCCAGGGGGCATCCAGCGAGAAGCCCGAGGAAGAGCATGGCGGCCTGCCGGTAGTCGATGGCCACGTCGCGGCGTGAACGGATGAGAAGGGCTATGATCAGGACCGTGACGGACAAGGTGACGAACACCGAGGCGCGTTCGATATCGGTCACCACCAGCGACAGGACCGCCATGGCAAGGATGCCATAGCCAAAGCCGCTGAAGCCCTGGGCGAACGCGGCCCCGAAGACGATGATGGCGAGAACGAGAACACTGATATGCATCTGAGGTTCAATCTCTCCTGCGTTCACGCGGTCCGGCGCGCGCGTCGTCCGGACAGTCCGGCACAGGCACGGGACTGGACACCAACGGGCTGCGACGCCCCGCCCTCACGCCCCGCACGCCAGCGCGGCGTCGAACATGGCCAGGATGTTCTCCGGCGGTGTGCCGGCCTGGATGGCGTGCGACGGGCCGAGGATGTACCCGCCGCCTTTGCCCAGCACGCGGATGTGCCGCTCGACCTCGTCGCGGACGTCCGCCGGCTTGCCGAACGGCAGCGTGCGCTGAACGCTGACGCCGCCCTCGAACCCGAGCCGGTCACCATACTCGGTCTTGAGCCGGACCGGGTCCATGCCGCGCGCGTCGAACTGCAGCGCCTGCAGGATGTCGATGCCCATATCGATCAGGCCGGGCACGGCGTCCATGACTGCGCCGTCGGAGTGGTAGATGACCCGCGCGCCGAACTCGTGAATGCGTTTGTTCAGCCGTACGTGGCACGGCTTGATGAAGTTCTCCCACATCTCCAGGGACATGAGCAGCCCTTCCTGGCCGCCAATGTCGTCGGCGGTGAAGACCAGGTCGATCTCGCCCGGCACCGCCGAGAGAATGCGCGTGAAGTGCTCGACCCAGAAGTCGCAGACCCGGTTCAGCAGTGCGTGCGCCAGTTCCGGGTTCAGGATGAAGTCCATGAACATCTGCTCGAACCCGCGCATGTACCAGGACGTCTCGAACACGTTGCCGTTCGCCGCCATCAGGCACGGGTCGCCGGCCGCGCGCTGGCGCCGGACCAGTTCGGGCAGCGCGGCGTAGTCGAACCAGTCCGTGCTCGGCCACGTGTGTTTGTCCAGATCGGCAGGCGTCTCGGCTTTGGCGAGCGGCTGGACGTCGATCTCGCTGTAACTGGCCGGGCCGTAGCTGACGCTGTGCCGGTGCACACCCCAGATGTCGAACCCGGGCTGGGCGGCCGCGCCCTTGAGCGGCGGCGTGATGCCGCGAATGTCCAGGAGCGGGTCAAGGTACGCCGCCAGGGTCGTGTTGCGCTCGCGCTGCAGCAGTGCCTCGAATTCCTCGCGCGCCGGCGAGTTGATGCCGCTGCAGACCATGGCGATGGGAATGCGGTCGGTGGGCTTGTGGTCCAGAGCGAGTCGGACGCGTTCGCGGTGTGTCAGGGGCGAGGTCATGGTGAGGCTCCGGGAGAGGTTTCAGGTTTCGGGTGTCAGCGGGGGCGGGATGCGTCAGAGCTTCCAGGCGGCCTTCCGCCCGGTTCCGACGGGTTGTTCTTGGGCGTCTCCGTCTGAGTCCCGCCCTTCAGGCGGAAGTGGCAGGCGAGCTTCAGCGAGCCGATCCCCGCCGTGTCGATCCGGTTTGCCGTAACGTCTATGAATCATCCTATGCATGTAGTACATTTACACCGTCCATGATATCCGTTAAATGCAAGAATCCACCGAAATACTGCACGAATCAACTGAAATGGACACGACACACTACGTCGAGGACCTGGGGGCGAGCATTTCGTTCCACATTCTGCGCGCGGGTCGTGCCCAGCCGCGTGAGCCCGGGTTCGACACCGGGTGGCGGCGTCTGACCGCGCCACTGCTTGAGACGCCACTCCGCGGCGTCTGGGAACTTGGCATGGAAGGACAGCGCGCGCCGGTGTTTGTGCAACCGGGCGAGGTCGCGGTGGTGCCGGCGGGCGTGCTGCACCGGTTGCGCGTGCCTGGCAACGACACGGTGGTCACGCACTTCCTGCTGGCGCAGTACCTGTGGGTGTCAGGCTTGGACGTGCTGGGGCTGGTGCATCCACCGGTGGTCCTGCGCGCGCCGGCCGGGGAGCGGCTGGCGCCATTGCTGGCCGAACTGGGGGGGCTCCACAATCCGGATCACAGTCGTTTGACGGACATCGCACGGTTGCAGGAGCTTGGGTTCCGTGTCCTGCAGGTTGTCCTGGACTGTCTCGGAGTGCGCGACACCGCGTTGCCGACGTCGGCCCTGGCGCGGCTGCGGCCGGCCCTGGACCGTATGCGTGCCAGTCGTGGCGCCAGTCCGACGTGCGTCGATCTGGCGCAAGCGGTGCAGTTGTCGTCGTCTCGTTTCAACACCGTGTTCAAGCAGGCGGTGGGCGTTGCGCCCAAGGTCTACATGCGCACGCTGCAGCTCCGACGCGGCTGCGAGCTATTGATCCACCAGAGCGACCTGCCGGTCTACGCGGTGGCCAGTGAGTGCGGCTTCGCCTCCGCCTACTACTTCTGCCGTCAGTTCCACCGGTACATCGGCCAGACTCCGACCGCGTTCCGCGCCAGCTTCGTGCGGGCACGGCAGGCGTGACGAGCATTCTGGACATGCCAGGCCCTATGCATCGGGCCGCCCGCGCTTTGAGAGCGGCAATGCCTTCCTCCCAGAGGTCCACCGCATAAACCAGGCCGCGGGGGCCGATGAGGTCCGCCGCGGCCAGAGAATAATTGCCCTGGCCGCATCCCAGGTCCAGAAAGGTTATGCCCTGGGGCAGATTCAGCGCCGCCCACAGAGCGACCGGATCAATCAGATCGTAGCTGCTTTTCCCCGCGCCCGGGGGTTTTGGCGTCGACAGAGGTTCCATATTCCCGTTGTCTCTGAATTTTATGAAAAAACTAAGGACCCCCTTCACCCTTGTCAAGTTGCGGGGATACCGCCACCGCCGGGGAATGGTCAAACCCAGTGCTTGACAGGTTCCCCGCGGGCCTTATTATAAGGAAAGGAATCAATCTGTTAAACAAACCCCGGGCGGCATAAGGTGCGCTGATGGTCCGTCGGCAATGGGGTCCGCGGCGCCAGGTGCGTTCATAAGAAGATGGGCGGTTGAACTTCGACTCGCCCCCTGGCCGTGAGATTCACCCGGGTCCAGCCGTTTCCGGCCCTGAGACAATAGTCCCATCGACGGCCCAAAGGGCTAACCCAGCCCGCCAGGAGGACACGTAACATGCCCGAAGCCAAAAAGTTGAAGCACCTGAAAAAACTGGCCGCCCTGATACGCTTTCACATCCTCACCATGACCACCCAGGCCGGTTCCGGCCACCCCACCTCCTCGTTGTCGGCCGTCGAACTGATGGCCGGCCTCATGTTCGGCGGCAGCTTCCGGTACGATCTGGATAACCCCAAGCACCCCAACAATGACCGGCTGATCTTTTCCAAGGGCCACGCCACGCCGCTCTTTTAT
>Ga0156402_1399_pt1 | contig 21965 bp, 15 predicted proteins | sample RifOxyA3_FD_108045 | JGI IMG/M metagenome (GOLD analysis project Ga0156402, IMG submission 108045) | Lentisphaerae bacterium RIFOXYA12_64_32 | reverse complement strand
TCTCTGGTCTTTGTCTCTGGTCTTTGTCTCTGGAGGTGCGGAGGGATGCGGAGGGGACGATGCGGAGGGGACAGGCGATTTCTGGGGGGGGCATCGTCAACGGCTTGGCGTCTCGCCTGGGAAGGTGCGGACCATTGCGCGCAATTGCGGGGTGACTTCTGGCGACCGAGCACTAGCTCCAGTCCGACGAGAACGTGTCGACGAAGCGGCGCCAGACGCTGGTCTTCATCGTGCTGCCGGTGAGGAACTGGTTCAAGTCCTCGATCAGTTCGTTGGCGGAGGCATGCCGGTTCGCGGGGCGCTTCTTGAGCATTCGGGCCAGAATAGCCTGCAGATGCACGGGGAAATGCGGATCGAGCTTCTGCGGCGCGATGGGCCGGTCGTTGGTGATCTGACGACAGAGGATCTGGGCCGTTTCACCGAGAAATGGACGTTGCCCGAGGAACAGTTCGTAGGCGACGATACCCAGGGAGAAGATGTCGGCGCGCGCATCCACGTTGGCCGAGATGAAGGATTCCGGAGCCATGTACGCCGGCGACCCCATGAGGTTCGACGTCTCGGTCAGATCCGAGGTCGGGAGTTTGGCGATCCCGAAATCGCTGAGTTTCGTCGTCAGTGTCTGCAGATCCACCATGATGTTGCCAGGTTTCACATCGCGGTGACAGATGCCGTTGGCGTGAATGGCGGCCAGGCCGCAGGCGACCTGACGGACCAGGCCGGCCTTCTGGTGATAGTCCAAGTTGGCCACCTTGGGGAATATGTGGTGCAGCGGTTCGGCGAGGAAGAACTCCATGACCAGGTATGGAATGCGCTCCTTGCGTGCCAGTCCGTACTCGACGAAACGGATCACGTTTTCGCTCTGCACGCGCGCCGCGGCTTCCGCTTCGTTGAGGAACCGCTGCAGCACCATTTCGCGCTGCTGCGGGCTGAGTCCTTTCATCTTCAGGATCTTCAAGGCACAGCGACGATCCTGGCCGGGCTCGATCTCGCCTTTCCTCTCGACGAGCAGGACGATGCCGGCACTGCCTTCGCCGATGGTGCGCACCACTCGGTAACCGGCCATGATCGTGCCTGGACTGGCCAGCGGCGAAGCCCCGCGGTTGTCTTCCGCCTGCTCGATGGCCGCCCAGACGGTGTCCTCGAGCTTCTTGAGCTGAACCGGCTTGGAGATGTAGTCGAAGGCGCCAATCTTCATGCACTCGACCGCCGCCTCGACCGTCGGCATGCCGGTGATGATGATGACCGGAAGGAACGGTTTCTCAATGTGTACCGTTTCCAGCAGTTCAACGCCGCTCTTGCGGGGCATGTTGACATCCGCAATGAGGACATCGACCTCGTTGCCATTCAACACCTCGAGGGCGACCTCGCCATCCTCCGCCTCGAGCGTGTCGAAGCCCTGCCGATGCAGGCAGTTCTGGAGTAGGCGCCGGACCAAAGGGTCGTCATCGACCAGCAGGACGCGGCGGCGTTTCTTCTTGTCGAAGCGCCGTGTCTCGCTGACTTTGTCAGGGGCTATGGGCACAATAGACCTACAACGGTCCGTATCTTGCCGCTCTTGTTGCTCACCGCCGCACAGAGTGACTTACGGACTCTCGTCCTAAGGAGCCATGGTTCCAACGCGAGAACTCCACTATCCTAAACCCCCAACGGGCACAAATCAACTGCGAACATGCACTCCCGTGCCGCGGAAGTGACCGGGTTCTTGGGCGTCGAGGTCGCAGGCATGGGTGGGATGGCGGAGTTGCGTCCGGCATGCTACGGTGTAAGGCGTGTTGGGGTTGGGGAATTGGGTAAGGCTTGCGAGGGAACGGGCACACAGCATGGGGCGCGGGGCCGAGGCTTAGGGGCGCTTCACGTTGACGAGAGAGGACGGTAACGAACAAGGGGTAACCGTTCTCCGTTTGCTTTCGTCCTGTTGGACAACGGGACCTGTCGATTCGGCGGGTGCAGCGGGACGGGGTGCCGCGACGCGATGGCCGTGTAGATGACAAACGAACGATTCGGAGAGGAGGTCCGGCGATGACAGGTGGCTGGCTATGGGCCGTGTCGGGAGTCACGGTGTTGGGGTGGTTGGGAACGAGCGGTTGCCGCATGGAGTGTGCCGTGGCGCCGCCGGCGCCCGCCGCTGAGATCGTCAGGGAGGCGCCGCCGGCGAGCCCGGCGGACGGGATCCGCGAGGTGCAGGCCGGCAAGCGTCAGGTCGCCTACGCCGTCTGGTGGGGATTCGACGCGACCGACTCGACCCAGGCGCTCCAGGCGGCGTTCGACTCGGGCGCAAAGAAGGTGATCGTCCAGAACATGGGTGCACCGTGGATCGCCGATAAACTGCAACTGGCCAGCGATCAGGAGGTGGTGTTCGAGAAGGGCGTGGAGATACGGGCCAAGCGTGGCGCGTTCAAGGGCAAGGGCGACTCGCTGTTCACCGCGTCGTTGAAGAAGAACATCACCCTGACGGGCTACGGCGCCACGTTCCGCATGTGGCGCCAGGACTACGACGACCCGAAGCAGTACGACCATGCCGAGTGGCGCATGGCGCTGAACATCCGCAGTTGCTCGAACGTCAAGGTCTACGGCCTGACGCTGGCCGAGAGCGGCGGCGACGGCATTTACCTCGGCGTGGCCACGAAGGGCGTGACCAATCTCGATATCCACATCAAGGATGTGGTGTGCGTCGCGAACTACCGCCAAGGCATCAGTGTGATCAGCGCCGAGAACCTGCTGATCGAGAACTGCGTGTTCAAGGACACCGCCGGCACCGCGCCCCAGGCTGGCATCGATTTCGAGCCGAACGCGCCGGACGAGAAACTCGTCAACTGCGTGATGCGCAACTGCGTGTCCGAGAACAACAAGGGCTCGGCGTATGACTTCTACCTGAAGCAGTTCCAGACGGACACCCAGCCCATCTCGATCCGGGTGGAGAACTGCCGCTCGGTCGGGTGCCCGCGGGCGGTCACATTCACGACCGGCAGCGAGGTCGGCAGCACGGCGGTGACGGGACTGATGGAGTTTGTGAACTGCACGTTCGAGGGGAGCGAGGGCGGCGGCGTATCGATCAACAAGCCGGCGGCGGCCTGCAAGGTGCGGTTCGAGAGTTGCGAGTTCCGCAACCTGGCCAAGGACAAGCCCGAGACCGGGCCGATTGTGCTCGCCTCGTCGCCGCAGGGCGGTGACGCGGTGGGCGGGTTGGCGCTGGTGAACTGCCGGTTCGTCGAGACGGTCGAGCGGTTGCCGTTGGTGTACGCCGACTTGAGCGGCGATTCGCCACTGACGGATGTCACCGGCAATATCACCGTTGACTGCAACGGCAAGACGACTGCCTACATTCTGGACAAGAAGCAGATGGACGCCTGGTACCCGGCCCAGGCCGAGGCGGTGCCGATCGCGCGGTTCGAGGTCAACGGCGTGCAGTGGCGGCCGTTGATGAGCGACGTCAAGCCCGAGGACCTGCGCGGGTGCGGGGCGCGGCAGCGCGAGCGTGGTGAGTACCTGGTCTGGGGCGAAGCCGGCCAGGACTTGTCGTTCACGCTCCGGATCGAAGCGGTGGGCAAGGGTAGCGACACCCCGACGCGGGTCCGACTCGTGACGCCGTCCGGCAAAGAGACAGAACTGGCCAAGGCGGCGTTCAAGCAGGACACGCCGTACACGGTCAAGGCCGAGGAGACCGGGGCGTACCGCGTGATCTGCGAGCCGGGCCCGAACACGTCGCGCATCGCCGCGTCCCCCCAGCGCGCTTGTTCGTTCTCGGCCTCCGGGTCGTTCCACTTCCTCTCCACCACGGGCGAGTTCTTCTTCTACGTTCCGGCCGGTGTCAAGGCGTGTGCTGTCAACGCGGGCGCCGGTTCGCCGGGCGAACTGGTCAAAGCCGCACTGGTGCGGCCCGACGGCACGGTTGCCGAGGAGAAGGACAGCATCCTGGCCGCACACCGGTTCACGGTGAGCCGCGCCGACGCATCCAAGGGCGAAGTCTGGAGCGTCCGTCTCGACCGTCCGTCGCAAGGTACCTTGGAGGACTTCTACGTGCGCCTGCTGGGCGTGCCGCCGCTCCTGGCCGCAACCCGCGAAGCGCTGCTTATCCCCGCCCCGTGAGCGGCGTCAGCAAGTGGCGCGGGACCTCCGGGACCGCAGCAGGGTGCTCGGGGCCGTCCCGGCCCGAGGGTCTCGGTTCCAGAGCGTCCGGCGCACAGGTTTCGGCGCGAGCACGCGCCGAGCCACTGTCCCCGATGCACCGGCTATCCCCCGAGTTCCAGGCAGCGCTTACGGTAGTGCAGGTAGTTCTCGTAGGGGACTTCTTCGGGCACGCCGTGGTCGCAGGTCGGGATGTAGCCGCCGCGCGCACGCAGGACGGGCAGGATGCGCTCGACCATGCGGTCGATCTCCGCCTTGCTGCGAGCCAGCACGCGCTTGTCGATCCCCCCGGTCATGACCAGTTCCGGGTACTGCCGCCCCACCGCCACCACATCGCAGCCTGATGCGACCTCGAACGGGCTCATCACGTCCATGCCGATTTCCTGGTACACCGGGATCAGCGGGTTGGCGAACCCGTCGGTATCAATCTGGATGTACAGGTGCCGGGACTTGTCGATCTGGCGCGCCCGGAGATTGGCAATGAGCTGCTGGTAGTACGGGAACAGGAATTCGCGCATCATGTCCGGGCTGATCAGGGACCCGTTGTTGTAGCAGATGTCCTCGGCGAGAAAGAGCTGGTCAAGGGTCACGTGTTCCTGGTGCTTGGCGATGACTGCGTCAGCCAGTTCGAACCACGTTTTCATGCAGGCGTGAACCAGTTGCGGCTGGTCGTAGAAGACATACAGCGCATCCTCCGGCCCCATGAGACTGCGCAGGTACATGTAGCCGCCGACCAGGTTCTGGGTGACGATCATTCCTTGGGCGGCCGCCGCCTTGGCCGCGTCCATGCGTTTGGGCAGGTCCGCGAAGCGCGCCGGCGTCGCCGGGTCGAGGCGCCACAGGCAGTCCGCCTCCCACGTCTTCATGTCTTTGACCGGGTGTTCGAGGTATTCGGGCATGAAGCCGCTGCGCCGGCCCTTGAAGAACAGTACGTGCCGCCCGGCAGAGTCCTGCGCCACTTCGCACTCGCCGCGGTCCTCGATCACTTTTTCGTCGAAGCGAGGGACGAAAGCAGCCTCGCACCAACCGAGCTGCCCCAGGCTGTGAATGCCCGGCGGGTCGTAGCTGAAGAGCTTGTCCAGCGGCACGTCCTGAGGCATGCCCTGCTGCTTCCACTGTTCGAGGCAGTAGTACCCGAACTCTTTGCGGTACAGCGGCGCCCCCGGCACGCGCTCGAAAACCGCTCGCATCTTCCGTGCACCTTCGCTCATGCGGTCCCGCGGCACCATGGCGTGGATGCCGTCGGCGGGTGCGTGTGAACTGTGGCTGCTGCTCATGTGTGATGGCTCCGATGCATTGTTTGACCGGGTGAGGGCTCCAGCGCGCTTCACGCGCCAGCGCGGCGCGCTGTGCTGGAGCCTGAGGTTTCCATGCCGTCTGCTATCATACAGACAAAATGCACCCTCAACGGGAAAACGGGAATGGCAGAACCGGTCCTGAGCATATATCTTTCGGCAAATGTGGAACGAATACTCCAAAGCGCCCGGTGCGGCCGGGGTCAGCGGTGTGGACCTGCGCTGCATCTGGGATGTGAAGGCGGATCCATCCTACGATGTACACCGACGCAGTGACGATCGAATCCTGCTTGCAGTGCGGACGGATGACGGGCTTGGACGGCTTACGTCCGAGACGGCAGGCACGCTGGAAGTGGGGCCGGCCTCGTTGCTGGTCCTGGAAGGGCACCGTCTGCGGCGGTACTGGTGCGCGGCGGACCGGTGGCACTTCCGGTGGTTTGAGTTCACCGTCACCGGATCATTGCATTTCCCGTTGAACCGGGTCATGCATGTTCCGGCAGAAGCGGCGGACGAGGTGGCCTTCCGGGAGTTATTCGCCGCCTTGCGCCGGGAGACGGCGGCGGACCGCTGCGTGGCCACGGCGGCATTCGCGCTGCTGGTCTACCGCTGGGTGGCACGCTGGCGGGGCGAGCGGCATGTGAGTCCGCACGCGGAGCGTATTGCCCGGGTCATCGACCTCATGCACGAGGATCTCGGTGGCCGGTGCACGATCGCCGAACTGGCGGCTGAAGCGGGGATGAGCGAACGGTTGTTCCGCGACGCGTTCCGGGCTGCCACCGGCCAGTCACCGAAACGTTTCTACGACAACCTGCGCCTGTCCATGGCTGCGGAGTTGCTGCGGTTGGGTATTCACACCGTGTCGGAGGTCTCGGAGCGCTTGGGCTACTCAAGCCCGTTCCACCTCAGCCGCGCCTTTCGCCAGCGGTTCGGCATCCCGCCGTCCCGACTCAGGGGCGCACCTTGACGTTGTGGTGCAACGTTTTTTCGACCTGTGCAAGCAAAGTGAGGCCGGGTAGGTCGCGGTACTGTCGGTCATCCCGAGTTTGGCGGCCAGGTCGCGGTAGGGGACCGTGTCGCGCTCAGCGGTCAGCAGCGTCTTGAGCCGCTCGAACTGCTCGGCCTTGCCGGCGGTTGCGAACTCCGCTTGCAGGCCGGCAAGGACTTTGTCCAGGAGCTGAAGCGCCCAGCGTTTGTCGAACAGACCAAACGGACCCAACGGACACCGAACCGTCTCCCATGGCGTTTGTTTCCTCCGCCACCGTGTCATTTGGCTCCTTCCGTGGCGCGGCGCACGCAGCGGAAGCCGTAGTCCGGGTAGCCCAGGCAGGTGTCCAGGTTCATCGGCGAGTCCTTGCCGCGCGCCGCGGCCGTGCAGGCCTTGGGGAGTGAGCGCCAGCCGCCGCCGCGCAGCACGCGCTGTTCGCCCTTTTCCGGCCCCGTGGGGTTGGCCGCCGGGCTGATCTTGTAGTATCCGGGATCGTAGAAGTCGTTGCACCATTCCTGGACGTTGCCGTGCATGTCGACCAGGCCCCAGGCGTTGGGCAGCTTGGTCCCGACCGGGTGCGGCACGCCGTTGGCATTGCCCTTGGTCCAGGCGTAGGCGGCCAGTTTCTGCGCGTCGTCGCCGAAGAAATAGGTGCTTGTGGCACCGGCGCGGCAGGCGTATTCCCACTCCGCCTCGGTCGGTAACCGGTAGCCGTTGGCCGTGAAGTCGCAAGCCCAGGTTTTCAGGTCATAGCAGGGCTTCAGGCCTTCCTTCTCGGAACGCGCGTTGCTGTAACGTGCTGCGTGCACCCAGCCGGTCTGCTCGACCGGGTTCTTCGCGCCCTGGACTTTGGATGTGTTCAATCCCGTCAGGGCCATGAACGACTCCTGAGTCACCTCGGACTTGTCCATGTAGAAACTGGCGACCGCGACCTTGTGTAGCGTCTTGGCATCCTCGGCGCCCTGGGCCTCGCCCATCATGAACTCGCCGCCCGGTATGAGCGCCATGCTGATGCCGGTGGGCGTCTGGATCTCCTTGACGGCCGGATCGGCAGCGTAGGCGACGCCAAGCGCTGCCAGCCACGCGCACAGCACGGCGACCTGTCGGGGCTCACGTCCTGGGTTTGTCATGGGTCCTCCCCGCCTTGCCTGTTTCCTGGGATTGATTCAGGAACGTATCGCACCGACGCGCGGTCCGCAAGCGCCCCTGTGGTTGACGTGGGCGCGCCTGCGCAGCGGGGAATGGGAAGTGTTTGCTGGTGTTTGACAGCGAGCCGTTCACATGGCAGGTTCCCTAATGTAATCAGGCAATAGGGCTATGTACTTGACTCAACCTAACCACTACCTGTAGGTACGCTGGACCCCTGCCGCCTCGCGCGGCAGGTGAACAGGTTCAACGGCTAACGACGCGGCACACCTCTTTTCTTCCCCGCCCGGCCGCCTGCAGGCGGCCGGGCGGGGAAGGAGGGGAAATAGACCGCCGTCCAATGGTAGCCACAGAACACTCGCTCCTGCCAGACGAGCTGGCAGGTGGCGCAGAAGGAAGTCCCGGACACAACCCGTAGGGGGTGGTTGAGTCAAGTACATAGCCCTATCAGGTAATGAAGTCAGGCCTTCAGCGTCGTGACGGTCGTTAAGATAGCGGAGTTGCGGCGATGCACCCACGGAGCAGACCCCCGTTCACGCTCATCGAATTGCCGGTGGTGATTGCGATCATCGCGATTCTGGCGTCATTGCTGCTGCCGGCGCTCGAGTTGGCCAAGGAGAAGGGACGGCAGTCCGTCTGCATGTCCAACTCGAAGCAGATCGGTTTGGCTACACTGCTCTACCTGCGGGACTATGACGAGCGGTACCCGAACCACGATTGGCCATCGGGCAACGGGAGCCGGACCCTGCCGTAGTGCGGGACGGTGTGTGTGTGGCCCGGCCAGTCCCATGGCCGGCGTCTCGGGAACGGCGCAGACTGCGGGCAAGGACTCTCCGCGCTATGCCGCCGCCTCACCGCCACTCGTGGCCGCAGGTGCGCCAGAGCATGTCCATGGTACGTTCCCGGACTTCGCGGGCGCAGTTGAATTCGTCATCGTTCTGCGCTGTAAGCATGATCATGCCGGCGGTCTGCCGCAGTTCCTTGCTGATCTGGCGCTGGTAGCCGAGCACCGCGTCCTGCGCGCCGCCGATGGATCGGATCTGCTTGCCGAGTTCTTCCACGGCGGCCGTTCTCTCGTCTGCGTCGCCCGGGGTATCGACCAGCGCGGCCACCTTCTCGCGAAGCACCAGGTAGTCCGGCGGGTGTTTCATGCGGGGGCCGCGGTCCTGGGTGTGGCATTCGTTGTAGCGGACGAGGAAGGCCTCGAACTGGACGGTCACCCCGGCGAGTTGCGGCTTCGCCGCTTTGGTTTTGCTGAGGTCCTCCTGCAGGCGCCGCATCCAGGTCATGTATTCCTCGATGCGCTCGCGCTTGGTGAGGACGAAGAAGTCCATCTTCCGCAGTTCTTCCATGATGGTGCGCCGCTTCGGCTGCTCCTGCTTTTCGTCGCAGATCTTCTCGACGACGCCGGTCACGCCGCACGTGGCCGGGTAGCGGTGGCGCGGCATGTCGATCGGTTTCATCTGCCGGAAGACCTCGAACTCGGGCGTCGTCTCCAGCGTCTGCTGGACGATGTCGATGACCGTGGCGATGTCGGGCGGCGTCGCGCCGCTGCGCTCGAACGGGTAGACGAGCGCCACGTCGGCCGGATCAAACGTCAGGTCGTCCGCGCCTTTGAAGAAGGTGTGCTGCATGGCATTGGCGAACTTCGTACTCGTTAGGTACAGGGCGCCATCCTGGATGAAGGCCGGGTAAACGAGGTCGTCACGTGAACTGGTCCACATGGTCCGTGAACCATTGTCGCGGCAACCCTCCCAATTGCCGTCCTTGCGTTTCCGGGTCGGCATCCACGAGTCGATGAGTCCGTCCTGTTGGCGTCGGAAGTCGACCCGCCAGCCGGCGTCGAACGGCATGCGCCAGTCGACCTTGTTGCCCTGCGGGTCGGTCAGTTCGGAGATCTTCTTCTGACCCCAGGCGCCGGGCGCGACCAGCGGTGCGATCCAGACGCCGGCGCACTGGTCCTTGCGGTAGTCGATCTCCGTCCCGGTCAGGACGCGGTTCTGGCCGTCGCCGGCGAGCGTGGCCCGGACTTTCTGGTCGGGCGTCAGCCACACGCACGTCAGGAGCGCGCCGTTGCCCTGCAGGCACTGCACCAGCACGCGCTCGCTGGGGAAACGAACCTGCGCGGCGGTCGTCCTTTCAGCGTTGACCACCAAGTCGTTGCCGAAGAAGTCTGGGACCACCGCGAACTTCGACGGGGCGCTGACCAGGATCCTCTCCGTGCCGTCGCGGGCTTCGGTCTCCACGTAGGCCCGGTTCTGCCGCAGGCTGTACCGGACGCACAGTGGCTTGCCGTCCTCGCCGTCGAACGTGACGTCCAGCACCGTCTTGTCGGGGTAGACCTCAAACGCGCTGAACGCCTTGACGGACTTGGCGCGTTTGCCGTCGCCGGAGAGCGGGATCAGGTCGGCGACCTTGCGCCAGGCTGCCTCGGGCGCGGCGGCGTAGAGTTCGGCAGCGCCACAGGCCTTGCGGAACACGACGGCGACGGTCCGGTTCGTCAGGCAGGCATCGCCGGCGATCGGCGTCGCGTGGTCACGGAGGATGGTCCAGCCGTCGCGGTTCCGCAGTTCTTCTGAGGTCAGGCTGCTCGCGTGCTGACTGCCGGTGTCGGCGAGGACCAGTTGCGGCGGGCAGGTGATGATTTCAACGTCGTCGAGCCAGAGCCGACCGGGCTTGCGCAGGCCGATCTGGATGGACCCGGGAAACTCCTCGGTTGCGGCCACCGCCATCTCGAATCGGGTCCACGTGTCCTTGCGTACCGGGAACTCCTGCGTCAGCAGCCCGCTGCCGAGTTGCAGCGTCTTGGGCTTGTCCTTGCCCCAGGCCCTGGCGTCGTAGAGCTGCATGTCGAACGTCGTGTCCGCATCGCTCGTGGCCCAGACGCGGTACAGGTAGGTGCCCGGTTTCAGCGTGACGTTGCCGTCCGGGTGGATGTAGCCCTTGTCGTTCGTGTGGTCAATGAGAACACTGCGCTTGCCGGTGTGCGCCTGCTTGTCGGTGAGCGCCACGGTACCTTCCGAGCCGCTCTCCTTCTCCATGTGCCAGCCGGTCGGGAGCTGCCCGACGGCGCCGTCCTCGAAACTCGGGTTCGGGACCAGGTTGGCGCCGGGCTTGCCCGCGTCGGCGGCCCAGGCCGTACACACGGTCCAGCCGGACAGAAAGATCACGCGAATGGCGGACCGCACGCGGTGGGTAATCATGCTCTGCTCCTTGGGGGGCTGTTGTTGACGAGTTCTTCGGGATCGTCGATATCTTCGGGGTGATGGTTGATGGGGGAACCCTTGTTGGTCGGGAGGGGCGACTTCACTGCGGAGTGTGCGCTTTGTCCACCCATGCCTTGAAGGTGGCGTCGCCGAGCAACTGCGTGGCGACGCGCGCATACCCCGGCGCCAGCGGGTGGCTGGCGTCGGCGTACTCTTCCGTGGGCACGGGTGTGCCGTGCACGAACGGCACACCGCTGGCGGTCAGCCAGGACTCCATATCCTTGACCATGGCCTCGTGCTGCCGGCGGCTCTCGGGCGTCAGCAGGTACGGGTTGAACGGGGTGACCAGCACGAGCACCGAGTTGTCGCGTGCCCGAAGCAACTTCACCACCTCGCGGAAACAGTACCACTGGAACGACTCGTCCGCAGTCGGCCAGGCGACATTCGACACCGGTATGCCGCGTGCTTCCCAGGTCGCGGGGCCGCTGTGGGCGCGATTCTCGGGTGCGGGCACGGGCTGCAGGAAGGCCCGGAACGGCGTGGGCAGCGGGTCGTCGATCCGGGGTTCGTCGGACACGGGGCGTGCCGGTTCCGGATGGGCCGGCGGGTTGGCGGCAGCGAGCGCGGCGTAGTAGTCACTCTTGGCCTTCAGGTGCCCGACCCAGCCCATGAACGGCACGGCACGCTCAACCACAATCCCGGCGCGGGTGTCGAACGGGGCGCCATACGCGGGGACGCGTGGGGCGAACTGTGGCACCAATGACGGATGGTTGAAGGAGGCCTCCTCGCCTTCGCCCTCCTTGGGCACTTCGCGCAGGTCGTGCCGCGGCGAACTCATCCAGAGCGTGTTGAGGACGAGCAGCACGTGCTTGTGGCGGACGCTGCCGCCGTGGTGGCGCACCATGCCGAGCATGGCCGCCGGGTGCAGTCCGTTCATGCCAAGGTTCGCGAACTCCGCACCACCGCCGCCTGCGAGACGGTTCAGGTGTGCGGGCAAGGTGTTGTCCATGTCGACATATTCGCCCCACACCACGGAGTCGCCCAAGACCAAGGTCGAGTGGGTGGCCGCGGCGGTCCGGTCCCAGCGCGCGCAGAACCAGTAGTCGTTGCTGAAGTCATACGGCAGTCGGTATTGTCCGGTCGCGTCGAGCGGCTCGAACCAGCCCCACATGGCCGGGACACCCCAGAGCAGGACCGCCATGACGCCGGCCACGACCAGCCACTGCCGGCTCGAAAGCCGCAGTGCGTGCGGCGCGAACTCGAATGGCTTTTCACTTGGCATTGCGCTCTCTCCTACCGGCGGCGGGGCGGAAAGGGTTTCAGGTTTCAGGAGGGATCGCAGCCGACTTCCGTCCCATAGGTCGCATGTGTCCCATGTGTCGCATGGCCTGCCCCGCTGAAACCTGACACCTCTTGTCCTTCGCGCTGCCGTCTTAGAACTGGAAATAGATGAACCCCTGACTCTTTGATGAGGCGAAGAACAGCAGGTACAGGATCATGCCTACGGCGGTGGCCACGCGCATCGGGCCGGACTCCAGGACACGGCGGAACCGTGATTCGTACGTGAACTGGTAGGCCCAGAGCCCGAGACACAACACGTACCCCATGACCGGGAACTGCGGGTCGGTCAGCGGCGTGGTGAAGATGCGGCGCACAACGGTGATGGCATCCTGGAAGGTGCTGGCGCGGAAGAAGACCCAAGTCAGAAGTACGATGGCGAAGACCAGCATCTGCTTGGCGAATTTCGGCACGCGCTGGCTGTAGAAGCGGGTACGCTCCAGTTCGCGCGTCAGGGTTCGGCCGCAGGCGTGCAGGCCGCCCCAGATCACGAACGTCCAGGAGGCGCCGTGCCAGACGCCGGCTACCAGCATGGTCAGAAACATGTTCACGTAGGTGCGAATCGCGCCGTGGCGGTTGCCGCCCAGCGGGATGTAGACGTAGTCCTTGAACCAGCTCGAGAGGCTGATGTGCCAGCGTTGCCAGAACTCCCCGAGCCCGGTCGCAAGGTAGGGGTTGTTGAAATTCAGCATGACGTTGAAGCCCAGCAGGCGCGCCACGCCGCGTGCCATGTCGGTGTAGCCGCTGAAGTCGCAGTAGATCTGCCAGGCGAAAGCGAACGTGGCCAGGAAGAGGGCTGGGCTGTTGTACATCTGCGGCACGGCGTAGACTTGGTTCACGTAGCTGGCGAGGTAGTCAGCAATCGCGACCTTCTTAAAGAACCCGACCAGGAACAGGGACAGTCCGTCGGCAATGTGTTCACGCGTGATCTCGCGTTTCGTGGCGAACTGGCTGAGCATGTTCCTGGCGCGCTCGATCGGGCCGGCGAGGATCTGCGGGAAGAACGACACAAACGCGGCGTAGCGCAGGAAGCTGGGCTCCTCCTCGATCTGGCCGCGGTAGTAGTCGACGGTGTAGGTCAGCGACGCGAACGTGAAAAATGAAATGCCGACCGGCAGGATGAACGTCCAGCCAGGCGGGAGCAGGTCTTGGGGCAGCGGCAGCTTGTGGGCGCTTCCGAGCGCGGCCATGAGGTGATTCACGTTCTCGATCGCAAAGATCGAGTACTTGAAGAACCCGAGCAATCCCAGGCTGACCAGCAGGCTGAGGGTCAGCCACAGGGCTTTGCGGGCGCCGCGCGCCATGCGCCGGACGCAGAAGAAATTCACGGCCGTGGTACACAGCAACAGCGCCGGATACGCCCAGTTGCACCAGCCGTAGAAGAAATACGACGCGACCAGCAGCCAGACCACCCAGTGCCGCGTGTGGCGCAGCGGCAAATAGACCAGGTAGACGACGAGGAAGAAGACCAGAAAAACCCAGCTCTGAAACAGCATGCAGAGCCCTCCCTCAACACCCGGAACAAGCCATTCGCTAAACTACGCCGGCGCACCCCGCTTCGGCGCGGGACACTCCGAGACACTGTGAACCCAATACCGGTTCAATGCTGGGCCGTGGGGTGCTTGCCGCGGAGCGGCAGCGGTTCGTTCTGGCGGATCAGCAGGTCGCGCATCAGGTCGCGCATCTCGGCTTCGAGCGGCCTGGCCTGTGGTGATCCGAACAGGTTCACGGTCTCGGCGGGATCGCTGGCCAGGTCGAACAGCATGCCGGTGCGATCTCCGAACAGCGTCAGGTTCGCCTTGGGCGTGATGACGGACTTGGCGCACACGGCCGCGTCCATCACCCCATAGCTGCCATAGGTTTCGACCAGGGCCGCATCAGGGCGATCGAGACCACCGCGCCCCTCGAGCAACGGCCGGACGCTAAGCCCCTCGATCGGCACGGTGCACGGGGCCCCGGCATAGTCCGTCACGGTCGGGAACAGGTCCAGGAGCGTGACCATCCGACCTTCGCGGCGCGGCATCACGCCCGGGCCGGCGATCAGCAACGGGACATGGCAGCAGGCGTCGAAGTGCCAGGCGCCCTTGGTCGCCAGGCCGTGGTCGCCTAGCATGTCGCCGTGGTCCGAGGTAAAGATCAGCAGCGTGTTGTCGGCGAGGCCGCGGCGCTGCACGGCCGCCCAGATGCGCCCGACCTGGTCGTCGACGAAGGCTGTTGAGGCGAGGTAGTGTCGGCGCATGATGCGCCAATCGTTGTCGCTCAAGTCCCGGAAGCGTCGCAGGAACAGCACTGCGTCGAACCGGCTCAGCGCCTGCCGCAGCGCCGCATCATCCGAGCACACGGGCGCCGGGATCTTGTCCGCGTCGATCCGGTCCAGGAACCGCTCGGGCGGGTCGTAAGGGTCATGCGGATCGACGAACGAGACCTGGAGGAAGAACGACTTGCCGGGATCGCAGCGCTCGATGATGGATGTGGCTTCGTTGCCGATCCACTGCGTCTGGCAGGCCTCTTCCGGGACAACGGACGGATAGGTCAGCAATGTTCTCCTGGCGGGTGCGAACTTCGCGGCGGCGGCACGGATTTCGCGGATCAGGTCACGGCGCTCCGGTCCATACTCGGCCAGGTGCGGAATCGGCCAGCAGGTGGCCACGGCGCGCTCGTAGTGCTGCGGGTAAGTGCGCGCGACCCAGTCCAGCCACTCGCCGGCGCGAATGTCTTCAGTGGTCTGCGCCTCGTCGAAGCCATATTTCCGGACATCGTTGTAGGCGCAGCGCCCGTGGCACTCCAAGTGGAACTTGCCGATCCCGAACGTGCGCACACCCGCCTTCTGCAGGAGTTGCGGAAAGGTCGGCAGTCCCAGTCCGAGCTCCCAGCCGTTGTAGTAGAGACCGTGGTGCTGCGCACTGCGGCCGGTCATGATTGACGCGCGCGCCGGCATGCAGACCGGCAGATGCGAGACGCAGCGCTCGAAGAGTGTCCCGCGCCGGGCCATGGCATCGAGGTGCGGCGTGGCCGCAGCCGGGTTGCCGTAGCACCCCAGCCATTTGGCACTGAGCTGGTCGGCGAGAATCAGAATGACGTTCATGCGACCTCAGTCAGGGTGTCGGGTGTCGGGTGTCGGGTGTCGGGTGCCGGGTGTTGCGGGACGGGTGTTGGTGGATTGGTGGAACGTCTTCCCTCAGCTTTCAGGTTTCATCCCTCATCCCTCTTTCCGGTGTCGAGCGTCGAGGGGAAGGTCGATCTCGGTCTGGTCCCGACAACACTGAGCAAGATAGCCTGTGTTTGGCGACGTGAACAGTGCCGGCTGGCCCAGTGGCGTAATGCGTCAGCGCCCCCCGGCCGGTCCCCGGCCGAAGGCCTCGGGCCGGGACGGCCCCGAGCACTCTACCGCAGTCCCGGAGGTCCCGCGCCACTGGCGGGGAGCGGCGCGGGGCGGTTCAGCCGGGCGCGCGCTGCTGGCGCAGGCGTTTGGACACTGCCGGCTGGCTGAGTCCGAACAGGCGTCCGGTCCAGGCTCGACGCCTGCTACGTGGGGACCTCAACCAAGTGCCAGTGTCATCTACCCCTCGTCGGACAGGGACGCCTGTCGCCCATACCCATGCTCCCGCAAGTGTGGGCCGTACTGCTTGTCCATCCGCTGAATGTGATTCACCAGCCATGACTTGAGGAAGTTCATCAGGTCCGCCCCGATCACCAGTTTCCCCGCGTCGAAGTCACGCTTGACATCGAGCGCCTTCTCCACCAGTTCGGCATGGACTCGCCGATGCTTGGCCAGGTCCGGGAAGCCGGTCTTGGCCATCAGGTCTTCCTCGGTGTGAAAATGCTCGGCCGTGTACCCAACCAACTCGTCCAGTATCCTGCCTATCGTGTTCTGTGCCTTGCCGCTCCGCATGGCGTCGTGCAACCGGTTGATCATGGCAACCAGCCGTTGGTGCTGCTCATCGATCGCCTCCACGCCCACGCTGAGGCTATCGGACCACACGATGAACGGCTCCGGACCGCGAGCCGATCTGAGGGACAGCAGGGCAGACCGTGGTGCGGCGCTGGCCTCGGCGTGCGACTCGCGGCGCGCCGGGCGTAGGGTCATCGGCGCCGGAGGCGTCCGGTGGGTGCCGGCGTCGCTCGCACCCGCACCGCCGACAATCGCCGCCAGTTCGGCGACCATGCCGTTGAGCTCCTCGGCCTGGCCCGTGAGCTCTTCGGAAGCGCTCGCCGATTCCTCGGCGTTGGCCGCGTTCTGTTGCACCACCTTGTCCATTTCGGCCACGGCCGTATTGACCTGGTCGATGCCCTGCGCTTGCTCCTTGGACGCCGCGGCGATCTCCGCCACCAGCGCCGCCACCTTGTCGGCACTCTCCTGGATCGCGTGCAACGACTTGCCCACCTCGGTGGTCACGTTCACGCCGGCGTCGGCATTCTTATGCGCGCCCTCGATCAGGTCAGCAGTGTTCTTCGCCGCTTCCGCACTGCGCCGCGCCAGGTTCCGAACCTCCTCCGCAACGACCGCAAAGCCTTTGCCCGCCTCGCCGGCCCGCGCCGCTTCGACCGCCGCATTCAACGCCAGCAGGTTGGTCTGGAACGCAATCTCGTCAATCGTCTTGATGATCTTCGCCGTCTCGGCCGCCGACGTCTTGATCTTGTCAATGGCCACCGACATGCGCTGCATCGACTCAACCCCGCTGCGCACCGTGCCCTTGGTTTCCCCCATCAACGCGTCGGCCTTGCTCGCGTGCTCGGCGTTCTGCTTCGTCATCGATGCCATCTCCTCGAGAGCCGACGACGTCTCCTCCAGGCTCGACGCCTGCTCGCTCGAACCCTGCGCCAACGACTGGCTCGCGCTCGCAACCTGGCCGGACGCGGAACTCACCTGCTCGGAGCCCCGAGACAGACCCTCGATGACACGCGTCAGCGCCCGGCTGATTGTGACACTGAGCCCGATGCCAAGCGCGAGGGCCACGACTACAATGACGCCACTCAGTACCAGGCTGAACACCGTGATGGCACTGGCCACGCTGTCATACTCCGCATCGGCTGCCAAGGCCTCAGCGGAAAACGATTCCGTAAGCTTCCCCAGTGATTCCTGCATGGCCGAGATCGGGCCGTCAACCTGCGCGTCCAGGGCGCGCACTTTGTCCTCTGCCACGTTCCCCGATTCGAGAAGCGGCAGCAATTCCTTCTCGAAGAGCCGTGTCACCTCCACAAACGCGCCAGCGGCCTGACCCACCCACGCCTTTTCCTCCGACGTGTCGGCCGCTTCCTTCAAGGTCTTGAGGTCTCCGTCCACCTCCTTGCTCACCTCGTCCCAAGCGCGCTTGGACTCGGCGAGCTGGCGGTTGATGATCGCGTCGGCAATGACCTGGTACAGGCGCGCAGCCATGCCCGCCCCTTCCTCCGCCGCCACAGCAGACTTGGCGCGTCCTGCGCCTCGATCCTGGAGATCGCGCAGCGCGCGCAGCTTCATTTGATTGTAGCCGACCAGGATCAGCATCATGGCCACCACAATGAGAAACCCGCCGATCAGTTTCGTCGCCAGTTTCATGTTCCTAAGCATCGCCAATTCCTTTCCGTCATCGGCGAACTCTTGCCTGTGTCCGCATATCCTACCGCATCTTCCCGGATGCGCAAGGATTGTCTCTTGCCGACGGCTATGCGTCAGCGCCTCCCGGGCGGAATACGGCCCGATCATGTGTGGGCGTTACTCACGGTCCGTCCGAGTCGTTCTGGCAGAGTGGCGGGACCGGCTCGGTCCCGCAACCGCCGGAGTGAGCCGCTCCGGCCACTCTATGGCGACATGCCAGTTTCGTAGGAAGATCAGTGGTCCTGGTTCGCAGTCCTGCCAGGCCGGGAGACCTGGCGGCCACGTTCGCAACGCCTCAGAACTGCTTCAGCTCCGCGTCGTCCAGCGGGATGACTTCTTCGGGCCTCTGGCTCTTGGCTGTGACCAACTCGGGCTTGCCGCTGCGGTGCCCATTGCCATTGCCGTCGTGGCCACGGGCCGCCTGCGCGCGCGGTTGCAGCGCCGGCTTCCGTGTCGGCACCGGCCCGGCGCCCAGTGCCCGACGCGCCGGTGCGGGACTCAGCCGCGCGGGGGCGCGCTGGATGCCATCGTCGGCACCGCCAACAACAGCGATCAAGTCGCCCACCATGTCACTGAGTTCCTGCGCCTGGCCCGAGAGTTCTTCCGAGGCACTGGCGGATTCCTCCGCCGTGGCCGCGTTCTGCTGCACCACTTTGTCCATTTCCGCGACCGCGGTGTTGACCTGCTCGATGCCCTGCGACTGCTCCTTGGACGCAGCCGCAATCTCCGCCACCAGCGCCGCCACCTTGCCGGCACTCTCCTGAATCGCATGCAGCGACTTGCCCACTTCCGCCGTCACCTGGACGCCGGCCTCGGCATTCTTCTGCGCGCCCTCGATCAGGTCGGCGGTGTTCTTCGCCGCCTCCGCACTGCGCCGCGCCAGGTTCCGCACTTCCTCGGCCACCACCGCGAAGCCCTTGCCCGCCTCACCGGCACGCGCCGCCTCGACCGCCGCGTTCAGCGCCAGCAGGTTGGTCTGGAACGCAATCTCGTCGATCGTCTTGATGATCTTCGCCGTCTCGGCCGCCGACGTCTTGATCCTGTCGATCGCTCCGGACATACGCGTCATGGATTCAACACCGCTGCCCACGGCGCTCTTCGCTTCCCGCATCAACGTGTCGGCCTGGTTCGCGTGTTCCGCGTTCTGCTTCGTCATCGACGCCATTTCCTCCAGTGCGGAGGACGTTTCCTCCAGGCTCGACGCCTGCTCGCCGGAACCTTGCGCCAACGTCTGGCTGGCACTGGCCACCTGCCCGGAGGCGGACGCGACCTCTTCCGTGCTGCGGGAAAGCCCGGCGATGATCCTGTGGATGGGGCGGGTGATGGAACCGGTCAGCAGGATGGCCACCACGAACCCGAGCAGGCCGATGCTGAACCCGGCGACCATGCTCACCCACGAGGAACGATCGGCGCGTGCGGTGGTGGTGTCGGTCACCGCCGCGGCCGCCGCCTGCGCCTGCTCGGCGATCGCCTGGACCTCGGGCTCCAGGGCCTGCACCGTACTGCGCATCTGTGCGTAAACGGCAGCGATCCGGCCGTCGCACGCAACCAGTCCGTCAAACGCGGTCTTGTAGGCGTCCGCCAGGGAACTGATCTTGGCGCGACGCGCGTCGGAGATGCCGGCCGCCTTGACCTGTGCCATCAATTTCTCGATCGACGCATGCGTGGCGTCGACGTACTTGGGGTCCATTCGCAGCAGGTAGTCCTTCTCGTTCTTCCGGATTTCCAGGAGCAACACGGCGGCCTGGTGTATACTCGTCTGCTCAATGCTGCTCTCCATCACATGCGCCGACTTGCGGATGAGTTCCTGATACTGCTTCTGCTCCGCGGGGTCCGACTGCTTGACGTAGCCCTCGACCGCTTTCCGGTAGTCGGCCAGGGCGTCCTGTTGCGCCGTCCGGGCGGTTTCCTCACACTTGCTGGCCGTAAGGTCCGTCTCGTACTGGTCCAGTGCGGCCAGGAGTTTCTGCCGGTAGCCATCCTCGCGGGTGAGGACGAAGTCCTTCTCGTAGCGCCGCACCATCAGCAGGGCGATGAGCAGGTCGTCCACCTCGTGCTGCTGGACCACGCCGGCAAGCTCATGGGCCACGGCCCTGAACTGGCCCTGCAGCCCGGAGTCCTCGTCCAGGCCCTTCGTCTCCCATTCCTTGGTGATGCCGTCGAAGTGCTTCAGGTACTCGTCCAGTTTCGACAGCAACGGCGTGACGTGGTCGAGCAAGCCTTGGTTCCCGGCTTTCTGAGCCAAGGCCTGAATCGCCTGGAGGTCCTTCCCGAGTCCGGCGCCGCTGGCCTTGACCGCCTCCGCGTACTTCATGTCGCGCCGCGCCAGGAAGTCTTTCTCGCTCCGGCGACACTGCAGGATCTGCACCTCGGCGTCCTTGGCCAGCCCCGCAATCTTGACCTCCGACCCCATCAGTGTCTTGAACGCACTGCCCGTCGAGGTCGTGAAGTAACAGCAGGCGGCGATGACCATCCCGAGCAGGACAATGACGGCCCCGAACCCCGACAGGATCTTGGCACCCAGTTTCATGTTTCCCATGGCGATGCTCCTCTCTCGTCCACTTGCGTTACGCGAATCTTCACACGTTGCGGCGCCATCGCCCGACCCTGAGGACAGCGTGGGGACACGCTTTGGCCTACCAGTACGCCCGGCGTGTCCCCACGCCGGCGCTTCTGTGCGTTCCTCAGTACGGCCCCATCTTCGTGTTAAACCCCACGCACCTCCGACCGCCGGGGCCCCTGGCAAGACGCACCTGCACACCTAGCAACGCAGGCCAGCGTGGGGACACGCTTGGCCTCCCGCCGGCCAACACCTCAGAACTGCTTCAGTTCCGCCTCGTCCAGCGGGATCACCTCTTCGGGCCTCGGCCCGGCCGCGCCTGCCGCGACCACCTCGAACTTGCCGTGGCGGTGCCCATTGTGGTGCCCGTTGCCATTTCCATTGCCGGTGTGGTGTACGACTGTCGCCAGTGCGCGGGGTTGCCTGTTCAATGCCGGCCCGGTGCCCAGCGCGTGCTGACCCCGCACCGGTGCGGGACCGAGCTGCGCGGGCGTGTTTCCGGCGCCGTTGCCGGAGCCACGCACAATCGCCGTCAACTCGCCCACCACGTCGAAGAGTTCCTGTGCTTGGTTCGACAGCTCTTCCGACGCGCTCGCCGACTCCTCGGCAGTAGCCGCGGTCTGCTGCACCACTTTGTCCATCTCGGCCACCGCCGTGTTCACCTGCTCGATGCCCTGCGTCTGCCACCGGGTCTCCACCTCCAACAGCTTGGCGACCTCCCTGCCAACCTTGCCTGTTCTGCCTGTTCCAAACCGATGCCGCTTCGCGGCGTGCGTTCATGCCACCACAACCGGCGTGGCCCGCTTCACCGCGGCGCGAAGACCGCGAAAGAAGTTCGCCCGCGCCGCACTGCCCATGCCGAGCGGACCCCTGAGCACACCGATAACCCCGGCGTGCTGGGCCTGCTCCGCCAGCGCCGCCAGGGCAGCGTCGGTCTCCGCCCAACCCTGGTAGATCAGGACGACGGGAACGTCGCGCACGGCACGGACCTGCGCCGCAATGTCCAGGCCGCTGGTGTGTGGCGGGTGGTACCCCGCCACCACCACGCTCGCCGGCTCCGACGACAGCGCAGTCACCGCCTGCGCGACATCCGCACAGCTCGTCAAGAGCAGGATTTCCGGATCGGCGTTCAACGCCGCCGCCAGGTAATCCCGGGCCACCGGTGCATCTTCAATGAGGACAACTCCACCCATGACGTTCTCGCCTTTACGCATGACATTCGCTGGTACGGACAATGCCAAGGGACATAGCACGGGGTATGCCAACAAGGTAAGAATGAATGGTGCTAAGATCATAACATGTTGTACCATAACTATATAAGGACTAGCCGTCCAAGGCTTGACCCCTCCGGCCGTCCCGAACCACCCGGGGAACATGACAGAAATGTCAGGCGGGGCATGACGGAAGTGTCAGGTGTCGAGAGGGGGGGGCTGGTGCCCGGGGCCCCGGTGTCAATGCCCGGGGCCCCGGTGTCAAACCTACCTGTTTTAGCACAGTTGCCCTGTGGCCCCTCGGTGTCAGACCTCCGCCGACGCTGGTCTGCTGGCGACGCGGACAAGTGCAAGAGCTCGGGTGAGCAAGGCTGGAGCCATGCTCTACTTCGGCGGGGGGCTCGAATTGGCGAGGCGGCTGCGGGCGGCGGCCGGCGTGCGGTTCGACGCGGCCTACTGCCCGTCCGCCACAAGTTCCCCCGCAATTCTGGACTATGGACAATGGACCATGGTCCATGCTC
>Ga0156402_1234_pt1 | contig 22171 bp, 13 predicted proteins | sample RifOxyA3_FD_108045 | JGI IMG/M metagenome (GOLD analysis project Ga0156402, IMG submission 108045) | Lentisphaerae bacterium RIFOXYA12_64_32 | reverse complement strand
GACCGAGCCGGTCCCGCCACTTTGGCGAGCCCCCCCCAGCCCAGCACCCGCCACTGACGCTTCACAAGCCGCATCATGCGTCACGGGCGGAGGGTGGGAATGCGGGGAATGAGTGGTCGGTGTTTATGTCCAATACCGAATGCTGAATGCCGTAGTCCAGACGCCTCCCCCGAGCCGTCACTTGGTCGGCGGTGTGTTTGTTGCCGTGCCGACGGCTTTCTCTACCCGATCGAAACGTTTCATCACGTCTTCGTATCGCGGCGTGAGTGTGGCCAGCGTGCTCTGGGTGTCTTTTACCGCCAGATGCAAGGCATCCAGGCTGGCGCGGACTTGGCCAATCTCCCGTTCCCAGTCACGGACGATGGGGCGGACTCTTGAGCGCAGGACCACCTCAACCGCGTCGTTCGGACAGTCCGGGATGGGGTAAAGACCGTTGCCAGGGAAATTGCGTGGGAACGGGTAGACCGTCAGCGGGATGTGACTCAGTTCAGCCTGCACAAGAGCGTCCATCCGCATGCCGGCGAGCATCTGCTCCCGTTCGGTCAGAATGCTGATCTGGCCGTTGATGTCGCGCAATTTCTGCTCGAGGGCCGCCAGGCGTCCACCGTACTCGGCGGCCGTTTCGGATCGGCTCCTGAGGAACTCGCGGCGGGCTTCGTATTTCCCGCCGAGGTGGAGCACGTTCAGCCACTCGGTGTGCTCCGGACTCGGCTCGCCGATAACCACCACGTCAGCGTCGAGTTCCTTCACTGCCCTCTTGTCTTGAAACAGGACGGTCCCAGGGCTGGTGGTGACGTAGGGTTCGAGGTCGTCATCCTTGAGGGTTGTTTCGAAGCGGTTGAACCGTTCCGTGATGTGTGCGAGGATCGCGTCGGCTTGTGCCTTGCGGACCAGGGCCTCCCGCCGTTTGCGGTAGAGTTGGTCGGTGGCGGCCTCGCCGCCGCCGGCTTCCTCGCGCCAGTCCTTCGCCAACGACTTGCTGCGCGAGGTCGAGATCTTGTCAACATACCGGTACACCGGTTGCGTGACGACTTGGCCCATGCCGGGGCCATTCTGGACGATCGCCTGTTGGACCTGCACGGTGTAGCGGTACTGCACGGTGCTGTCGAAGCGCACGGCGGCGGCGGCCGCATACAGCGCCAGGGTGTGTGACTCGTTGAACCCGATGCGCCGCGACAGGTCCTGCGCTTCGCTCACGGCATCGGAGCCGCGCCGTAACAACGTGTCCCGCAAGTCGTTGCGTGCCTTGAAGTCCTCGGCTCGGGCGTCGTAGCGCTGATCGTTGAACACCACGACCAGCCAGCCGTCGTATTCGGGATGGCGCGATGCGAAGACAATCCGGCCGCTGGCCAACCGGGTACGGATTTGTCGCTGCTGGAAAAGCTCGGCGCCCTTGGCGGCCGTGACCATGCAGGCGCCTTCGGCTGCCACGGCGGCAATTCCCGTCCCGAACGGACACACGGCCAGGAGCAGGGCGAAGACCGGGCACAGCCGCCGCCACGACACACAGCGCAGGTTCACGGTTGCCGCGGTTGGCTCAAACGGTACAAGGTTGGCGTTCATGGCAATGCCCTCGTCAGATTCTGTGTGGTGCGCGCCGGGAGGTCGTCTCGGCGACAGCCCAGGCTCTGGCACGGTTCTCTGACCTGTGCGGGCGAATCGAGCATCGCGGGGAGCGGGTCGGCGGGCCATGGTGGGACAGAGCGCGAAGTGGCTCGGCGCGTCCCGCGCCGAAGCAGGGTGCTCGGGCCGGTCCCCGGCCGAGAGTCTCGGGCCGGGACGGCCCGAGGGCACTCTGCCGCGGTCCCGGAGGTCCCGCGCCACTGCCGCTCAGTGCGTTGCCTCCGGTGCCGAACCGGCGCGAATGTGTCCATAGCGACACCCACGGTGGGGCCCTTTCTCGGGTGGTTTTCCCGCACGGGTCGCGGTTTCTCCGCTTGCGATGCCCAGTGCCACCAACGTCTCCCGGCATTAACTTACCCGGGTTTCGTGAATATGTCATCCTTGCTCGCTATGGTTGACGCGAAAGGCCGCAAATGTATTCGAAACGCATCGCGCCGTACGGATCGTGGGAATCGCCCTTCTCGGCGGGCATGGTTGCGGCCGGAGGGACTCGCTATTCGGACCTGGTGACAGACGGGGACACGGTCTGCTGGATCGAGAGCCGGCCGCGTGACGCCGGGCGTTGCGTGGTGGTCATGCGGGCGCCGAACGGCCGGATCGCCGATATCACACCCCAAGGGTTTCAGGCCCGGACGCGCGTCCATGAGTATGGCGGCGGTGCCCTCGCCCTGAGTGAGGGCGAAGTCTTTTTCACCAACTTCACCGACCAGCAGGTATACCGTCACCGGCCCGGTGAAGCGCCGCGGCGCGTGACCGTGAATCCGTCGGGACGCTACGCAGACCTGGTCGTGGACCGGCGCCGTGGACGTCTTGTCTGCGTGCGGGAGGAGCATGACGCGCGCAGCGGCGAGGTCCGCAACACGCTGGAGAGCGTCGGGCTTGACGACGGCCGTGAACGCACTTTGGTGGCGGGGTGCGACTTCTGCTCCTCGCCTCGAATGAACGCCGACGGAACGCGCCTGGCGTGGCTGACATGGAGCCATCCGCAGATGCCATGGGATGGCACGGAACTGTGGGTGGGCGAACTGCGCGATGACACACTGGTCAACCCCGAGCGCGTGGCGGGCGGACCGGATGAATCTGTCTTCCAGCCGGAGTGGGCGCCGGACGGGTGTCTGTACTTCGTCGCTGACCGCACCAACTGGTGGAACCTCTATGAGTGGAACGGCCGCGAGGCCCGTGCCGTGTGTCCGTCATGCTGTGAGTTTGGCCTGGCCCAGTGGGGTCTCGGCATGTCGACCTATGCGTTGATGGGAGACCCGGCTTCGCTCAGAAGCTATGCCGTGGCAAGCGGGGGACGGGGACCGAGCGTCGGGGGGGGCGGCTTCGCTCAGAAGCTATGCCGTGGCGAGCGAGGGTCGAGGGCAGGGGGAGGTGAAGAGCGCAGTCCGCAACGTGCCGGATGCGCTGCCCAAGCGGTGTGCGCGTACAACGAACAGGGCTGGTGGAAACTGGGGCTCGTCGACTTGAAAACGGGCCGGCTCGAGTCCGTGCCGGGCCCATTCTCCAGCATCAGCAGCGTGCGGCGCACCGGCGCGGTTGTGTACTTCATCGCCAGCGGACCGGGCACCCCCGCCTGCGTGGCACGGCTCGATCCGGGTTCCCGCCGTGTTGACATCGTGAGCCAGGATTCGGGCACTGTGCTGGTGCCAGAGGCCATTTCGCAGCCGGAATCGATCGAGATCCCGACCGGCGAGGCCGAGCCGGCGCAGGCCTTCTACTACCCGCCGACCAGTGCGGAGTTCGCGGGACCGCCCGGCGAGAAGCCGCTGCTCATCGTCAAGAGCCACGGCGGCCCCACCGGCGCGGCCACCGCCACCCTCTCCCTGGACACGCAGTTCTGGACCAGTCGCGGCTTCGCAGTCGTCGACGTCAACTACCGCGGCAGCACAGGTTTCGGGCGCCGCTTCCGGAACGCGCTGCGCGACCGGTGGGGCGTGGTGGACGTCGAAGACTGCGTCCATGCCGCCCAGTTGCTGGCTGAGCGCGGTTGCGTGGATGCACAGCGCCTCATCATCCGCGGCGGCAGTGCGGGTGGCTACACCACGCTTTGCGCCCTGACGTTCACCCAGGCGTTCAAGGCGGGCGCCAGCTACTACGGGGTCAGCGATTGTGAGGCCCTGGCCCGCGACACGCACAAGTTCGAGTCGCGGTACCTCGACCGCCTCATCGGCCCGTATCCCGAGCGGGCGGCCCTGTACCGCGAGCGCTCGCCGATCCACTTTCCGGAACGTCTCTCCTGCCCGCTGATTCTGTTCCAGGGCCTGGAGGACCGCATCGTGCCGCCGAACCAGTCCGAGATGATGTACGAGGCGCTGAAACGAAAGGGCATCCCGGTCGTCTATCTGGCGTTCGAAGGCGAACAACACGGGTTTCGAAAGGCAGAAACCATCGTGCGTTCGCTCGAGGCGGAACTGGCGTTCTACGGTGCCGTATTCCGGTTCGCCGTCATGGGCCCGGCGCAGGGCGTCGATATCACCAATCTGCGCGACGAGTGGTTCGCCGTGGTTGACGAACAGAACCAGCCGCGCGGTCTGGCGTTGCGATCCGTGTGCCACGGCAGTCCAGAACTGATCCACCGCACCGTGCACGTCGTCGTCTTCGGCCGCGACGGCCGGTTGCTGCTCCAAAAACGCTCCCTGAACAAGGACATTCAGCCAGGCCGCTGGGACACGGCCGTTGGCGGCCACGTCGCCGTGGGCGAGACCCCCGAACAGGCTGTGCGGCGCGAACTCAACGAGGAACTTGGCGTCACGGCGCCGGCTGCGCTGGAATTCCTGTTCGAGACTCGCACCCGCAACTCCATCGAGTCGGAGAACGCCACCGTGTTCCGACTGACCTGCGACGGCCCGTTCCATCCCCCGGCGGACGAGGTCGACGAAGTGCGGTTCTGGACCGCAGCGGAACTGCGTGCTGCCCTGGGAACGGGTCAACTCACTCCCAGCCTGGAAAGCGAACTCGAACGCCTGTTCACCCTCGGCCTGCTGCCGGCGTGAACCGGGCCGAATGGTCCGGGCGTTATCCGATATCGAGCAAGACCTTCAGAACCCCCGGCCGGGCGGCGTGCGCGAAGCCGGCCAGGGCGTCACGGAGCGGATACCGGCCGGCGATCAGACGCTCCAGAGGCATATCGGGGAATTCGGTCATGACTCGGAGCGCATCGCGGAACTGTCCGCAACGGGAACCGATGATCGTCAGCTCATTCACGACCAGGGGCGCCAGGTTCAACGGCTCGCCTGCAGCCACCGTGGTCTTGAGCACAACCGTGCCGCGCGGGCGGCATATGGCCAGGGCCTGCCGGATGCCGAGAGCGCTGCCGGTCGCCTCGACCACCAGGTCTGGTTGCGGCGCGACCGCGTCGATCTGAGCGGCCGTCTTGATCTTGCGCCACACCGCCACCGCCAGTTTCTCGGGATGATGGCCGACCAGGGTGACGTCATCGAGTGCGGTGCTGAGCACCCAGGCGCAGAGGATGCCGAGGCGACCGTCGCCGAGAATGACGGCGCGTTCCGAACCGGTCAAACGCACCTGCTCGAGAATCTCGCACGCCGCGGCGAGCGGTTCGACGAGGACGGCGCGGTCGTTGCCGATGGCGGCGGGAACCGGAATCAGGTTCGCCGTAGGCAGCAGGCAATAGTCGGCCATGCAGCCGTCGTGATTCACGATCCCCAGTGTGGTGCGGTGCGGGCAATGCCGTCCGAGTTCGCGTCGGCACCAGTCGCAGGTGCCGCACGCCGCGTTGATCTCGCCCACCACGCGTTTGCCTAGCAGCGCGCGGTCTTCGCACGGGTCGACGACACCGACAAATTCGTGGCCTAGCACGCCGCGGAATCCGGAGTAACCGCGCGTGATCTCCATATCGGTCTTGCAGATCCCCACGGTGCTCACGCGGATTCGGGCCCAGCCCGGTTTGGCGTTCGGTTCGGGGTAGGCGGCGTCCAGCCGTAACTGACCGTCAAACACGACCGCACGCATGATTCGCCCTTTCTGTCTTTCTTGTGTAGGGGGGGGCGTGGGTTGACGTTAGCCGATGCCCCCTGTCTGGACGAGAAGATAGCGGCGGGATGTGTCTTGGCAAGAACCATCCTGTCAAATGGGCGGTGACATGCGGTGGTGCGTCATGGAAAGGTGGGGCTACCGTCGACGTTACGGTTGGTGGTGCCTGCCGGACGAAGTGGTCGGACCGTCTCGATCCGCCGGCCGGGGGGCGCTGACGCATTACCAGGTACGAACTCCGCGCCTTGACGGGGCTCTCTTTCGTGCATAGATTTGACGGCAGCGGGTTCCACCCCGGCGCCGGCTGGCGCTTCGAGGGGAAAGACATGGTGGAGCCGATGGACGTACGCCACGGGGAGTTCGAATGCGCGCGATCGTCTCCATACACTCGTATCGCGGCGGCACGGGGAAGTCCAATACCGTCGCCAACGTGGCCGCTCTGCTCGCCCAACGCGGGCGTCGCGTGGGCGTTGCGGACACCGATATTCAGTCGCCGGGCATTCACACCATTTTCGGTCTGCGGGAAACGGACATTTCCCGGTCGCTCAATGACTACCTGTGGGGCAACTGTCCGGTGCGGGACGCGGCGTATGACGTCACCCCGGCTCCGTGCGCGGCCGGCGGGGGTAAGGTCTTCCTGCTGCCTGCCAGCATCAGGGCGGGCGACATCGTGCGCATTCTGCAGGACGGCTACGATGTCTCGCTGCTCAACACCGGGTTTACAGAGCTGTCCGCCGCGTTGTCCCTCGACTACCTGCTGATCGATACCCATCCCGGCCTCAGCGAAGAAACACTGCTCTCCATCGCCATTTCCGACCGGCTGGTCGTCCTGCTGCGGCCGGACGAGCAGGATTATCAGGGCACCTCCGTGACGTTGAAGGTGGCGGAACGGTTGGCGGTGCCCTCGTTGGGACTGATGGTGAACAAAGCGCCGGGAACCATCCTGAACGACAAACTGCGCGCCTCGCTGGAAACGAACTACGGCCATCCGGTGTGGGCCATGGCCCCGCATTCGGATGCGCTCATGCTGGTCGGCAGTGCGCGGCTCTTCGGGCTGGAAGCACCGAACGACCCGGTGACCCGAGCTTGGCAGGCCTTGGCCGATCGGCTTGAGACCCCGTAGTTCCCGTTCATCAACAGACACCATCGTGACGCTCCGAACCGTGACTGTGCAATCGCTTTGAATGCAACGACAAATGAAAGAATGCGTTGGCGTCCCGTGCTGCTGACCGTAGGCGGCGGCGCGCTGTATGGCATCTGCAATCACGTTCTGGGAGCCATCAGCCTGCCGGGTTCAGCGGTCATCACGGTGCGCCCCCAGATCCTGTTCCCTCAGCTGGTCGGGTTGCTTGGCGGTCCCTGGGCAGGGCTGCTTGCTGGTGGCTTCGGCAACCTGCTGGGTGACATTCTGAACGGTCATGGCGGGACGTACTGGAACTGGTGCATTGCCAACGGCATGTTGGGGGGAATGACGGGCTGGCTGCGGTTCCGGGCGGGGCAGACCATCTCGACCATCGCGGCGTTCAGCCGTTTCTTCCTCGCGCTGCTGGGCATCCATACCATCGCCCTTCTGTTTGCCTGCACGACCCACTTCGCGATCTTTTCCGGAACCACTCTGCGCGAGACGCTGCTCGATTGGTGTCTGCCCGCAATTCTGAGTAATGTGCTGCTGACATTCCTGCTCCTGCCGGCAGTCCTCCTCGTCCTGAAGTACCTTCAACCCACCCTGGAGGTCGGGCTGGGGCTGTTGATGCTGTACGTGTTGGTCGGTTGCATGGTGGCGGCTGGTGTCACCGGGGCCGCTGCCTTGACCTGGACAATGGGGAACGCATCGGAACTGCGCGCGGTCGACGCGGAGACACTGGTCCGTTTGCGGGAACGGGTCACGCTCGATCTGTTCCGCATCACGGGGGCCGCCGCACTGCTGCTCGTCGTTGTCGGGTTCTTCGCCTCGCTGCGCATCGCCTACGCCATCCTCACTCCGATCCGCAGTATCATGAAGGCCGTGGACGGGTTGCGGCGCGGCGAGCCCTGGCGCCGCGAAACCCTGGACCCGGTGGCTTCCCGCCAGGACGAACTGGGCACGATGGCTCGTCTGCTCCAGGACATGGGCGACCAGGTCCGAGACCGGGAGACGGAACTCACTCGCCAGTTGGAGGTGCTGCGCCGTGAGGCGGACAGCAAGGAGGTGCATCGGCGAGTCGCCGAGATTGCCGAGAGTGACTACTTCAAGTCCCTGCAGGCGCAGGCGGCTGAACTGAGGAGAAAACGCCATGAGTCGCGCTGACCTTCGTTCAGTGCTGAAGTCACTCTCCAGCGACGCGGACGCCGCACCGCGGCGTCAGGACGAGACGCCCCTCGAAACCGCCTTGGGACCCACGCTCACGCGCGGCCCGGACGGGACCTGGCAACTGGATGTCGGTTCCATCATCCTGTTCGCCGGGATTGAGTGTGTTGTGGAACCGCTCCTGCGTGACTTGGATGACGCCTGTTTCCGGGGGAATTCCGACGTCATGGTCGAGTGCCGCGTCGATGAACAGTTGACCCCCGCGTTGTACCGGCTTGGCGTGCGCACGGTCTGTTTCTATGCGCCCTTCGAAGCTCTGGAGACGTTCCCGACGGAACACGCGGCCATCGGCAACCAGATCCGCTACATCTTTAACGCTTTGCAGGGTGAACGGTGGGGTGGCGAGCTCTTCCCCGCATGGCCGGACGCCAAGCCGCGCTCCCGCCCGGCGACCGGACGGCTCCTGTTCCCGTTCCACCGCTCCAGTCTCCGCGCCTACTGCTACTATCTCGTCGAGTTCAACGACGCCGGACACTTCCTGCGCCTGACGCTGGAGGAAGCCGACAACAACCGTTTGCACCTGCGCCAGTTGCCGCACCAGATCGTCGGACGAATCGACCTGGTCGAGACCCAGGTGGACATCCACCGCGCCATCCAGTCTGTGACCATCGGCATCCGCAACGCCTCCCGGGCTCTGCAGTTCTCCCACACTGAGACGGAAACCCAGATCCCGGACTATTTCCGGATGCTCCGGACTGCCGGCCTGGAGCGTCTGCGTGCTATCTCCTTCGAGTGGGAAAGCGCCGAACAGGGCCGGCTGCTGTCGAGGAACAGCGAGTGGTTCGACGCCATGGCGCGATGCTTTTTTACCCTCCCGGATCGGCCCATTGTCGAACGCCTTCTCGCCGGCGAGCGCGTGGCGTTCGTGTCTGGAGAGCATTTCGTGTTTGCAGAGACCGCGCAACGCCACCGCCACCTCACCCTGAGTCTCGGGAGACCGCGCCGGCTGGCAACCCTGGACGATTGCCTGGCAGCCATGCCGATGCTGGCGCGCCTGCCTGCCGCCCGGCCGACGGTTCTGCGGGGCGTACATATCGTGCTGATCCACCACCTCACCGCCGAGACCATCGGCCTGGTCGCCGCCTTCGACCGGCTGGGGGTTGCCTCGCAGCACACCTTGTTTGTCAAGTATGCCGGCAGCCCGCCCCCCCATCTTCTCGACATCATCCTTTCGCTGCCGGCGGAAACGTTCCGTTTCTACGGCCTTCAGCATTTTGGGGACCCGCAGAGTGTCGCCGGCGGTTACCAGTTGTCGGACGACTACTCAGCGCTCGACGACTGGGGGCAGGTCGCGGCGCACTTCAGGGCGAACCGGCTCTCGTTTCTGGATGCGATGCGCTTTGCCGCCGGGTACCTGTTCCTGCGCCAAGCCATGCAGTGCCGCCTGGCAAACGCGCCCCTCTTGTTGGTTGAGGACGGCGGTTACATCGCCCCGATCGTGAACCGCCTCGTGCTGGAGGGGCGTTCGCTCGGCGACGCACTGGCAAGTTTCGCCTGCTCACCCGCACCGCAATTGCCGGAACCGGAACTGCGCCAAGGCTTGGGCGACTGGCTGAGGCCGTTCTTTCTCGGCAGTGTCGAGCATACGCGGAACGGCTTTGACGCGCTGATGCAGGTGCAGGACGAACGCGGCCGTCTGGCATTCCCGGCGGCAACCATCGCGATCTCAGACTACAAAGTCAACCGGGAATCGCAGGAGGTGGCGGAGTCCTGCCTGAACGCCGTCGAGAACGTCCTCTACGGAATGGGGCGTACTTTGAACCAGCGGACCGCACTCGTCCTCGGGTCCTGCGGCGCCATCGGCCGTTGTGCCTCGGACCTGCTGCTCCGGCGCCTGGGGCGGGATCGGTTCGCAGGCGTCGACCGGACCGTCCCGGCGGGGGCGCCGCTGGAGAAGGAGGGCGGACGCCATTGGCACGCCCTGGAGGAACTCCCGCCGGAGACATGGCGCGACATGGACTTCGTATTCGGAGTCATTGGTCAGTCCATCCTCACTCCCGATTACATTGAGCGCTGGGTCATGGAGGCACGGCACGAACACCTGTATGTCGTCAGCGGATCCACCAAGACCGTCGAGTTCACGCACTTGTTGGATTGGCTGCAGGCGTGTCACGCTCAGCCGAGTTTCCGGATCGGGCCTTTCGCAGCGCATCTGAAGCTTGATCCCATTCGCGATCCGCGCTTTCTCTCAGATCAGGGAATCGTCGTTTCCATCGAGATGCAAGCGAATGGGGCACCGCCAATCGTGCGCCGGCTCTACCTCCTCGCCCATCTGATGCCCGTCAATTTCCTCTACTACGGGGTCCCCAGTGAGGTCATGGATTGCGTTATGACCCAACTTGCCCAGGTCGCCGCAGGCCTGTCTGAACAGCGCGGGCAACTCCCCGCACGGGTCTTGGCGGTGGACCACGAAATCCAGCTCTCTGCGCAGTTGGAGAGCGGGACGCCGCTCTTCCATTGCCGCTGACACTGAAAAGGGACAAAAGGCGACCCGCTCCGCGCCGCCCGACGGCAAGGGGGGAATTGCGCGGTTGGCCGCAGTCCCTTCCGCCCCCAGAGATACGTGCCGCGGTCGTCCTGTAATGCGTCAGCGCCCCCCGGGCGCCGGCCCGCCCGGTCATACCAAGCTGAAACTGGCCACCACGCTTCCGGAGCTCGCGAGGACGCGGGCGCTCCAAGTCAGACCCCGTGCCAGACCCTGGAGCGCCCGCGTCCTCGCGGGCTCCGGGCTCCTTCAGTTTCATGGGAGCGCCCCCGGCCGGCGGACCGGCCGGGGGCGCTGACGCATTACTTCACTGCCGTGTCACCGGCTTGCATTCGTCAGCCGGTTCACATATCTTCTTTTGTTTGATCAAGGAGGAGGGAGCGCATCCCTCTCCGGTGCACGAGGGCTGGGTCAACCGGGAGAAGCGGAACATGAAGAAGCTGGCCGTGTTCGGTGGTCCCCGTACGGTTCCGGAAGGCATGGTAAAGTCGTGGCCGCCGCTGAGCAAGGACGACCGCAAGGCGGTCATGTCCGTGTTCGACTCCAATATCCTGCACGGGACCGGGGCGCCGAATGCCGTGGCCCTGCAGAAGGAGTTTGCCGCGTACATCGGCTGCAAGTACTGCCTGGTCACCAACAGTGGCACGTCGGCGCTGCACATGGCCGTCGCCTCGCTCGGCATCGGCCCGGGCGATGAGGTGATCGTGCCGGCCTTCACCTACTGGTCGACCGCCGCCGCCGTCCTGCACCACAACGCCATTCCGATCTTCGTCGACATCGAACCGGACGCGTTCTGCATTGACCCGAAGCTGATCGAACCGGCCATCACGAAACGGACCAAGGCCATCCTGCCGGTGCACATTCACGGCATGCCCTGCAACATGGGCCCGATCATGAAGCTGGCAAAGAAACACAAACTCCTCGTGATCGGCGATGCGTGCCAGGCGCACGGCGCCAAGAGCGATGGCAAAATGGTCGGGAATATCGAAGACACGTGCGGGTTCAGCACGAACCGCTCCAAGAACCTGTCCAGCGGCGAGGGCGGGTTGTTTACCACCAATAACGAGAATGCGTACCGGGTCGCCAGCATGCTGCGCGAGTTTGGCGAGGTCGTGGTGCATGGCGAGGACCGCGAGTACAACGCCTACGGCATGGGCTGGATGTACCGCGCCCACGAGTTCGTCAATGCATTCTGCCGCTCTCAGCTCAAGCACTTGCCGGAGAACAACGCCAAGCGCAAGGAGTTTGCCGAGTTCCTCACCGCATCGCTGGACGACATTCCTGGGCTCAAGGGCCCCTACACGCCGCCGCGCCGCGAACCGGTGTACTTCAGCTACATCGTGCGGTTCTGCCCCGACGAACTCGGCCTGGATGTGCCGATGGGTAAGTACAAGGCCGCCGTCCAGAAGGCGCTGGCCGCCGAGGGCATCGGCACCGGCCAGTGGCAACGCGTCCCGGTTCCCGCCCAGTCGGTGTTCAAGGACATGCAGGGCTACGGCAAGGGCTGCCCGTGGAACTGCAAACACTACGGCCGCAAGTTCAAGTACCGCGGCGAAGACTATCCGCGCACCATCAAGTTCATCGCCGAGCACGCCTACCTGAGTGCCGTGCACCCGCCCAACACCATGAAGCTGATGAAGCTGTATGTTGAAGGCTTCAAGAAGGTCATGAGCCAGCCCGAGGCCATCCTGAAGCTGATCGCAGAGGCCGACAAGCAGGCGAAGAAGTGACCCCGGGGAAGGGGTGCGGGGTTCAGGGCAGATGCGTTCAGGGTTCAGGAAAACCGTTCCCCCTGAACCCTGACACCCAACCCCAATACCCGCTCCTCATCCCTGAACTCCTGAACTCTTGAACCTCTGAACGCCGCGGAGTCCCCATGAAAATCGGTATCATGCTCATGTCTGATCGCGGCCCGGACGGTCAACCCACCGATTGGCGCCAGGCCCTGGCGCGGTGGAAGGAACACGGGCTCGAAGCCGTGGATGTGTTCGACGTCATGCTCCAGCGGGTCGGCGAAACCGTGCCCGGTATCAAGCGGCTGCTGGAAGACCTCGGGCTGGAACCGAGTATTTTCTGCGTCCCGACCGACCTGATTTCGCCGGACCTGCAAGCCCGTACGACCTCGCTGGACACGGTACGGCGTGGCATCGAGGCCTGTCACACGCTCGGCATCGTGCAGCTCTTCAGTCACGGCGGTCAGCACAACAATCAGGGCGAGGAAGCGCTGTTGCGCTACGTGGATGGTCTGCAGCAGGCGGCAGACCTGGCCGCTGCCGCCGGCCTCACGTTCAGCATCGAAAACGCCGGGAAACTGTGCCACACGGACGTCGAGATCGACCGTTGCATTCGGCTCGTGAACCGGCCGAACATGATGGCCACCCTCGACGGGGGCAACTTCATTCTCGCCGGCAGCGACCCGCACCAGGCGGCGGAGCGGCTGGCGGGCCGGGTAGCGCACGTTCACGTCAAATCGTTCGTCCCCGACCCGACACGCACACCGCGTCCGTTCCGCTACTGCCCGACGGGTCAGGGCCGCCCGGACTATCGGTTCATCCGCGACACGCTCAGGGCGGGAGGCTTCGACGGCTGCATGTCGTTCGAGCCCGAGGGTGGCTTCGATTCCCAATGGGAGCACAGTCTGGATGTGCTCACAGGCATCGTCAACGAGGCACGGTGACGTGACGACGAGCGGGCAAGAGTGGCGGCGGCGAGGGTCGGCGCTTCTGACGGCCCTTCATCGAAGCGTCGGAGCAAGATTGTTTCTCCTCGTTTCGACCTCGCTGCTGCTGGTGCTCGCCTTCGTCGGGTACCTCAACGTACGCATGAATCAGAAGAACCTCGAGGATGCTACGCTGGAGAGCGCGGAGCGGGTGAGTGACGTGATCAAACGCTCGACGGCTTACCACATGATGCGCAACGACCGCGAGGCGCTCTACCACACGATCAAGACGATGGCGAACGAGCCGGGAATGCTTGGGGTTCAGATCTTCAACCAGGAAGGGCGGATCAGTTTTTCGACGGATCCGAACGAAGTGGGACGGTTCGTCGATACGTCCGCCGAGGCGTGTTACGGGTGCCACGCACAGTCGAAGCCGCTCGTCCATCTCACCCGACCCGACCGTTTTCGGATCTACAAGAGTGGCAACGAGCGTGTCTTGGGGATCATCAATCCGATCGGCAACGAGCGGGCCTGTTCTGAGGCCGACTGCCATGCCCACCCCGCGGAACAGAAGATTCTCGGGGTTCTCGGCACGAAACTTTCGCTTAAGGCCGCGGACGATCATTTGCGAAAGAGCAACCGGAAGCTCGTCGGGACGATCCTCCTCGGTGTCTTGGCGGTGATTCTGCTGACCGGGGTCTTCACCTGGAGAGTGATTCACCGCCCGGTCGAACGCCTGCGCGAGGCCACCGAGCGTGTCCGTGCCGGCGAACTCGGCTACGAGATTGCAGTGACCTCCAGCGACCAGATCGCGGAACTCGAGCAGTCGTTCAATGAAATGAGCCGCCAGATTCGCGAAGCGCATGAGGAATTGACAACGTGGAATCGGCGCCTAGAGGAGCGCGTCCGGCAGAAGACCGCCGAGCTCTCTCTGGCCCACGATCAGATGCTTCAAGCGGAGAAACTCGCATCGCTCGGGAAACTCGCCGCCGTGGTGGCTCACGAGATCAACAACCCGCTGTCCGGGATCCTCTCGTACGCGAAACTGATGCGTCGTTGGATCGAACGGGGCGATGATCTCAAGCCACATGCCGCAGATATGAAAGAGCAGCTCCTGTTAATCGAATCGGAGAGCCGGCGGTGCGGAAACCTGGTCCGGGACCTGCTCTCGTTCGCTCGTTTGACGCCGATGAACGTGCAACCGATGGACGTGAACTCCATCATTGACCGCTGCGTGCGGTTGGTGGAGCACAGGCTCGACCTCTCCAGCATCAACCTCGACCTCCAACTCGCTCCCGAGCCGGTCCCGATCGAGGCCGATCCGGCGCAGGTTGAGCAGTTGCTGTTGGCCCTGATCATAAATGCCGTCGAGGCCATGCCGCGGGAGGGAGGTGTCTTGCGCGTGACCACAACCGCGCTTCCCGGAGGAAACGAGGCACAGGTTACCATCGCGGACAACGGGGCCGGAATTCCCGAAGAGATCCTGTCGGTGCTCTTCGAACCGTTCGTTTCGACGAAGGAAGCGAACGGGGGCGTCGGGCTCGGCCTGGCGATCAGTCGCAGAATCGTGGAACGCCACGGAGGACGGATCGACGTGAATTCGGAGCCAGGGCGCGGAACGATTTTCACGATCACGCTTCCGGTGCGGCATCGCGCCGAGGTGACCGAGTCCATGATGCAGGCAGTCTGACGACCGCAGGAGGTTTGCTGTGAACAAAGGACGGATTCTGATCGTCGACGACGAACTCAGCGTCCGCGATTCGCTGGCGCGCTGGTTCCGCGAGGATGGGTACGAGACCGGCCTCGCCGAAGACGCGACCGAAGCGCTGCGGAGGATGGCCGAGGCGAAGTGGGACCTTGCCCTCGTCGACATCAAGATGCGCGGGACCGACGGGATCGAACTGCAGCGGCGTCTCGCAGCGATCAATCCCGATCTGGTCGTGATCATCATGACCGGTTACGCGTCAGTCGAGACCGCCGTGACGGCGCTGAAGAACGGCGCCTACGACTACGTCACCAAGCCCCTCGATCCCGAGGACATTTCGCACTGCATCGCGAATGCGCTCGGGCACAAGAAGGCGAAGGCGGATGTTGAACGTATGAAGGTGACGATCTCCGAGGTGGCCCAGGCACCCCTTCTCGTCGGCCGCAGTCCCGCGATGCGGAAGGTGCTCGACGCCATTGAGACGGTAGGGCCAACGGACGCGACCGTCATCATCGTCGGGGAAAGCGGCACAGGCAAAGAGCTGGTGGCCCGCGCGATTCATGCGGCGAGCCCGCGCCGGTTCGAGCCGATGGTGACGATTCATTGCGGCGCACTCACCGAAACGCTTCTCGAAAGCGAGCTCTTCGGGCACGAGAAGGGCGCGTTCACCGGAGCCCAGTACCGGAAAAAGGGCAAGTTCGAACTCGGAGACGGGGGAACCGTGTTCCTCGACGAGATCGCCGACATCTCGCTCAAGACTCAGACGGATCTTTTGCGCGTGCTCCAGGAGCACGAGATCACACGTGTCGGCGGGCACCAACCGATCAAGGTCGACTTCCGATGCATTGCGGCCAGCAACCGGGACCTGAAGGAACTGATCGAGGCGGGACGATTCCGCCCGGACCTCTACTACCGGCTGAACGTGTTCACGATCGAACTCCCGCCGGTTCGGGAACGCCGCGAGGACATCCCGCTCCTCGTCAGCAGTTTTGTCGAAAAATACTCGCTCTCGATGAACCGCCGCATCGCGCGCGTCACCCCCGCCGCCATGGCGCTACTCCAGCAGCGCGACTGGCCCGGCAACGTGCGCGAGTTGGAGAACGCAGTGGAGCGGGCCATGGTCATTGCGAAGGGCGACGAACTCGACGAATCCCATTTCTCGGTTCCGGCCCGTGAAACGGTGGCCGTCGGTGGCGCGCGAACCCTCCAAGACATCGAGCGGAACCACATCCTGGCCGTTGTCGATGCCTGCCAGGGAAATCAAACCAGAGCCGCGAAGATTCTCGAGATCGATCGAGTGACTCTCCACAACAAGCTGAAACAGTACGGCTGGTCACGGGACCGGTACGAAAAACAATGAGACGGGTCCGACTTCTCCCAGTCGGTGGGGCCGCGCTCGATCTCCTCGATCGCCTTTCCGGTGCTATCGAGGACGAGATCGGCGTAACGTGCCGCGTCGATGGGGTCGCCGACCTCGACCCCGGGTTCGCTCTGCATCCCGGGCGACGTCAGTTCCATTCGTCGCGGATCGTCGAGCGACTCGTCCCGGGGCCGTCCGACCATGTCCTCGGCATTACGCCGGTTGATCTCTATATTCCGATTCTCACGTTCGTTTTCGGCGAGGCAGAGACCGGCGGACGCCGCGGTCTCGTCTCGTACTGCCGGTTGCGTCAGGATTTCTATGGACTGCTTCCCGACGCCGCGCTCCTCGAAGAACGCCTGCTCAAAGAGGCGCTTCACGAGATCGGGCACATGATGTCCCTGCATCACTGCGACGACTACCATTGCGTGATGGCTTCCTCGCATGCGGTCGAATGGATCGACGTGAAGTCGGTGACGTTCTGCGATCGATGCAAGGCTCTGCGGAAGCGAGCCGAGGCCATCACGCCTGGGGCCAGCAGCGCCAGATGACGCCATTTTCAACGATTCTCCCCGAAGACCACATTGCGCCCGACGGCACCATCCCGCCCCCCCTTGCAGTCGAGTCTGGAACTGAGAGCAACGGGGCGCTGTGCGTTGCGTGCTGGCCGTCCGACACAAGGCGCCTCCGTGACTAGGCCGGTTATCCTGCCTGCCCCAGCGCCGCCGCCACTGTGTGGGACAACTCCGCACGGTCGAACGGCTTCTGCACGAACGCGAGCATTCCCTCTTCCAGGATCTGTTGCGCCTCGCCGGCGAGGCTGTGTCCGGACGCGAGGATCGCCTTGACCTTGGGATTGATCCGGCGCATGGCCACAAAGGTATCCCGCCCGCCCATGCCGGGCATGACCATGTCGAGGACCACCAGATCCACGTGCGCCCAGGACTGTTCGTAGTAGCCGATCGCCGCATCGCCGCTCTCGCAAACCGTGACCTTGTAGCCGAGGCTGTGGAGCATGTCGGAAACAAGGTCGCGGACGATCGCCTCGTCGTCCACCACCAGGATGCGGGCTTCGCCCCGGACAGGAGCGGCCACGGCGTCCACGCGCAGCGCAGGATCCGGCTTCTCCAGCAAAGGCAGACAGACGAAGAAGGTCGTTCCCTTTCCGACCTGGCTCTCCGCCCGAATCGTACCCCGGTGATTCTTCACCGCCCCGTGGACGGCTGCCAGGCCAAGCCCCGTGCCCTTGCCCTGCTCCTTCGTGGTGAAGAACGGCTCGAAAAGGTGCTTTTGAGTCTCGTCGCTCATGCCCGTTCCAGTATCGGTCACGCCGATCTGCAGGTAGCGCCCCGCCTGAAGTTCCGGGTCGGCGGGGTCAGCGCACAGGTCCACAATCGCCGTCGAGAACCGGAGCGTGCCGCCGCTCGGCATGGCGTCGCGGGCGTTCACGGCCAGGTTCAGAAACGCATTCTGGAGCTGCGTCGGGTCGCCGAGCACCACGTGCGGACTGGCATCGAGATGCTGGTGGATGGCGATCCGCTTGTCCAGGCTGTGCTCCAGAAACATGACAACCTCGCCGATGATCTTGTGAACATCGACGGGAACCGACAGGTACTTGCCCTTACGGGAAAACGCCAGGAGCTGTTTGGTCAGGTCGGCCGCGCGCGTGGCCGCCGCCTTGATATTCCGGGCGTACCGCTCCAGGACCGGGTCCTCGAGCCGGCTCACCAGCATATCGGCGTAGCCGAGAACGCCGGTGAGCTGGTTGTTGAAGTCGTGCGCCACGCCGCCGGCAAGCTGGCCCACGGCATTCATCTTCTCGGCCTGGCGGAGACGCTCCTCAGCCTGTTTACGGTCGGTGATGTCCGTGTGCACGGAAACCATCACTTTGCCATACTCGGGATGGTCAAACATCGCAATATTGACCCACGACCAGAAGTGCGTGCGGTCCTTCTTGATGCTCTCGATCTCGCCGTGCCACTCGCCGTCCCTCAGGAGCGGTTCGATGATCTCGATTCTGCGCTCCCCGGACGTCTTGTCCGTCGGCGCGTTGACAATGTCGACATGCTGGCCGACCAGTTCGCCCGGCTCGTACCCGAACATCCGGGCGAATCTCTCATTGGTCCACTTGATCAGGTTGTCCTCAACGCCGATGACGAATATGCCCTCGGAGATGTTCCGCATCATCGCGCTGTAGGTGCGCAGCGAATCCTCCGCCTGTTTTCGTGCGGCCTCGGCCTGTTTACGCTCCGTGATGTCTTTGTCCACGCCGCGATAGCCTTTGAGGTTCCCCGCGTCATCCAGAATGGGCCCGCCATTCGTGAGCAGGCAGATCCGCTCCCCGTTCTTTCCGATATTCCAATTCTCCAGGCTGTCAAGGGTCCCCTTGTTGGCCACGATCTCAGCGAATATCGCGGCGACTCTCGCGGCTTCCTCCGGGGGCATGAAGTCGAACGGTGTCTTGCCGATGATCTCCTCTCTGGACCACCCGAGAAGGTCCACTCCCTTTGGCGAACTGTAGGTGTAAACACCCTTTACGTCCGTTTCCCAGACCCAATCACCAAGGCTGAACGTAATATCTCTGAACCGCGATTCGCTCTCCCGCAGTGCCGCCGTCTTCCGGGCGACCTGCCGCTGGAGGGAACGCGACCAGACCACCGCCCCCAGCAGCAGGACCAGCAACGGAACGACGATCGCGAGCAGGTATCTGAAGACCCGCCTCCAACTCAGCCCGGATTCCTCGTATGGGGTTAGCCACTTTTCGCGAATGCGACGGTACTCGCCCGTGTGCTCGATGGCCGCGAGGCCCTCCGAAAACTCCGCCAGGATGACGCTGTTCCCGCCACGGACGGCAAAGCCATACTCGCCGACGAAAGCGGGAACGTTTCCCACCCGCAGGTTCTTCCAGCCGTGCGCGCGGATGCTGCTGAACGCGGCAATGCTGCTGACCAGCGCGCAGTCGCCCTTACCCTCGGAAAGCCGATGCAGCGCCTCGTCCTGCGACGCGACCAGCACAAGCTGCTTCGCAAGCCCCGCCTTCGCCGCCATTCCCTCCATGATATCGCCGGACCGCAGGAGAATAGACTTGCCCCGGAGCGACGCCAGATCCCCCAGTTCGGGCGCGTCCAACCGCGTCACGATCACCGACTGCGCGTGGTGCAGTGGCGGCGAGAAGTCCAACTGCTGATCCCGCTCCGCCGAATACGACATGCGCTGGATGATATCGATGTCGCCGGCCTGGAGTTTCTGTTGTGTCTCGACCCAGGTGTCGAGCCGGATGTCGACCTCCATCCCCATCTGTTTGGCAATGGCGCGTGTCAGGTCAACACTGAACCCGGCGGGTTGACCGTTCTGGTCGAGGAACTCGTAGGGCGGATAGTTGCTGTCCCCGCCGACAATGATGCGGCGCCGGCTGATTTCGACCGAGGTCAGGGGCGAGAACCATTTGTCGTACAGCCGCCGGAACGTCCCGTCGGCGTTGACAATGGCCAGGCCTTCGTTCAGCACGGCCAGCAGGTCCTTGTCGCCCTCGCGCACGCCGAAGCAGAAGTTCTGCACGAAATCCTTCAGCGGCGGTCCGACACAGACCAGGTTCTTGATGCCGTACTGCTTGATCAGTTGAAAGAACAACAACCGCTGAATGACGACCGCATCCTGCCTTCCCTCCGCCAACCCGCGCAGCGCCTCCTCGTAGGTGGGGGTGGCGGTGATCTCAGCCTCCAGTTTTACGCGCCAGACGAACTCCTCAGACGCGTCGGCTTTGAGGACCGCGACGCGTTTGCCCTTCAGGTCGGAAAATGAGTGGATATCGGTCGTCCCCTCCCGGATGACGACAGTGCCGTGCCGCGTGAGGTACGGCGCGGTGAAATCGTAGATGGCCTCCCGTTCCGGCGTGCGCGCGACGAGAGGCAGGGCCTGCAGCCGTCCCTGCGCCATGTCTTCCTTCAGTTCGGCCCAGGGGCCAACCTTGAAGCTGACCTCGTGCCCCATGGCCTTCAGCGCGGCACGCAGCAGTTCGACGGAGAAGCCGTCGGCCTGCCCGTCCTCGGCGACGACGCAGTACGGGGGGTAGTCGTATTCGCATCCGGAGAGAACCGGCGCCGGCTGCAGCGGTTCCGGCGGCGCGTTCTCTCCCGCCGTGACCGCGCCCAGCAGAACGGCGGCGCAGATCACACAGATCGCGGCGAGGCAATGGCAACTCTGCGGCATGGTCTGCCCCCACGGCTGCATTCAGACTCTCGCGACTCCCGGACCCGCTATCTGCGCCTAGGGGCACTCGCTGGCGCGAGTCCCCGGGGTGGCCACCGAGAGGAACCCGGCAGTCCAAACACACGGGCCACGTCCGAGCTGTGGCCCAGTCTCAGGCCTTGCCCAATGCCGAATCCTTCTTCAGGCTGATGCTGCTGTTGACCAGTGCCTCCAGCGCCTTGGCTGCGGCTGCAGGGCTGACCAGCGTGCCAGGGCCGGCAACACACCCGCCCTGGCAGCTCATCAGTTCCACAAAGTTCCCGGGGCAGTTCTTCTCCGCGTAAACCTTGAGCAGCGCGATAGCCTTGGAGTTCAGCCCGTCAACCATCACCGGTTTCACATTCGTCTGGTCCCCGATCAGGGTCTGAACGGCCTGCGTTACACCGCCTGCAACCGCGAACCGTCGGCCCTCCCGTGCTGCCGCCTCGTCCGGGATCAGGGGTTTGGCGGCAGGGCGTTCTCCATCCCAGGCATCGAGCATGGCGCTCAACTCCTCGAACGTCAGAACAAAGTCCGCTTCGCCGCCGGTCAAGGCCTCCTGACGTTTGGCCACGCACGGGCCGACGAAAACGGTGACGGCTTCCGGGCAGGCATTTTTCACCACCTCGGCCATGACGCGCATGGGGGATCGGGTGTGGGACACGAACGGCTTCAACTGCGGCACGTGTTTCTTGACCAGTTCCATGCAGGCCGGGCAGCAGGAGGTCGTCATGAGCCGGTCGCCCCGGGCCATCCTGGCCACGAACTCCGGGCCTTCCTCCAGGGCCACAAGGTCGGCGCCGCGCGCGACCTCGACCACATCCCGGAACCCGAGCGCCGTCAACCGCTCCCGAAGCTCGGCCAACCCCCCGGGGAACTGCCCCATCACGGCTGGGGCCAGGAGGGCGACCACCGGCTTCTCGCCCTGCAGGGCCCGCAGAACATCCAAGAACTCGGATTTTTCGAGAACCGCGCCGAACGGACAAGCCAGCATGCACTTGCCGCAGTGAATGCAGCGGTCCGGATCGATCGTCACCACCCCTGCGTCGTTCTTGCCAATGGCATCGACGGGACAGGCTTCCTCGCAGGGGATCGTGATGCGCACGATGGCGTGGTAGGGGCAGGCCTGCTGGCACTTGCCGCAGCTCACACACTTCTCCGGGTCGATCTCTGCCCGGTTCCCCGCCACGATCTGAACCGCGGACCGCGGGCAGGCCGCGCGGCAAGCGCGGGCCACGCAGTTGCGGCAGACATTCGTGATCTCGTAGCGACTGCGGATACAGGCGCTGCACGCCACCTCGCTGACGCTGAGGAAAGGCCCACTGATCGTCGTCCGGGCCACTGCTTGGCGAACCGCATCGGCGAGCGGGCGCCCCTCGCTCAACCACTCTTTGGGGTCAAGGCCGAGAGTTGCGAGACAACGCGCCTCAAGGGCCTCGCGATCCTTGTATGTACAGCAGAGGATAGAGCGCCCCGTCCGGGGATGCATTTCGATCGGGATCCGGTCTACCGTCTCGGCCAAGTTGCCCGCCCAGAACGAGCGTGCGATCCGAAAGAGAACGCCGAGGCGGATCATCGCCGTAAAGTCATCACAACCCATGGTCACAGCACCTTTCGCTGATGGAGTTTTGTGGACACACGTGTCCGAAATCTGTTGCGAAAAGAATAAGCCGAATCTCAAGGAAACACAAACCCCGTAACGAGGTTTTCGTAATGCGTCAGCGGCTCCCGGGCGGGGACCGCCCGATCATACCCTGCGGGTTACTGAC
>Ga0156402_1175_pt1 | contig 22873 bp, 14 predicted proteins | sample RifOxyA3_FD_108045 | JGI IMG/M metagenome (GOLD analysis project Ga0156402, IMG submission 108045) | Lentisphaerae bacterium RIFOXYA12_64_32 | reverse complement strand
GACCGGGGACATGCCGGTGGACGCAATCCTGGCCGGCACAGGCAGTGTGACGCTGACCGCGGCGGCGCGGATCGAAGAGGCGGTGCCGCAGGACGCGGGCATTGACATCGCCGCCGGCGCGTTGACGCTGAGCGCACTGGGTGGCGGCATCGGCACGGTGGACCCGATCGAGATCGACGCGGCCGGGTTGCTGACAGCGTCCAGCGTGAATGCGAACATCGCACTGGCCGACAAGGCCGGGGACTTGTCCCTGGGCGCCGTGAACGCGGGCGCGGGCAACGTGACGCTGAGCAGCACGGGCGCAGTGACGGACGGGGATGGCGCCGGAGCGAACGTAATGGCCACGGACCTGAGCCTGACCGCGACCGGCGGGATCGGCAGCGGTGACGCGCTGGAGACCAACGTGACGACCCTGACGGCGGCGAACAACCCGGCCTGGGGCGCAACGGTGGACGGTGGGATCGGTATCGTGAATGCCGGCGCGTTGACGGTGTTGGCGGCGACGCAGGCGGACGTGTTTGACGAGGGCGTCAACAGCGGCGACATCACGATCACGACACTGGCCGGTGATTTGCTGATCGCCGGTGCGGTGACGGCGCGCGATGGCGGCGTGATCACGCTGGCAGCCGGCGGCGCGGGCAGTGACGTGGTGATCGGGGGGCCGGTGTCCTCGACGGTGGGGCTGAAGGATCTGGGGGGCGGCGTGGTGGTGACCGGCGACGTGAACGTGACCGCCCCCGGTGACGTGTGGTTCATCAACGACGGCGCGGGCCACGACGGCAGCATCGTGATGACGCAGGATATCCTGAGCGCGACCAACGGCACGGTCGACACGCAGTTGGTCGGGACGCTGACGGTGATCGCCGGCACGGGCAACATCGTGGAAGCGAACGCGAACAACGACGGCACGGCGGAGATTCGCGCCGGTGCGGTGGTGCTGACGGCCGGGGCGGGCATGATCGCGCAGGAGAACGGGACCGATGCGATCGAGATCGACACGAACCGGTCCGTGACAGCCACGGCCCTGAACACGGTGAACCTGTATGAGACGGCCGGAATCATGAATGTGAACCTGATCCAGAGCACCACCAACGCGGCGGTGACCCTGACCTCCGCGGGCGGAATTGAATCTGTGACGCCGGGCGGCGCGGCCGATATCATCGGCGGGAACGTGACCTTGACGGTTCTTGGCGGCGGCATTGGCGCCGCTGGGGCGATCGACCTCGAGTCCGGGCAGGTGACGGCGACCACGGCAGGCGGGAATATCGGCTTGAACGAAGTCACCGGCGACCTGAACGTGGCGTTGGTTAACGCGGGTGCAGGGAACGTGACCCTGGCCGCGGACGCAGATATCCAGGAAGCGGGCAACGATCCGGACATCGACATCGCCGGTGCGACGATCAGTCTGACGGCCGGCACGGGCGGGGTGAGCGGGAACATCGGCACCGACCTGCCTGGCGGTGCTATCGAGATGGACGCCACCACGGCGCTGAACGCGGATGCGAGCGGGCTGAACGGCACGTTCAACCTGGCCGACACGGCGGGCAACCTGGCGATCGGGTACATCGACGCGGGTGCGGCGGGCAGCGTGACGCTGTCCAGCACCGGGACCATGCTGGACGACGTGAACGATGCGGCCGCGCCGGCGCTGGACATCCTGGCGAACACACTGAACCTGACGGCGGTCACCGGCATCGGTGCGGGCCTGCCGCTGGAGCTGGGCGGTGTGGACACACTGACGGCGGTGACGGGCACGGGCGCGATCAGCCTGAGCAACACGGCTGACGGCGCGGTGACGCTGACCGACGTGCACACGGGCAACGGCGACATCGCCTACACTCAGACCGGTCCGTTCGCCGTGTACGTGACCAACGTGGCGGGCAACACGATCAACAACACGGTCGTCCTGAACGCGGCCGGGGCGATCGACAACTCGGTCGGCACGGGCGACAACACGGCGAACATCACGGGTGCGACGATCAACCTGACCTCCACGGCGGGCGCGATCGGCGGCGTGAACGGGGCCTTGGACGTTGATGCGACCACGGCGCTGAGCGCGTCGACGCCCCATGCGAACATCGCGATCGACGACGTGGTCGGGGACATGCCGGTGGCCGCGATCCTGGCCGGCACGGGCACGGTCACGCTGACCGCCGACGCGGACATTCAGGAAGCGGGCAACGATACGGACATCGATATTGCCGGCACGACGATCAGCCTTACGGCCGGCACGGGCGGCGTGAGCGGGAACATCGGCACGGACGCGCCGGGTGGCGCGCTGGAGATCGACGCCGTCACGGCGTTGAACGCCGATTCGAGCGGGTTGAACGGGACATTTGACTTGGCGGACGTGGCGGGGAACCTGCCGATCGGGTTCATCAACGCGGGCGCGGCAGGCAGCGTGACGCTGTCAAGTGTCGGGACCATGCTGGACGACGTGGACGATGCAGCCGCGCCGGCGCTGGACATTGCCGCGCAGACGCTGAATCTGACGGCCGTGAACGGGATCGGCGTGGATCGACCGCTGGAGTTGGGGGTTGCCGACATTACCGCTCACACCACAGGCAACATGGCGGACGTGGTGCTGGCTAACGACTTTGCCGGGGCTGCGACGTTGAACGTGCTGGTCAACGGCGACAGGTCTGATATCAGCTTCAGCCAGACGGGCGGCGGCAGCCTGACGCTGGCCAGCGTGATCGCCAACGCCGGTGATGTGGCGGTCGCTGCGGACGGCGCGGTGGACGCCGTGCAGGTGTATGCCCTGGACAAGGGGCGGATCAACGGACTGGTTGATGATGCATCTCAGGTTGACATCACCGGGACTGTGGTGACGGTCACCGATGTGCGGGCGGACTATGACGCCAACATCACGGCCACAACCGGAAACGTGAATCTGCACGCCGATGCCATCCACGCCGGCAATACCATCAACATGTACGCCGGCGACTCGGTTCAGGACATTGACAACAACGGGACGATCAATGCCGTTGCGATTGCCGGTCCGATCAACATCACGGTGGGTACGGGCGTGATCGGGGTGCCGGGGAATCCGGTTGAGCTGAACGCCGGCCAGGGGCTGACCCTGACGTCGCTGGATCCGGCCGGGGTCGGGCCCTTCTGGGCCGTTGTCGACGGCACGTTCGGCGGCCCCGTGGATTACGCCGGGGTGGGGAACACTCCGCCCGGTGTCATCTTCGTGAACGGCAACACGTTTGGCGGCCCCAGCGACCTGTTGAATGCCATCGCGCTGGCGCAGAATCCCGCGATCGGTGCTACGCCTCTGACATTCGGCGCGCTGATGGGCGCGCTGGTTCCGTCCGATTCGGTGTCGCTGCTGAATACCTTCTTCCTGCACGCGACGGTGGTGTTGAACGAGTTCCGGACCATGCCGATGAACCAGTACTTCGCGTTTGGCAGTGGCTGGGTGGATGGGTTGCCGAGCGGCATCGGGCCGGCATACGTCCGGTTGCCTCTCGCCGTTGATCGTCCCTTCTCCTGGGGCGAGACCGTGAACGAGAAGGTTGATCCGCGCAAGAAGGCCCCGAAGGGCAGCGACGCCAAGTGACGCTGGGGGAGGGGGCGGGTGAGGGGGGGATGGTGCGCGCTGTAGGACTCGAACCTACGACCTCTACCGTGTGAAGGTAGCGTTCTAGCCAACTGAACTAAGCGCGCACGACAGAGCATAACATAGGAAAGAGAGACGTGTTTTGCAACTGCGTCCCGCCGGTTTTTGCGGTGCGAGGCGGGGTTGACGTCATTTTTCCCGGCGCGACGTCTTGTCAGGACGGGAGGACACGCCTACATTACGTGCTTTGCCGAGAGTCTCCGGCCTCACAGAGACCGGTGAGCTGTCCGGCAAGCAGTTCTTTGACGAGTGGTAGGGTACCGAAGTGGCCAAACGGGGCAGACTGTAAATCTGCTGGCAATGCCTTCCTTGGTTCGAATCCAAGCCCTACCACCACCTCTTCTTCTCCAAAGACTTACGGCACACAGCCTGTCCTTCTATCTGGTGCCCGTAAGCGGCCTTGGAATCCTCTCCGAGAGTCAACGTGGCGAGCAGTCCATTCCCGCCATCTCATTCGCGTCTGCGCGTGGGGAACTTCGGGGTCCATCGGTTCCCATATCCCGGGTAACTGCCCCGGGTCTGTTCGGTGCTGTCGGGAAGAAAACGCGGCAGGGCGTGCAATCGGAGAGTCTGCGATTCGTCCCCAAAATCGAGAGCGGCAACGGCGACAGGGGGAGTGCGCGGTGTGCCAGTGCCTGGCTCGGGGGGGGGGTCAGGTTCGGGCGTCGGCACGGATGCCGTGGGCTTCATTGTAGTCGGGCAACGGTTGCTTGTTCGCAACGGCCTTGCGGATCATCACGGCGTAGGCGTCGAGGTCGCCTCGATACCACCGGAAATCAGGACAGTGACCGAAACGCTTCTTGTATGCCGCGTCAAGGTCGTCCATTTCTTGTTCCTTTATCATGTTTGAATGTAGTTCGAATCGGAGCGAAGTCAAAAGGTGTCCTCGCCTGGTTTTGCCTCTGGCACAGGATGGCGGTGTCGCAGACGCCGAGTGCCCGCTTCGGGTCAGCCCGCGCGGAGAAGGCATAGCTATCAAGTTGACGGCGGTGGCTCGCGCGTGTCCCGCAGAGTAGCAGCATGGCTCCAGCCTTGCGGTACCGTTCCCGATCCGCGCCGGGGCTTTCGCCGTGGGCGGGAGAGTGCAAGGCTGGAGCCATGCACTACTTTCTCGGAGTGTCGATCCACGGCAGCGACAACCGCCGGCATCGTTAGCTTGATAGGCCCGCCCGGAGAAGGGGGGGGAATGGTGTGGGTTGGGGGCTACGAGCGGGTGCTGTGGCGCATCAGGCGATGGCGTAGTTGTGTTTGCGGAACCACTCGGCGGCGCGGTCGCGCAGGTCGCCATGGAGTTCGAGCGTGTCTTCGTCGAAGTGCGCGCCGGTGCCCAAGGCCTGGCGCAGTTCGCACGCCAGTTCCATCTGGTCCTTCACGCTGAGGTCGGCGAGGCCGAGCACGCGCGTGACAGTCTTGCCGCCCTTGCCCTTGCGCTGGACCTGGAGTCGGACGCGGCCACGCAGAGGGCCACCTAGACGCGTGGCCGGAGCGCCAGGCGTGTCGCCTCCGACCGACAAGGACGCGTTCTTGAAGACCTGCAGCAGTTCGCGGTCGGCGGGGGAAAGCTTGGCGCCGGGGGCTGGGGCCGGTGGCGGCGCCGGCGGTTGAGGCGGGGGCGGTTCCGCGGGGATGACGAGTTTGGCCGCACTGAGGGCGGCAAACGGGTTCACTTTGAAATTCGCCGCGTTATCCGGGGCGTCGGCGTCGGGTCTTGGTTTCTTCTTGCCCATGCTGCGGTTCCGATCAGGTGTTTGGAGAGGTGATGCCGGGGTGTCGGGTGTCGGGTGTCGGGTGTCGGGTGTCGGGGGACGGGGGGGTGCATGACGGGTGGATGATATGGTACCCCACGACTCCAATCTCGCGTTTTTGGGTCGATTTTGTGACGGTAGCAACCACGCCGGCCTGGTGTCCCGGCTTCAGCCGGAAGCCTCGGCGAGCTTCATCGAGCCGTGCGTTGACCGCTCGCTGAAGCTCGCTGCCACTTCCGCCTGAAGGGCGTACGGACGTCATTTTGGGGCCGCGACCAGGTTTGAGAACGGGAGCAGGAACAAGAGCATATCCGCCTGCATGTAGGCGCACTCAGTGATTTCCTCGCCGCAGTCGCGCACGGGCAGCAGGCCGGACGCGGTCCGCATTTGCATCACGTAGTTCAGCAGTCGGTCGGCGGTCTCGCGGTTTTTCTCGCCGCCCATGCGTCGAAGCACGTTGTAGGTGATGATGTAGGTCCAGATATTGTGTTTGGCCGTACTGGTCTCGTTTTTCTCCCAGGCGAGCGAGCCGTCGGTAGCGACGCAGCCCCGGAGGAATGCCCCGGCGCGTTTCAGGTGTTCGTCGATAGCGTCACCAGGGACGAGGGCCTGGCGCGGCCCTTCCGGAAGCACGTCGGTGATGTTGAGCAGGCACCACAGCACCAGGGAGGTGTAGTTGATCGTAGCGCCTTGGTTGGCACGGTACGGGAAGCAGCCGTCCGGCCACTGTTGTTCGAGGGTGTGGCGGACGCTTCGGCGCGCGCCCTCGAAGAAGATGTTCAGTCGCCGGCCGTAGATCTTGTCCATGGCGGTGAAGGCCACGGCGAGTGTCTCGGCTGCATGCAGATTGGCGTTGAGGCAGTCGTAGGGTGAGCGTTCGTGGTGGGGGAACACGCCGGAACCGTGCGGCCACTCGATGGCGAGTTGCCAGTGCCCGGCCTTTTGCAGGCAGTCGGAGTACAGTTTCTTGGGTGGCAATCCGGCGAGCAGGGCGTGAGCGATGCCGCGGGTGGCGAATGCGGTTTCGATGGTCGAGCACTCCTCCAGGCCGGTGAGTTCCCAGTCGGAGGTCTTCTCATTGTTCTGAATCTCGAAGAAGCCGCCACTCGGTCGCTGTCGTGCCACGAGCCAGTCGAAGGCGAGTTCGGCGCGCCGCACGAGGTCCACATCGTTTTGGGCGCGGCCAACGAGGTAGAGCGCGTGGCCGGCGCTGCCGGCGGAACGGTGGTGGTGACTGCCGCCGGCGTGGTAGTCCAGCAGTGGGCCGTGGTAGGCTTTCTCGCTCCAGAACGAGCCGAAGTACTCGCCCGGTGTGACGTCTTGGACACGCTTGAGATACTCGATGATGGCTTTACAGACGCTGCCGATGTCGTTGCTCATTCAGTTGGGTCCTCGCTGTTTGCCGCGGGCGTCGGAGCGGGGGAAAGGTCTTACGCGCGGCCGGTGCAGTAATGTGTACCGGAAACCGCGCCTGTCCAACGTTGTTCCTGCAGAGCGGCGACGCGTCAGCAGCTCCCGGGCGGCATACCGCCCGGTCATCCCGAGGTGAAACTGGCCACGACGCTTCCGGAGCCCGCGAGGACGCGGGCGCTCCAAGTTTCGTGCTCAATCCGAACTGGAGCGCCCGCGTCCTCGCGGGCTGTCTTGGTGCTGCATCAATCGACGGGCCCTGAAAGGCGGGACTCAGACGGAAACGTCGGAGTAACGGTTGGGCATGATCGAGCGGTCTCTCGGGGGGCGCTTCCGCAGCACGCAGGTTGAGGTCATGCCCCCGTTCCAGCCGTGGGTGGACTCACTTCGGGGCCAGGACGACGCGGAACCCGATGCAGGAACTGGTCTTGTCTGGTGGGTCGTTGCTGCGCCAGTCCGAGCGGCACCACCTGGACGGGCAGGCCCAGTGTGAGCCGCGTTCGACGCGGGCATCGCCCGTGTCCGGGCCGCGCGGGTCGGACTGTCCCTCCTTCGGGGAGTCGGCGTACCAATCCAGGCACCACTCGCGGACGTTGCCGTACATGTCATAGAGTCCCCACGGGTTCGGTTCGAAGGAGCCGATCGGGGCCAGGTTCGGGAATCCGTCGTCGTAGTCTTTATCCTTGACGCTCCAGTCCTTATCGCCGTCGGGTTGTTCGAAAGACTTGTCGCGGAAGTTGGCGAAAATGCTGACGGCGCCGGGGTCGGTGCCGAAGAACTGCGGAATGGTGGTGCCGGCGCGGCAGGAGTACTCCCACTCGGCTTCCGTGGGGAGGCGGTATACATACCCGTCCGGCAGGCGCCCCGCGTCCTCCTCGTGCTGGGTGAGTTTTCTGCAGAACTCGTCGGCCTGGAACCAGGTGACGGTTTCGACCGGGAACGAGTCGTTGCGGTTCGCGCTCGGGTTTGCGTTCATCAGCGCCTGGTACTGGGCTTGGGTCACTTCGCAACGGCCCATCCAAAACGCGTGTTCGAGGTGGATTTCCAGGCTATCGCGAAGGAAGACACCGGCGGCAATGGGGACGAATTCAATGCCCACGTCCCAGACGGCCCAGGGCATGCCGACAATAGGCTTGGCGCAGGGCAGGTGGCGGACCAGATCCAGGCCTTTCTTGATGTCGGCGGGTGTGATGGTCAAGCTTTCCAGCGGCAAGTCTGCGAGGGGTGTGAGGTCGGTGACGGGCGTTTCCGTGAGGCGCAACTCTTTCAGCGGCAATCCGATCAGCGGTCGCAGGTCGGTTACCAGGGTCTGGTGCAGATCGAGAAACTCGAGTTGGTGCAGGTCGTGCAGGGCGGAGATGTCGGCCACGGGCGTACCGGCCAGGACGAGGCGGCGGAGCGGCAGTTTGGCGAGGGGCCGAAGGTTCTTCACGCCGGTGCCGGCCAAGTCGAGTTCTTCAATGGGCAGCTCGGCGAGAGGCGAGATGTCCGTGACTTTGGTTTTGTGCAGGTCCAGGAGCGTGAGGTGTAGTTCGGCGAGGGGGCGCAGATCGGAGACAAGGGTTCGGCCCAGTCGCAGTTCCGTCAACGGCAGGCCGTGCAGGGGTTTGAGATTCCGGACCCGGGTGCCTCGCAGGTCCAGATGGGTCAGTGGCGTTCCGGTCAGGGGCGCGATGTCGACGAGCGTGTCGCGGTGGCAGGCGAGGCTGACGCCGTCGATCTCCCGAACCCGGAGGTGTTCGGCCTGCAGGCCGCGGTTTGCCGCCTGCAGGCCCTTGACGGCAGCGACCATCTCGATGCTGAACGCGCCGGGTCGCTCCTTGCCGCTCTCCCGGTAGAGTCGGGCGGAGACGAGGTATTCTTCGGCCTGTTCGAGGGCACGCGCCAAGGCGTAGGTGATGTCATTTGATTTCCGGCCGCCGCTCGTCTCCGCGATGTTGGCGCACTTGCGGGCGAGTTCCGAATACATGGCGGACTTGCGGTGTTCGGGTGAGCCGGTTGGTGCGATGCGGCAGGCACTGGTGAAGCTCTCGCCGGCCTGGGAGAAGTCCTGATTGCCCAGTTCCAGAATGCCTTTCAGGAACCACGCCTCCCAGAGTGTCGGGTCCAGTCCGACGGCCATGGTCACGGTCGCCAGGGCTTCGTCCCAGGCCTTGAGGTCCATGAGTTTCCGGGTTTTGGTCACGAACTCGGGCGCGGCCTGAGCGCTGAGTCGAAGCACGGCAGCCCGGGCCTCTTCGGTTTCCTTTGCGCGGGCCTCGGCCTGCCGGCGGGCGCGGACCGCTTCGCCCTTTTCGCGGGCCAGGCGCGAAACGAACAGGGCGGACAGGGCCAGGATGACGGCCAGTGCGGCAGCCAGCGAGGTGAACTCGACGCGGCGGCGGCGGACGAGCAACCAGAGTTGACGCATGGCCCCGGCGTCCTCCGCCGAGGTGGCAAAACCGGCCTGGTACGCTTCGATGTCATGCTGCAGTGCCTGGACCGTCTGGTAGCGGTCTTTGGGCGCGTGCGCGAGGGCCTTCATGGCGACCGCGGACAGCGCCTCCGGGATACGCCCGCCGGGGCAGTGTGGGAGCGTTTCGGTTTCCGTTTCGGGTTCGTCCACGGCTGCCTTGCGGTAGGCGTCGCTGGCGTGCCTGGCCAAGTCGCGCGTGCTTCGGACCGTGGGTCGCGTCGAGGGAGGCATGCGCACGGTGGCGCTGGGCTGGTTCAGTGTGGCGGGCGGGACGATGTTCCCCTGCAGGACATTGGTGATGGCTTCGTCGGAGGAGTAGCCTTCGATGGGGGGGCGCAGGGTCAGGATGTTGTACAGGATGCCGCCGAGGGCGTAGACGTCGGTGCGGCGGTCGATCTTGTCGACGTTGCCTTCCGCCTGCTCCGGCGCCATGAACAGCGGCGTCCCCTTGACCTCGCCGTCCAGGGTCACACGCAGGTCCATGGCGCCACCGGAACGGACGGATTCGATCGTGGTGGAACTTTGGTGTGCGAGTGTGTGAGCGCGTGGATTTGTGAGTGAATGCGGCTGTGAGTCTGGCGGCGGGGCTTGCCCTTGCAGGTCACGACGGCGGAGTCGGGACGTCGTCGATGTCTTGCCGGGACCGGTCTCCTCGCCCCTCGTCCCTCGCCCCTCGTCACGCCCCAGCACTTTGGCAATGCCCCAGTCCAGGACGAGGACTTCGCCGAATTCGCCGACCATGATGTTTTCGGGTTTCAGGTCGCGGTGGACGACGCCCTTCGAGTGTGCGAAGGCCACGGCCTCGCTGGCGCGCAGGAAGATGTTCAGCAGACGGTTCAGCGGGTACTTGGCGAGCATCGCGGGTTGGCGTTTGTGGATGCCGGAGAGGATGTCGTAGAGGGTGACGCCTTTGACGTACTTCATGCTGTAGAAGACGTGCCCGGCGGCATCTACGCCCAGTTCGTACACCGGAATGATGCCCGGGTGCTCGAGTTGCGCCGTGATCTGCGCTTCCTCGATGAACCGCAGCATGTCGTCGCTGGACACCTGGTCCGGGTCGAGCAGCACTTTGACCGCGACGGTGCGGCGGCAGTTCACGTCCTGCGCGGCGAGCACCACGCCCATGCCGCCCTGCGCCACAACCTGATCGACTTCGTACCGGCGCGTGTCGGTGTTGCCTGGGGCAGCGCCGGCGGTCGAGTCGGCCGCCGTGCGCAAGCCGCGCTGGCGCAGGTAATCCGAGATGGTCGCTCCGCCGGCCGCGAACTGCAGTTCGGGTCGGGTCGGTGTTTCGGGGTTGTGCGTTGTGTCGTTATCGCTCATGTGCTCGTCTGCCGCCGGAGACACGGCAAGCACCACTCTACACGACGTTGGGTGTGGAGTAAAGCGGCAGCGCGAGTCAGGTCGTCATGCGTCAGCGTCCCCCGGCCGATCATAGGTTGATGTTACTCGCACCGGTTCGCGCCGCCGCGGGTCTTGCGCCCGCGGGGCGACGATTGGGGGAAAGAGGGCGGACGGCCCGCCCCTGTTCCCCCAATCGATCGCCCCGCCCGGACGAGCCGGGCGGCGGCGCGGAATGGCGCGCGAGTAACATGGGAGTCGCGGGTGGAACGACGGCCTGCTGGACCATGCGTGAGACCCCCGTGGCCTTGTGCCACGGGTGAATCGGGTTCGCCTGCCAAACGTAGGCGCCCCCCCCCTCTCTTCCCTTTCCCCCGTCCGCCGGCGGCGGACGGGGGAAAGGGAAGAGAGGGGGCACGGTGCGGCGTAGTAACCAAGATGAACCCGTTCACCTGCCACACAAGGGGGCAGGGGTCTATGCTCCACCCTTTAGCGTGGGGGGGGCGGATCAGGCCGACCGGTGCTGCAGCCTCTCGGCCGGTTCGCTTACTGCAGCGCGAAGATCGCCGCGGCCTGGTGCTGAGTGGTGGAGTGGCGGTCGAAGACGAACCAGCAGACGCGGGACGATTGCGACAGGCGCCAGACGCGGCTGTCGCGGCGTGTTGCGGATTGCGCATCGCCGTCGACGAGGAGCGCTTCGCGCGGCAACGCGGTTTTCCATGGCTGCGCCTTGGCCAAGCCGTGAGTCGGACTGAGTCCGACGCGCAGCCAGTCGTATTCCAGGCGTTCACGCACGGGCAGGTTCCGGGGCGCAGCGAAGTCGTGGAAGAGGCGGAAGCGTCGTTCCAGGCTCAATGTGGTCGCCAGGGTACCTGCGCGACGGAGGGACTCAACGAGGTCGGCGTAGAACCGGGGCGTTTGGGCGGCCAGGCGCGTCGCCGGTTGCAGCGCCGCGTGATTGTAGAAGCCGTCGACGACGCGCGACAGGTCGCTGACGAACGCCAGGTCGTCCGTCGACAGGTGCGGGGTTTGCAGCACGTCGTAGGGCGGCGAGGGTGCGAACGCCAGGCCCAGTTCGGCCGCGTGAGTCCGCAGCGCGGTCCCGGGCAGGATTTTGACGACTTCGAGCTGGATTTCCTGCGGTCCGGCGGCGGTGAGCCAATCAACATCGGCGAGTACGTCGGCGAGCGCCTGCCCGGGGAGTCCGGCGAGCAGGTCGACGTGCACGGCCAAGTTCGGGGCCTGGCACAGGAATTGGACCCCGTCCTTGCTACGTCGTGTGTCCGTCTGGCGGCGGATGGAGCGCAGGGCAGGGCGGCAGAGCGTTTGCAGGCCGGCCTCGATGTGCAGGTGCCCGGGCGGTGCGGCGGCCAGTTCGGTGCGGCCCGCGGCGGTGAGCAGGTGTGGGTGGATTTCGAGGTGGAAGCGCAGATCGGGGAACTCGTCACGGAACAGGCGCAGCAGTGCGACGCAGCGTTTAGGGTTGGCGTTGAAGGTGCGGTCGAGGATGCGGACTTCGCGGACGCCGCGGCGCCGGACCTCGCGGAGCTGTTCGGCGACGCGGGGCAGGGGCAGGAGCCGGACCGGTGCGGAGTCCGCACTGGTGCAGAACGTGCACTTGTTCGAGCAACCGCGCGACGTCTCGATCTGAACGAACGGCCGCGTCCAATCGAAGAACGCGCTGTCCATGGCCGCGGGCAAGGTGTCGAGGTTGGCGACCGGCCGTGCCGTGCCGTTGTCACGGCAGCGGCTGTGGCCGTCCAGCCAACACAATCCCGGGACGGCCTGCGTGTCGGTCCCTGTCTCGACCGCCGTGAGCCAGTCGGTAAAGGCGATTTCGCCCTCACCGCGCAAGACGCTATCGACGGCCGGTTCGCGGCGCAGCAGCGGTTCATTGTCGCCCAGGCACTCGGGACCGCCCAGGATAACGCGCACCGCTGGGAAGAGGGCCTTGATGCGGCCGGCAACATCGAGGACGAACCGGCGGTTGAACAGGTAGAGGCTGGCAGCGAGCACGTCTGGACTGTGCCGCGCGACCTCAGAGGTGACGGCGCCGACGTCGTCCTTGGTCGTCGCCTGCACGGCTTGCCAGGTGGCGCGTGTTCTTTCTCTCGTCGCGGCGTGAAGCAGCGGCAGCGCCAATGATGCGTGCGAGAACGAGGAATTGACCGCGAGCCAGACGAGTTTCATGTGTCGAATATAGTATCAGTCTGTGAACAGATCCTGCCGCAGTTCATCGGGGAGCGGTGGTGTCCCGCCGGCTTGGGAGGCAACATAGGCGCCCAGCCGATTTGCGGCGGCATTGACGGTATCCAGGCCGCAGCCCCGCAGCAGACCGACGACCATGGCGGCGGTGAATGCGTCCCCCGACCCCACCGTATCGACCACCGTGACTTTGAGCCCCGGGTGTTCCGAGCGTGCGGCGGCCGTCTGCATGACACTGCCGTGTCCGCCGCGGGTCAACGCCGCCAACTCCAGGTCGAATTCGGCAACGATCGCCTTGAGAACTTCGGTCGCGGTTCCTTTGAGGCCCAGCATGGCACCGAGCAGCGGCAGTTCGTCCTCATTGAGCTTCAGAACGCGGGCCCGTTTCAGGGATTCGCGGATGACGACTTCGGAGTAGAACTTTTGGCGGATGTTGATATCGAAGACGCGCAGGCATTGGCTCGGGGTGGCGTTCAGGAACTGCAGAATGGTCTGGCGCGACGTCGGGCAGCGCTGGGCGAGGGACCCGAAGCAGACCGCATCGGCATTCTGCGCCAGTTTCAGCAACGTCGGGGTGGAATCGATGTGGTCCCAGGCCACGTTTTCGTGAATGGTGAAGTTGGGGACGCCATCGGCCGACAGTTTGACCGTGACTGTACCGGTCGCGAAGCCGGAGGTGGTCTGGAGGTACTTGGTGCTCAGCTTCTGACTGCGCAGGAGGTCGAGGATTTCCGCGCCCAGCGCGTCGGTGCCGACGCAGCTCGCGGTGTGGGCCTGCGTGCCGAGCATGCCGGCGTGGTAGGCGAAATTGGTGGGTGCGCCACCGAGCTTCTTCCCGCCGGGGAGCAGGTCCCACAGGATCTCACCGATCCCGACGACGGTGTGACGTTTGCTGGCTGGCATGTCAGTTCCTCCTCTGTGGGTGTCGGGGGGGCGTGCTCAGAAACCACGCCGTGGCACATCCGGCGTGTGGCGTCCGTTTGGTCCGTTTGGTCCGTTGCGCCGCCACCTCGCCTCACATTACTTCGTCTCCGGCGCGCTCAGGAACGGGCGCACCGTATCGGCGACCTGTTGTGCCATGAGCTGGTAGCCGGCTGCGTTCGGGTGGATCTGGTCGGAGCGCAGGCTCTCGTGCGGCAGAATCCTACCCAAGACATCCGGCACTAGGACGACGCCGTGCTGGCGGCAGAGCGCCTGGTATCTCTTGCCGCGTCCGCCGCTCATCAGGCCTTCGACGGCGGTGAACGCGACCATGGCGCCACGCTTCTGCAGTTCGGCAAAGATCAGTCCGAGGCACTCTTCGGTCTTGGCCAGGCGTACCTGTCGCAGGATGTCGTTGCCGCCGAGCGTGACGATGACCACGGCGCCGCGCAGGTCGGAGTTCGTCTGGAGTGCGCGGAGGCCTTCTTCGCTGGTCTGGCCTGACGTGCCGATGCTGACGACTGGGCGGCCGAGCACGGCTTGAAGTTGGCTGGGGTACCGCTCGGTTTCCGTCTCCGCACCGACGCCGGCCACCAGGCTGTCACCGAAGCAGACGATCGGACCGTCGCCGGGCGGGCAATTGACGATGGGCCAACGGTTGAGGTTGTCGCCGCACCCCGTCATGGCCACGGCGAGACTACCCGCGATCAGAGCCAAGGCCAAAATTTGCCAGATTCGACGCGATGCCATAACTGTTTGCCTGATAGGCGGTTCCACTGTCCGTAGCCGTTCGCAGCCCGGACCGCGTAAGCGCGGGACTGCAAGCCTGGGGCGTCCTCCGTTCCGGCTTGCGTTGGGGAGGGGGACCTTGGGGCTGGCCCTATTTCGCTTCGCCGATTTTCTCTTCGAACTCAGCCAGCATGTCTTCGAGTTTCTTCTTTTTCGCCGCATCGAGATCTGGCGTCTGCAAGGCGATTTCGACGTAGGACTTAGCGGTTGCGAAGTCGCCGCCGGCCTTGGCCTCGTCGATCTTCTTCATCGTGATGTCCAGTTCGGTCTGCGGCAGTTCGGACTTCTTCTCCACGGCTTGCGTTGCGGCATCGATCGCGGTGTCGGCGGCGGGTTCCTGCTTCTTGCCGCACCCGCCGAACACCAACCCCAACACCACCGTTCCACAACAGATCCCCAAGATGCTCTTCTTCATGCGTGGCAACCTCCCTTTTCACAATTCCTTGACTCTTCGCGCCTCGTACGGTTTCAGTGTTCGGGTTTCAGGTGTCAGCAAGGAGGGGACGGGAACGATTGTGAGTCCGCCAGTTGTGGTCCGCAATCGCCCCCCTGGCACCGGGAACCTGCCTCCCGCGCTGTCACTGGAGGACTTCCAACTCGGAAACCCACATGTACCTTGGATCCACCGCGTTGCCCGACTTGGCCGGTTGCCAGATGCGGAGCATGTCGGTGGTGACCGGCTGCGGGAACATGTGCTCCGAGCTCTGGGCCGTGGGTTGGTTCTTGACGGCCAGCACATCCGTCCACGCCTTGCCGTCCCAGGCCTGCACGGTGTAAGCGGAAGAACTCCGGAAGCTCTGGTAGTAGGCCCACCAGATACGGACGCCCTTCACGGTGGCCGGTGCGGGGAACCTGACCTGCACCCAGTGCGGCAGTTCATTGGGCTCCGACAGCCAGGTGAAACCGGCCGTGGTTGCATGGGTGTTCTCCATGTGCACGCCGTCGAACATGACCCACCACTTGGCCCAGCCCGGCTTGTCCTCGAGAGTGTCCACGGCGACGACGCGGCCGTCCGGCAGCGTGTACGGTGCGACGTAGGTGAACGCCAGGCTGCAGTCCAGGCCTTGGTCGTCGATGGCCCAGTCGTCGATGGAGACGGCGACGGCGTTCTTGAGCGGGGGCTTGGGGAGCAGTTTTGCGAGGTCGAGGGTGATGATCGCGCGTTTCGGATCCCGTTGCTCAAACGTCACTCCCTCGCCGGACACGGCAACCGGCTGACCGTTGACGCCCACGGCCAGGCTCGTGGGCTTCAGTGCGTTCAGTTTGTCCGCGATCTCGATGACGACCGTCGCCGGGACGCGCTCGACACCGCCCAGAGCGACGTTTGGCACGGCGCCATGGTCGGCGCCGTCGACCACGAAGCGGACGACCGCGGGCGGTTCGGTGTCGGTCAGGTCGATCGAGTCTGTCTTGCCGATCAGGAGCGTGGTGCGTCCGGTCGGGATGTCCTTGGGATCCAGACTGAAGCGCAGCACGTTGTCCCTGACTTCACCCTGGACCGGGCGCCACTGCGCGTCGCCGGCTTGGAACAGCGCCTGCGTGACGCCCGTGGGGACCGGCAGTGCGATTTGGACGGCGCCCTGCATCTGGACGCGGTAGATCTGCAGGTCAGGCTGCGGTGCGATGTCCGCGGAAAGCAGAACCCTGCACCCGCTGAAGCAGATTAGCGCCGCGAGGGTGTGCAGGCGGAGCGGCAAAGCCTTGGTGTGCATGGCGGACCTATCCTTTCGCCGCTTTCAGTTCGGCCAGAGTCTTGTCGACATCCATCCCCGCGCCGAAGTGCCGGCCGTTCATCTCGGGACAGGCGCAGCGCACGAGCTCCACTGAGGTGCGGGCGCAGTCTTCCGGCTTGCGGTCGTGTCCGGCGAGGACCGCGTCGCGGCTGGACGGCAACCACTTCTGTCCTTCCGGGCTCTGGATCTGGTACTCGGTCATCTCGGTGCGGACGAAACCCGGCCCCATGCCGAAGACCAGCACGCCGGTGTGTTCGCGTTCCTGTTCCTTTGCCATCAGCTCAGTCAGGCGTGCCACTGCGACCTTCGAGCAACTGTACCCGGTGCCACCCGGGATCTGGTTGCCGCCGTTCATGTTGATGATGATTCCCTGCCGGCGCGACATCATGTGTGGCAGGACCGCGCGGCAGCACAGCATGAGTCCGAGCAGGTTTACGGTGACGTCGCGCCACCACGTGTCGGGATCGACTTCCCAGACGCCGCCGAGGCATGAGAAACTGCCTGCGTTGTTGAACAGCACATCCACGCGGTCGAAGCGCTGCAGGACGGTCTGCACCATGCGCTCCACCTGCGCACGGTCGACGATATCCGTGGCCACGGCCAAGCCGGTTCCTCCTGCCGCAGCGATGAGCCGGACCGTTTCCTCGATTTCCTGCATCCGTCGTGCGCAACAGGTGACGTTGGCGCCGGCTTGGGCGAATTCCAGCGCCAGGGCGCGTCCGATGCCGCGCCCCGCACCCGTCACAATCACGCTGGCCCCTCTAAGTTCCATGATGATACATACCATGCCCCCGGCTGCGGACTTCGCAAGTGGAGTGGACCTGTGTCCCGTGATGCGTATGCCCCCGGGACACTCCTAACCCGGCGTAGCCGGAACCAAGACCGACGCCGATTGCTGATTGCTGAAGTCCGCCCCCCGACACTCGAAAAGCGTTGTTGCGATCGTCACAAAGTCTGCCAGAAAACGCGAGTTTGCAGTCGTGGGGTACCCTGTTACTCGCTGGCTGCGGTAGAGTGGCCGGAGCGGCTCGCTCCGGCCCCCGCGGGAGCGGGCCGCTCCCGCCACGTTGCCAGAACGACCCGGACAAACAGCGAATAACGCCCACACATGATCGGGCGCATCTGCCTGGGGGGCACTGACGCCGTAGTAACCAAGAATGAACCCGTTCACCTGCCACACAAGGTGGCAGGGGTCTATGCGCCACCCTTTGCTGACGCATTACGATGACTGTGTCCCCGAGTTGGCGCACGTGGTGTGTCCACCTATAGTGATCAGGTCGAAGGCAAGGGCGGCGGTCTTGTGTCTTCACGCGGCACACATTCGGACGACGTTGAAAGGACAGTGGCATGAGCAACGCGACTCCGCGTCGGGACTGGGAGAACGAGCAACTGCTGGGGATCAACAAGGAACCGCCGCGCGCGTGTTTCGTGCCGCTGGCGGACGGTCGTGCCGCGGTGAAGGGCGTGCCGGAAGAATCGCCCTACGTTCAGACTCTCAACGGCAACTGGAAGTTCAGTTGGGTGCCGCATCCGGATCGGCGCCCGAAGGACTTTCATCGGGTGGACTTCGACGTGAGTTCATGGAAGGAGATTCCGGTTCCATCCTGCTGGGAGCTGCATGGCTACGGCACGCCGATCTACACCAACTCGACCTACCCGCATCCGCGCAAGCCGCCGTTCATCCTGGCTGAGGTGCCGCCACACTACACGGCGGTGAAGGAGCCGAACCCGGTCGGTTCGTACCGGCGCGAGTTCAGCATCCCGAAGGCCTGGGCTGGCCGGCAGGTGTTCATCCGTTTCGAAGGTGTGGCGTCGGCGTTCTACCTTTGGGTCAACGGCCAGAAGGTGGGATACAGCCAGGAGAGCCGCACCGCGGCGGAGTTCAACCTCACGCGGTTCATCAAACCCGGGCGGAACCTGTTCGCCGTCGAGGTGTACCGTTGGTGCGCCGGCAGCTACCTCGAAGATCAGGATTTCTGGCGCCTGAGCGGGATCTTCCGCGACGTCGCCTTGTTCTCGACCGCGCCGGTGCGGATCCGCGACTTCTGGGCCAAGAGCGAATTCGACGCTTCGACCACGAACGCGGAACTGGTGGTCACGGCGAAGTTGCAGAACTTCACCGATGCGGCGGTGGTTCGGACCCTCGAGTGTTCGTTGTTCGACGCCAACGGCCGGCCGGTGCGCCAGGCCCGGGGACGTGTCTCCCTGAACGCCATTCAACCGGGCCAGGAAGTGACGGCGCAGATTGCCATTCCGATCGAGAAGCCGCACAAGTGGTCGGCCGAGGAGCCGTACCTCTATACCGTCGTGCTTAAGCTGCGCGGTGCCCGCGGTGCGCACGACGAGACCGTGTCGTGCCGGTTCGGGTTCCGCAAGGTCGAGATCCGGAATCGGCGTCTCCTGGTCAACGGCGTGTCGGTGCTGCTGAAGGGCGTCAACCGCCACGAGTTCGAGCCGGAGCGCGGCTATGCCGTCACCCTGGAGTCGATGGTTCAGGATCTGGAACTGTTCAAGCGGTTCAACATCAACACGGTGCGGACCAGCCACTACCCGAACGATCCGCGCTGGTACGACCTGTGCGACCAGTACGGGATCTACGTGATTGACGAGGCGAACGTCGAGTCGCACGGCATGGGCTACGGCGAGGAGTGCCTGGGGCATCGGCCGAGTTGGGAGGCGAATCACGTGGACCGCGTCGTGCGCATGGTGGAGCGCGACAAGAACCACGCCTGCGTCATCATCTGGTCGATGGGCAACGAGGCCGGGCCGGGCCGGAATTTCGTCGCCTGTGCCAACGCCATTCGGGCCATGGACAAGACGCGGCCGATCCACTACGAACGGATGAACGAGGTCGCGGACATCGACAGTTGCATGTACCCGACCGTCGAGTGGTTGCAGAACCGCGGTCAGGGGTGGGGGCACGAGAAGCCTCACATCATGTGCGAGTACGGTCACGCCATGGGCAATGCCATCGGCAATCTCAAGGAATACTGGGACGCCATTGAGGATTACCCGTGCCTGATTGGCGGCTGCATCTGGGAATGGGTGGACCACGGTTTGAAGAAGTACACCGGGGCGAAGAACCCGGATGGCAGCCCGGAGTGGTTCTGGGCCTATGGCGGCGACTTCGGGGACCAGCCGAACGACGGCAACTTCTGCACCGACGGTGTGGTCACCGCCGACCGCGCGGTCACGGCTAAACTGATCGAGATCAAGAAGGTGTATCAGTATGTCAGCATCTATGCGGTCGGCTGGGCGCCGGCGCCGGAACGCGGGTACTTCGTCGCGGTCAAGAACAAGTACGCTTTCATCGACCTTGACCGCTTCCTGCTGCGCTGGACGCTGACCGAGGACGGGCGCGAGCTGCAGCAGGGGCACCTGGCGTCAGTCCATCTGCCGGCGGGCGAGACCGAGACGGTGCTCCTGCCGCTGCGGAAGTTTGCGCCGCGGCCGGCCGCTGAGTACCACCTGCGCGTCAGCCTGGAGCTCAAGGCGGACACGGTCTACGCGTCGAAAGGCCACGAAGCGGCTTGGGAACAGTTGACACTGCCCGTCATCGTCCCCGCCGCGCCGCACGCGCGGTTGAGCGGCTTGGGCGACGTGAAACTGAAGCAGGTCCGGGACAAGGTCACGGTCAGTGGTGCGGACTTCGCGGTCGAGTTCAGTCGCAGCGCGGGCACGATCAGCACGCTCACGTACGGCGAGCGGCTGGTCATCCGTGACGGCGGCCCGCGCCTGAACCTGTTCCGCGCCTTTACCGACAACGACAAGTGGTTCTCACAGGCGTTCCGCGACGCGGGGTTGCACCCGCTGCGGTACGTGGTCGAAAAGGTTGAAGCGGTCCAGTTGAGTGGCGTGGCCGCACAGGTGACCATGGCCGTGGACTGCGTCGGGGCTCGGGGTTCCGGGTTCTACCACCGGGCCGTCTACACGGTCCTGGCCGACGGCTCGATCCAGGTGACGAACTTCTTCGACCCCAGTGGCGACCTGCCATTCCTGCCCAAGCTCGGGTTGCGCATGTTTGTGCAGGGCGATCTCGAGACTCTGGAGTGGTTCGGTCGCGGTCCGTGCGAGAGCTACCCGGATCGGAAGTGCGGGATGGACGTCGGCGTCTACCGCGGCAGTGTTGCGAGCCAGTACGAGGTCTACGCACGGCCGCAGGAGAACGGCAACAAGGAGGACGTGCGCTGGGCGGCGCTGACCGACGGCACCGGCGCGGGATTGCTGATCGTCGGGGCGCCGACCATGGCGTTCAGTGCGCTGCGAAACACCGCCGAGGAGTTCGACGAGGCCAAGCACATCCACAAGGTCAAGCCGCGTCCGGACGTCGTGGTGTGCATGGACTATGCGCAGATGGGGCTGGGCGGCGCGAGTTGCGGGCCGCGGCCCATGTCGAAGTACCTGCTGCACCCGCGTGCGTCCGTGTTCGACTACACGTTGCGGCCGTGCGGGCCCGACCGCGGCGAGTCCGGGTTGCTTGCACGGCAGGCCTTGCCGGGTTTGTGAATGGGGGTGGGGGCGAGGGACGCGCCGAGCCACTGTGCGACCGTGCGCTTCCAGGCCGGGGCAGAGCGCATTTCTGCGCGCCCGGCTCGCGCGTACAGGTCACAGCATTTCCATGGGCATTCTCAACATCTTCATGTACCACCGGATCTTGCCGGAACCGTCTGCGGACGGAGTCTGCGTGGCGACATTCGCGCGCCAGCTCGATCTCATCCGGCAGCGGTACGAGGTGTTGAACGGCGACGACCTGCTCGCGGTTCTGGATGGACGGCGTTGCCTCGCTCGCCCGGGTGCGGCGCTGACGTTCGACGACGGCTGGCTCGACAACTGGGCCATCGCGACGCCGGTACTGAAGGAGAAGGGCGTTCCGGCCATCCTGGCGTTGAGCAGCGGCTACCTGCACGACGGGCCGGTGCGGAGTGCGCAGGATCACGAGGCGGCGACAATGCGCTGCGACGTCGCCTGTGATCACGCCTTGAACCAGGGCGACAACCAGGCGTTCCTCTCACGGGCGGAGCTCGGGGCAATGGTCGCGTCGGGCGTGTGGACCGTGGAGGCGCATGGGCACACGCATGCCCGGAGCTACTACCGGGTGGACTTAAGGCACGGTTTGTACCCTGCATCGACGGACTGGACGCTGACGCATGCGTTGGGCGGGGCATGCCCGTTCCCCGGCGTCCCGGTGGGGGAATTGGTCAGTGACCTGGCCTGTCCGCGGCGCGTGCTGAATCCGCAACTGCTCGAGCGTTTACGGCTCGGCGGCAATGCCGCGGCGCTTCTGGCGGAGTTCGCAGACCCGGTCGTTGCCGCGGAGTCTGTTGCCGAGTATTGCGAACGCCTGCGCCTTGACCTGCAGCGGTGCCGGCAGGCGATCACGGACATCACCGGGCGCGAACCGAAGCTGCTGTTCTGGCCGTGGGGCGAGTACAGCGACGCGGGACTGGCCGTGGCGCGGGACGTGGGGTTCCGTCATACTCTTTCGACGGAAAAGGGGATGGTACGGGTTCCGAGCGATGCGTTCGTACTGCCCCGCATCGGCGTGGGCGAGAAGTGGGGCCGGTTCCGGCGCAACCTGACGGTCTTCGCCTGTCCGACTTGCGTCACGCTGCACGGTTGGCTCAGCCCGTCCCCGTCCGGGCGGCGCGGGGCAATCGGTTCATGACGAGATGGACATGTCTTCACCCATCATTGAGCAATACTGTGCGGGGCGTCGTGAACTCGCCGACAGGCTTCAGGCGGAGTTCCCGAACGACCCGCACCTTCCCGAACTGCTGCGCCGCACGCTCTGGAGTCCGGCGTACTGCCGCGCGGACGGCAGGCCCGAGTTTTTCTTTCCTCCCGTGAAGTGGCGTTACCGTTTCGAGGTCATCGGCTCTGAGCCGGGCCCGCTTCAGGTCGAGAACATCGCCGGCCGCTACCTGCGGCTTCAGGTCAACACGAACTGGTGTCTGGACATGAGCCGGTTTCGGGACGCGGATGATTACTTCGGGCAGCTTTCGAAGAAGACGCGCAAGAAGCTGCGTTGGCTCCAGAACTCGTACGAGAAGAACGAGGTCCGGTTCGAACCGATTCGCGATCGCGCCGGACTCGAGGAGTTTGCCGCCATGTACCTGGCGCAGTGGCCCGGCGCCGACTGGTGCGGTGCGCTCAAGGAAAGCTGGTTCCGCGTCACTCTGAAACTCGAGGAGTGGGGCAGGAATTGCAGCTTCCTGCTGCGCGAACCCGGCGGCACATGCCTGGCCGCGAGCCTCGGCTATCTCACGGACAAGGCGTTCAACCTGCACCTGCTCACACACCGGCCCGGCGCCTGGGACAAGTACTCGCCGGGGTTCTACCTTGCCTACCGGCTCGTCCGTGAAATGCTCGAGTCGCACCGGGCGGAGCTCTTCCTGTTCGGTCCCGGCGAGTTTGACTACAAGCGGACGTTGCTGGGCGAGCCGTTGCCCGTCTTCCGCTACGAGACCCGAACCTGGCTCAACCTTCTCGGCATCCTGAAACTCCGTAACCGGTTGCGGAAGGAACGGTTGCGGCGGCAGGCCGCGAGTGCCGCTGCGGCAGGCGGCGACGACGACGGGCCGGAGTCCAACGCAGGCTAGTGCTCGTCCGCCACAAGTTCCCCCGCAATTCTGGACTATGGACAATGGAC
>Ga0156402_1176_pt1 | contig 23327 bp, 7 predicted proteins | sample RifOxyA3_FD_108045 | JGI IMG/M metagenome (GOLD analysis project Ga0156402, IMG submission 108045) | Lentisphaerae bacterium RIFOXYA12_64_32 | reverse complement strand
GTACGCGCGCATGGCGCCGCCGGAGAACCCGGCCAGGTACAGCCGCTGCACGTCGTGTGGGACCTTGGCCAGGACCTCGTCCATGACCTCCTTCTCCATCGCCAAATCCTCGCGCGTGCTCTCCGTGTCATTGCTCAACCGGTCGCAGCCGACCAGGATCCACTGGACCTTCTCCGCGGACCCCTTCAGCGCGTTCAGCATGCCCATGCCGTCACCGCTGGGACTGAACGCGACGAGCAGCGGCAGGTCGTTCTTGCCGGTGTACGACGTCGGGAAGTAGACGTGGTACGGAATGCCGGCCTTACCCGCCGTGGTCCGGTCCACCACCGTCCCGGCCGCGGCGGCGCCGAACTCCGGTACCGGCACGTCTCCGTCGGCTTCGACGGCTTTCCCGCCGCGCTCCGCCGCACGGCCCACGCACCAGGCCGCGAGAAGGGCGACGAACAGAAGTCTCTGAATGAAACCTGACATGGTGACACACATCTCCCCCGGCGTCCACCTCGCCACGACCCCACGATGCGGTGTGCTCATGTGGCGAGGCCCGCATGGTCGCGCATCGTGTGGACGCCGTCAGTTTGTGCCGGACAGAACATCTCAACCGTGTGAATTGCAAATGGCAAGGCCTGACCCCGGTGGCCCTGTTAGAACGTTTATCTCATGCTCGCCGAAAACAACTTAAGTGGAAACCTGAGCATACACACAAAATACAATATGCTCATAATCAAGAGCTAAGACCACGCAGACCCCGCTCGTCCCTTGTTCAGAAAGAGGCTGTCCCCTTTGCCTCGGAGCGCCGCCGACAGGTGCACCGGGCACGGCCACGCCCATGCGCCCCGCACCCGCGAGCGATTCGGCGGGCCGTCCGGAAATCCGAATCCCGCCTCCAGACCGGGCAAATGTGCTCAAAAAGGTAGGTTTGACACCGGGGCCCCGGCGCTTTCGGCCTGACCCCATGGCTCCTCCCACAGACCCCGCTGGAATAACCCGCTGGAATATGGTTATCACCGATGCCCACATGCCCCGGAGCCCTCGACGCCCCCGCAGTCACACCGGCCCAAAATGGAATCAGTGGAGCTACGCAGGATTCCCACCGTACAGCACCCCGCCAGGAGAATCCCTGCGATCCGAACGGAGGCCTGCAATGGGAGGCGAAGAGCAACGCCGTCCTGCACCCAGTATACAGGCAAGGCGAACGCCAGGGCGTCGAGCACAAGGAGAGTTGCCAGCAGGATCAATGGCTTTCGACGCATGTCCAGAACCCAACCGACCGCTAGGACAACACAAAGAGCAATCCACTGTACAGGCCTGTGCCGGTCCACAAAAGGCGCTGCCATGAGAGCAACTTCCCGTGCTATGTAGAAGAACAAACACAGCAGGATGCCAACGTTCGTTTTCATTTTCATGGTTGGATGTTCATCGAGCAGGTACTTCGGTCAAACTTGGATTGGCCTTTGGGCTAATTCCGGGTTGTCCTGGAGCACTACTCTTGACGCAATCATACACGTCACAATTCTGGTAGCACTCGGTCAAACACTTGGCGGTATCGAAGAAGATCATGATCCACCCCACTCCGGGGATGAACTTCGAGACGCCTTTCTTCCCGGCTTTCAAACCAAGTTTCTTGGCCATGTACTTCAATGCCTTCTGCGCAGCTCTACGGGCTTGGCGACAGGACTTTCCAGTCGGCCCTTTGGCACACTTCGCGGTGGCCTTGTCGTACAGAGCTAGAATGGCAACCCCACCCACAACCGCTTCGCCTGTGAGCTCGCACATGAACATGCAAGCGCCGTATTTCAGCAGGTTCATTTTTTGGGTTTCATTGCACTTGCAGCATGCCGGCCTGAGGCCGAGGATGTCCACGAGGTCGAGAGGCGCGTTTCCAAGGCAGTCGTAGGGATTTCCGCTCCCGCTTTCACCCTCTTGCACCGACTCGCAAATGCCTTCCTGCCCCGCGCAGATGTCAAGGACGATGCTTGCACCGAGATCCTCGATCGGATCCCTGCTCACCCACCGCCCCAGTTCGGTGCTGAGATATCTGTAGCCGTAATAGTACAGCCCGTTCTCGGCATCCAGGAACTTGGTCGAGAATCGGTGGGCGAAGTCCGCGGCGTGGTCGCCGCTCGCAACGGTTGTGCCGCCGAAGGGGTCGTACTCGTAGTGCGCCGCCGCCGCACCGGTCGAGTCGAGGTACTCGGAGACATTCCCGTTGGCGTCGAACAGGGGGAAGTAGGTTTCGTCGTCCCCGGCATCGTACACGGCCAGCAGACCGCCACCACCACCCGCGCCCTGTAGGGACTGGGAAAGGTCCAAGCCCCAGGTGAACGCCTGGAGCGTCGCGTTGTCATCCCCGGCGTCGAGCCTCAGGATCAGGTTCCAGCCATCATAAAGGAAGCGCTGGTCGCCGGAGAGTTCCCAAGCATCGTCCACCCAGGCGTAGGCCTTCTTCTCGACGCGGCGGCTCATGTAGTCATAGGTGAACACGAGCCGGGTGGCGTTCGTCTTCACGGCCTCGATGAGCCGGTTCTCGGCGTCCCAAGTCAGGGCCCAGTCCCCGGCTGCGGACGGCATCAGCGTCATGTTGCCGTCAAGATCGTAAGCGGGGTTCGTGAGGCTGGAGATCGCCGTGTACTGGTTGAGTTGGTTCGCTGTGTACGCGGTTGGCGTGCCCTGGTCAATGGCGTAGGACTGGCGGTTGCCGATCGGGTCGTACGCATAGGCGAAGTCGTACGTGCCGCGGTTCGTGGCCACGGCCGAGGTGACCTCGCTGCGGGTGTTGTAGCCGTAGGCGATGGTGTCGCCCTGAGTGAAGGCAGTGCCCGACCAGCCCGACTGGGTGCGCCGGCCGACGGCGTCGTTCGTGTAGTCGTACTTGGACACGGTCGTGGTGTCCACTTTGTTCTCGATGTAGTCGATCAGGTTGCGGTTGGATTCGTACGCACGCGTTACGGTAATATCGGACGGGTAGGTGGTTGTGGCAAGCAAGTCGGAGTTGGTGAGGTAGGAGTAGGAGAAAGCGCCCGAGACGGGCGCGGCCACAGCCAGACCGGAGAAACGGCCGACGGTGCTGTAAGAGTACGCAACGTCATAATCCGCATCGGGATCCTCGTCGGTGCCGATCTGGAAGCCGGCGTCGCGGCCGGGGACTTCGCCGGTGCCAGTGGTCTGGTACTTGCGCGTCAGTATCTTGCTGGAGTAGAAGGTCTCGTCCAAGGCCTCAGTGTCCAGTTCCAGCGTGGTGGTGTAGGCGAAGGTGCGGGAACCGGTCGCGTCCGTGACCGTGGCTTGCTGGCCCAGGCGGGTGTAGGTGAACGTCACGTCGGGCGTGGCGTCGGAGTAGTCCACGGACGTCATTTCGCCGGTGGTGGGGCTGTAGGTGTACGTGGTGACTAACGGGACTTCCGGACCGCCTAAAGGCGGGACTACGAGCCTGGACCACGTGCGCGTCGCGAGACGGCCGGCGGTGTCGTAGGTGTAGGTCGTGCCGTGGCTGTCGGCGTAGGTCTTGGAAGTCAGGAGGCCGGTGGATTCCTGGTGGGTCCAGGTCGTGGTGTCGGGGGTACCGGGCTCGGCCGGCCAGTCGGGGCCGGACCAGCCGGCGCCGCCGCGGAAGGTCTTGAGTTGCGTCATGCGGGCGTAGGTCGAGTCGTACACGTATTCGAGCGGGTACGGTGTGTCGCCCCAAGTGCGCGTGACCTGACCACGCAGGTTGTTCTTCCGTGACACGGCATCCAGACTCCCACGTTGTCTATAGCGATAGCGTAGGTGAGACACCGCGCGTCCTCAGACAGCCAGTCAAGCCTTAGAACGTTTATCTCATGCTCGCCGAAAACAACTTAAGTGGAAACCTGAGCATACACACAAAATACAATATGCTCATAATCAAGAGCTAAGACCACGCAGACCCCGCTCGTCCTACGCTCGTCACTCTCCCCATGTGTGTCCCCGCTCGTCTCCCGCTCGTCAATCACATGGCTTACGCACGCCCCGTAGGACAGTCCACTTTGGCGGCGCCAGCGTTAGGATAGGCCATGTGGACAAGCATGTCGCTCCTCCTGAGCAAGGCCAGTCCCACAATAAGCGCCGGTGCGGTCCAGAGCAGTCGCCAGAGCAGCAGCGTGTAGCTGTCGCTATCCCGCAACGCGCCTGGAAGCATTAGCGTCGCCCAGAGCAGCCAGCGTGTTGCCCAGATGACCATGAAAAGACCTGTTGTGCACACCAATACGCCGAAGAAGGTCGCTGGCTCCGAGCAAACTGCCATGCTGTCGGCACACGAAGCAGAACAAGGGAGGTGCCTCTTAAGAGAGAACGCCACTACATCGTCGCTCCGTAGAAGAAGGAACACGGCCACTAGCGACTCCGCCGCCCCATAGATCAAGTAGCGGGCAGGGCTTTCCCCGACTGGACTGTTCCCCGCCCCATAGAATAACCAAGTGAGAAGTGCTTGGAGGATGGCAGCCCCAGCGAAAACAGCCACGCCGAGACCAGTTCCCTTGACAAATACGTCGAACAGCTCCTGTCGTGTCATCTTCTTTCCTTTCCCCTGGCGACCAGCGCCGGGGCTGGCCGCCGTAGCCAGTCGACGACGGCCACCTCTTGGCGTCTCCTATTCGTACGTTTGGAATGGATGGCCTGGGCACTCACTCACATGGGCCTCTGTACGTATCGGTCTCCCAATAGCAAGGACGCTTAAGGAAGCGGGTGCAAATTCTGTACTTTATGATGAGTCGATTCCCCACGATGAGGTTGCCACACTTGTCGAAGGCCGTACACGGGAGACTGGTTATGCTGTCATACAGCAGATCACCTAGATTTCCCGACGGGGAGTTGCAAATGGGCGGAGGAGCGGGGTTGATCGGCGTGGGACGTGGCGCGCCAGGCAGCGGCTGCACTCCCCCTTCGCCCGGATATGGTTGCAGCCCCGGGAATGTGATTTCTTCACCGGGAATCACCGGCGGAACGGGTTTCAGGAAATAACGTTTCCTCCACTCTTCGAACCAGTCATATGGGCGGGCCTCTGTGTCTGTGCCCAAGGGATCCCACAAGCGTGGCGACTGATTCAAGACGTATGCCGCGAGATTCGTACCGCCCACCTCCCCAATCGGATCCCTGCTCACCCACCGCCCCGTTTCGGTATCGAGGAATCTGACGCCGTAGTAATACAGCGCCGTTTCCATGTCCAGGTACTTGGTGGAGAAGCGGTGTGGGAAATCGGCGGCCTTGGCGCCGGTGGCGAGTGTGGTCCCGCCGAACGGGTCGAATTCGTAGTGGGCGGCGACGGAGCTGTCAGAGGCGGCGAGATACTCGCTGACATTGCCGTTGGCGTCGAACGTGGCGAAGCAGGTGCCGGTGCTGTCGGTGACGGCGAGCAGGCCGCCCACGCCACCCGCGCCCTGCAACGTCTGTGACAAGTCCAGGCCCCACGTGAACGTCTTTAGTGTGGCGTTGGCGTTCAGGGCGTCAAGTCCAAGGGCAACGTTCCAGGCGCCGTACAGGAACTTGGTGTGCGAGGCCAGAACCCAGGTCGCGCCGGCGTCGGTCGAGGTGTAGGTGAGTTTGGCGATGCGGCGGGACATGTAGTCGTAGACGAAGACAAGAGCCCGCGAGGACGCGGGCGCTCCAACGATGTGTTCGGCACGCACCAAGCGGTTCTCGCCATCCCAGGTCAGCGTCCAGTCGCCGGCGCTGGACGGCATCAGCGTCATGTTTCCGTCAAGGTCGTAGGCTGGGTTGGTGAGGCCGGTGATGGCGGTGTACTGGTTCAGGGCGTTGGGAGTGTAGGTGACCGTCGGGTTGCCGTCGTTCGTGGAGGTCTGGCGGTTCCCGATCGGGTCGTAGGCGTAGGTGAAGAGGTAGTTCGGGTCCGTGGTGGCGTCGGCAGACGTGACCTCGCTGCGGGTGTTGTACCCGTAGGTGATCGTGTCCGCGGCGGTGAACGCGGTGCCGCTCTGTTCACGGACACCGCGCCGGCCGATCGCGTCATTCGTGTAGTCGTACTTGGACACCGTGGTCGCCCCGACCTTGTTCTCAATGTAGTCGATCAGGTCGCGCTGCGATTCGTAGGCCCGCGTCACCGTAATATCGGACGGATACGTGGTTGTGGCAAGCAGGTCGGAGTTCGTCAGGTAGGAATAGGAGAAGGACAAGACGGACGGAACGGACGCTGAGACAGAGGAGAAACGGCCGGTTGTGCCGTAGGCATAAGTGGCGTCGTAGTCGGCATCGGGATCAGCATCGGTGCCGATCTGGAAGCCGCCGTCGCGGCCGGGGACTTCGCCGGTGCCAGTGGTCTGGTACTTGCGCGTCAGGATCTTGCTGGAGTAGAAGGTCTCGTCCAAGGCCTCAGTGTCCAGTTCCAGCGTGGTGGTGTAGGCGAAGGTGCGGGAACCGGTCGCGTCCGTGACCGTGGCTTGCTGGCCCAGGCGGGTGTACGTGAACGTCACGTCGGGCGTGGCGTCGGAGTAATCGACACCGGTCATCTCGCCGGTCGTCGAGGAATAGGAGTAGGTCGTGACCAGCGCGTTGCCGCCAACGATGCGCGCCCAGGTGCGGGTGGCGAGGCGGCCGGCGGTATCGTACGTGTAGGTCGTGCCGTGGCTGTCGGCGTAGGTCTTGGCGGTCAGGAGCCCGGTGGATTCCTGGTAGGTCCATGTGGTGACGTCTGCGGTACCGGGCTCGGTCGGCCAGTCCGGCCCGGACCAGCCGGCGCCGCCGCGGAAGGTCTTGAGTTGCGTCAGGCGGGCGTAGGTCGAGTCGTACACGTATTCGAGCGGGTATGGTGTGTCGCCCCAGGTGCGGGATACCAAACCATAGGACGTATACGACGTATAGGACGTATGGCCTGCGGCGTCGGTCACGGAGGAGCGCCTCCCGGTGGTCGGCTCGTAGGTGTAGCTGGTGCGGTTGCTGGCAGCATCCTCGACGTAATCGACCTGGCCCTTGGAGTTGTAGTGCGTGACGCTGGTGCCGGTGCGCGGGTCGGTGACGCCGGTCCGGCGGCCGAGCGCGTCGTAGGCGAACGTCGTCGTGATGCCGGTCTGCGAGGTGCTTGAGGTCTGAAGACCGTTGACTACGACTGTTACCGCATCGGTTGTGGATGTCGGCAGGTCGACAGTGCGCGTGACGGTCCTGGTGGCGCGGTTGATGGCGGTGTTCGAGACCGTCTCGTTCCCATGGTTGTCGGCGGAACGGGTTTCGTCGACGACGCCTCCGGAGAAGCCGGACAGCCGTCGCTTCTGGATGCCCGTGACCGTGGCAGTCGAGTCGTTCGAGGTTGCGTAGGTCGTGGCCGTTGTCTTCTGCCACCAGTGGTCGGAACCGTCCTTTTCGTAGACGGTCTCAGTGTCGCTGATGCGGTCGTTTGAGGCGAGGTCGAGCGTGCCGTTGGCGCTGACGTCGAGCCCGGAGCGGACCAGGTTGCCGAGGCCGTCGTACTCGTAGAGCGTTGCGGCCTGGCCGGGTTGCGTGGTCCGCACGAGGCGGCCGGCGCTGTCGTAGAACGATTCGCTGAGGGCCGTGGAGGCGTCGTAGGCGGGTTTCTCAGCCTTGACGAGGCGGCCGAGGAAATCGGTGGTGGTCTTCTGCCACATCGCCAACTCGGCGCTGCCGGTCGAAGTCTTGGCCCACTCGCTGCCGTCCGTGTTCACGCCACGGTCGAGGTACTGCGCAACGATGGCTGTGCCGGTGACGCTCTTCATCTGACGGTCGTGGTAGTTCGTGGTGATTTCGGTAGCGCCGCCGGGCCGGGTGACGGTCGTGGTCCGGCCGCCGTCCGTGTACGCGTAGCCGGTGACTAGCCCGGCTTGGTCGGTGGACGATGACACCCACCCGGCGATGTCGAAGGTGGCGCTCGATGCGAGGCTCAGGCTGCCGGCGGTGACGGTGGTGCTCAGGGCGTGACCAGCAGCGTCGTAGGCGTACGTGGTGACAATGTCGGACGTGCCGTTGTAGCCTTTCTTCGTCACGGTGCTGACGCGGTGCAGGCTGTCATACGTGTAGGTGTATTGGATGCCCTCCGCAGTGGTTTCCGAGTCCTTGCCGCAGCAGGCCCAGGTGGTTTCGGCGTGCGTGCCGTTGCTGCGGTAGACATCCGTGGGCCGGCCGTGTTCGTCGTACAGCGTGACGGTCCAGTCGATACGCGCGTAGGCCGTGCCGTCGTAGGCGTAGACCTCGTCCAGCACGTCGTTTCCTTGGGCATCCAGGACCTTGGTTTCACGGGTGGACTTGTATGCGACGCCGTCCGGCGCCGCCGACGTGCCGTGCGTGATAGTCTGGCGGAAGGCGTTGCCTGTGCCGGGCGTGAACGAGGACAGGGCCGGGTCCGGATCGGAGGTGTAGGTGCCGTAGGCGTAACTGTAACTGTCTTTGCGGCCGTCCGGATGGTCGACGGTCTTGATGCGCCCGGCAGCCGCGGCTGCCGCGATGCTCGCATAGTACGTCGTGGTCGTGCGCAGGTTGCCGGCGGCGCCGTAGGCGGCAGTCTGATTGGCGCAGCGCTCGACGATCTCGATGGGCTCGCCGTCCACGGTCTTGTAGGCGTGGTAGGTCTTGCCGACCACGACGTCCTGGATCTTGCGCGTCTCCGTACGTGCGCGCCGGTCGTTGGCAATGGCCGTGTCGTTCGCGTCGACGGGCGTGTAGTCATAGTAGGTGGCCGTGCCGAGCGCCGCGGCGGCCGCGACGGAAAGTTCCTTGACGTCGTCCCAGGCCAGGTCTTTCCACGGCGTGACCGCTACGGTCATGCGGCCGTCGCTGTCATAGTCGTACATCTCCCACGAGCCGTCGTAGTATTGCACCGCCTTGCGGCGCATGTACTTGCCGGGCTGGCCGGCGTCAGTGTACACCTGCCACTCGCTGGTCAGCGCGGCGCCGTCGGGGTCTTCGACGCGCTTGGTGACGAGCTCGCCCCAGGCATAGACGTGTACCGTTTCCTGGGCCTTGCTGACCACGGCGTCGGCGCTGTTGCGGACCTCGGTGGTGATGAGCTTGTTCTCGTGCCCGGCGTCCCAGGCGCGGCGCGTGATCTTGACGGTCTGCTCGTCGCCCGTGCCGCTGGTCAGCCGCCACTCGTCGGACGCCTCGATGTATTCGAAGTCGTGCACATCGGTGGCGGCGTCGATCGTCCGGGTGACCTTGATCTGGTCGAGTTTGCCGGCGTCCTGGGCCGGGTTCTCAATGGTCCAGGTGACGAACGGGTCGCCCGTGACGGTGTAGTAGCCGTTCCCGTCCTTCGTGCCCACGTCGGCGAGCGAGTAGAAGCGGATGTCATACTTGTGCTCGCTGAGCACGACGATGTCCGCCAGACTCTGCGGGGTCTTGACCTGGCGCAGGAGCAGGTCCGGGTCGCGCACGATCTCGATGCCGACGCCCGGGCTGGACATGGCCACGGTGCGGCCCTGGGCCGTGGTGAACGTGACCAGGAGCCCGGTGCCGGCATCGTACTTGTAGACCGCCCCGTCGCCCGGGAGCCATTCGTAGTAGACGGGGTTCTGGGTGACGGGTGTGCCGCTGCCGTCGGTCATGCGCAGGCGCGTGCCGTACACGGCGTCGTTGCCCTGGGGCAGCCCGGTGGCGGACCCGGTGGCGAAGCGGAAGGCCAGCCATTCGGCGTCCGGCTTGCTGAGCGTGACTTCGCTGGCGATGCCTTCGGGCAGGCCCGTGGTGGTGATGCCGCGGAGGTAGGTGTTGAGCGGGTGCGAGTAGTTCAGGCCCTGCGGCGAGAACAGTACGATGCTGGGCGCCTGGGCCTCGATGATGAAGAACCCGTCCGGGACGTCCTCGGCGCCGCTGATGCCGCAGACGATCTTCAGGTAGAAGCTGTGGTTGTCCTCGAAGCCCGTGCCGTCGCTGGTCTTGCCGGCGCCCGCGCCCGTGCCGCCCGACCCGCCCCCGCAACTGGTGCAGGATCCGGAACCGCCGGCGCCGGGACCGCCAACGCCACTCGGGGGTGGTGGAGGCGGTGGCGGAGGCGGAGGTAGGCAGCAGCAATTGCATGTGCATGGCGGCGGTGGAGGAGGCGGGGGTGGCGACGTCGGCGGCGGGTTGTACCACGAGGCCCGGAGTTGCAGGCCCAGCCCGAGCGACAGGAGCAACAAGATCCCCGGCAACCACCGCGATACCAGACTGTGTCGCCTATTCGTTATCGACATTGTGCGTGTCCTCTCTTGTTGCCGGTCAGATCAGGCGTCGCTCGCCGGGGCGCGGGTGGCAGTGATACAGGCATCGGAGACGCCGCCGCTCGTAGTGGTGTCGCAGTCCCGGCGGTAGGGCCGCCGGGCAAGACACCATTCCCTTTCGCCGCGGCCGGTGCAGGCGCGCTGTGGTCCGCCGGATGGGCTCTTGGCGCTCCACGTCGTTCCGCGCACTGCGAGCCCACTACGAACGAGCGCGTCCCCACGCGGATCACCAGCCCCTCTCTGTCCGCTACAGGTTGTGGCAGATTGAGTCAAGTAAATAGCCCTATTCTCCGATGTACGTGTCGCTCTGGTAGAAGGCGATCGAATGGCACGAGGAGTGATTGCCGGTCAGGTACCGGATCAGGCGGTAGCGGAGCTCGCCGTTCTCGTCGAACTCGGCGGCGGTGAACGTCTGATCCAGCGTGCCGTCCTCGAACGTGACCCCGGACGTCATGACGTGCATACGGACCTCGATGTCCGCCGGCACGCAGCCCAGGCTCAACCGCGCCTCGACCAACTGGCTGCCGTCCGCATAGGTGTACACAACCACGAAACGCTCGCGACCGCTCGTCGAGTAGGTGACCGGGTCCGCCTTGGTGGCGGCCAGGATGGGGCCGCCGTCCCCGAGCCGCGCCACGATGCGGGCCTCGCGGTCCTGCGTGAGCTTGAGCTGCAGCGTGCGTCCGGCCGGTTCGAGAACGTCCTCGGTGACAGAAAGGTGGTCGTCGTGCTCGATGACTGCCTCGTCCGGGACGTTCGGGCATTCCCAGGTCCGCTGCTGACCGACGACGCAGGCCGGCGTGCCGTTGAACACGCACCCGACCACGGTCACCGTCATCTGGTTTTGCACCGGATCGCCGACGACCGGGGTGTACGTGGCCGACACCGTGACGTCGCCGGTGTTCTCGAACGTGTAGGGCACCGGCGTGCCGAACCCAGGCTCCAGTTGCTGGCTCTCGACGGTGATGGCCATGGTCCCGTTCTCCGCGCCCTCGGGATGCGCGGTCAGGAGCAGCGCGTCCCCGGCACGGATGGTGATCGCCGAGACGAGCAGTGCATTGGTCTCCGTCCAGGTGATCGAGATCTCGTCGGTCGCGAACCCGTCCTGGTGACTCACCGTGATGTCTGTGGCATCGTCCGGCGCGAGCGGGACGTTGGCGTACCAGCGGTTGGCGATGCCGCGCCCGATCGTGTTGACGAGCTGCCCGTCCTCGACCGGCAACTGGTTGTCCTCAGGGATGAACGAGCTGAGCACCTTCTGCAGGTCGGTGTACAGGCCCTTGCCCTCGATGCAGGCCGGCGACACGGCGCTGGTGACGGGCAGCTCCTCATCCAGCGTGGCGGAGTTCGCGAGACGGTGGTCGAGCCAGTCGGCGACGCCGTTCTGGTCAACGTCCGGGCCGCCAACATCCTGGAGCGTCAGGCTCACGATCTTGAGGAACGTGTCGGATTCGAGGTTGCGCCAGTTCAGGCGCACGGTGTGGCTGCCGGCTGCCAGGTGCGGGAGGTAGAACCGGCACGTCCCGGTCGTGCCCACGGGTCCGTCCAGAACGTCCGTGCCGGTGAAGACGCCGTCGATGTGCGCGTCAATGGTGAAATAGCGCTTGGCCCCGAGCGGGTTGCCCTGCGTGCCGGCGACCTGCAGGCGGTAGACGCCGGCCTCTTCGACCGCGATCGTGTATTCGACGGCGCCCTGCCGGGACGAGGCCTGCATGGCCGTGCCCTCGACGGTCCAGGTCCCGGCGACCGCCGTGCCGCTGCCGCCGTCGACGCCGCCGAGGTCGGTCACCGTGGTGTTGAAATCGGCCGTGAGCGGGTCCGAGAAGGCGAGCTTGACTTCCTCGTAGTCGGAGATCGAATCGTTGTCCGAGTCCGCGTCGCGCGGGTCGGTCCCGGCACGGTACTCGTCCAGGTTCGCGAGCCGGTCGCCATCCGGGTCCAAGGCGGCATCGTCGCGCAGCGGGTCGAGCGTGTGCTGAATCTCCCAGGGATCGGGCATGCCGTCGCCGTCGGTGTCGGCCTTGGCCGGATCGGTCCCGTAGAGCGTGAACTCGTCGAAGTCCGAGATTCCGTCGCCGTCGGTGTCCGCGGCGCTGATGCTGGAGCCGGCGATGTACTCCTCGGCATTGGTCAGCCCGTCGTTGTCCGGGTCGAGCGCGCCGTCTGCCGCGTTGTTCGGGTTGAGAGCATTCGCGAGTTCCCAGTTGTCCGGCGCGCCGTCGCCGTCGCTGTCGGCGGCGTTCGGGTTGGTTTGGTACGTGTTGACCTCGTCCCAATCGCTCAGCGTGTCGCCGTCGGTGTCGACGCTGTGCGCGTTCGAGCCGTAGCCGGCCTCGGCGGCGTTTGTGAGCCCGTCGCCGTCGTCGTCGCGGCCGGCGTCCTGGAGCGCGACGATGGCGGTGTTCGAGATCGCGGCGCCGTAGACCCGGACGTCGTCGAGGATGCCCGCGAAGAAGCCGTCGTCCGTCAGCCCGCCGCTGCCGGCGCGCAGGCCCGAACTCGCGCTGTACTCCAGGTCCGCGTCGTGCGCGGCGGTGGCCACCAGTTCGCCGTTGACGTAGAGCGTCATGGTCGGGCGCGCGAACGTGGCCGCGATCTGCAGCCACTCGCCGGTCAGCACGAAGCCGTCGCCCGACTCGACCCTGGACGTTTGCGTGGCGTTCGCGATCTCGAAGACCAGCGAGTTGCGGTCCGTCTTGTAGAGCGCGTAGGCGTAGCCGGCGCTGTCGTTCGCCTGCGCGAGCAGGACCATGGTCCCGTCCGGGGCGTCGCCCGTGACGGTGTTCCCGTACAACGCTGCGAACTTGGCGTAGACCACCAGCGTGAGGGCCGCGGCGGGCTTGTAGGAGGACGCGTTGGCCATGACGATCGTGTCGTCGGTCCCGTCGAACTGTCTGCCGTTCAGGACCCGGGCGGCCACGGGCGCGGCGCCCGAGACCGTCCCCGCATTGCCCGCCGGGCTGCTGTCCGCGGCGACCGTGCCCGAGGTCTCGTCCAGCTTCCACCAGCCGGCCAGGTTCCCGGCCGGGGCGCCGAGCGGGTCGAATCCGTTGGCGATCTCCCAGCCGTCCGGCAGCGAATCGGCGTCGGTGTCGGCGGCGTAGGGGTTCGTGCCGTACACTTTGGCCTCTTGATAGTCGGTAAGGCCGTCGCCATCGGGATCGGCGTGGAACGCGTCCGTCTCGTAGGTCACGATTTCCTCATAGTCGGTCAACCCGTCGTTGTCGGTATCTGCAGCACGCGGGTCGGTGCCGAGTTCGAACTCCTCCGCGTTTGTGAGCCCGTCGCCGTCGGCGTCCTCGCGCGGCTCGTCCAGGGCGGCGACATCGAGCGCATTGAGGCAGGTCTTGGCGATCGTGACCTCGTCGAGCGTGCCGGCGAAGAACGCGTCGTCGGCCGTCCCGCCGTGACCCAGGAGCAGGCCGTCGCCCGAGGCGTAGTCCAGGTCCTCGTCGAGCGTCGCCGTGCCCATCAGGATGCCGTTGACGTAAAGGGCTGCCTGGGGCCGGGCGAAGGTCGCGGCGACGGTGTACCAGGTGCCGGGCACGACGAACCCGTCCGGGGTCTCGAGCGTGGCGCTTCCCGATGCGCCGGAGACCTGCAGCGCGAGCGAGTGCCGCTCCGTCTTGCAGATGGCCCAGACATAACCGCCGGTCGAACCGGGCTGCGCCAGGAGCACCATGGCCCCGTCGGGAGCGTCGCCGGTGCGGGTGTTGCCGTAGATGGCGGCGAACTTCGCGCGCAGCACGACCGAGATGGCGGCCGGCTTGTACACCGTCGCGTTCGGCACGGTCGTCTCGTCATCGACGCCGTCGAATTCGAGCGCCTGGCCGAGGTGCCCGGCGACGTGCGCCGCGCCCGCGATCGTGGCGTCGTTCCCGGAGCCGCTGCTGTCGGCGGCGGTCGTGCCCGCGGTCTCGTCCATCTGCCACCGGCCGACGATGTCCTCGGGGCGTAACGCGGCCGGGTTGAACCCGTGCGCCAGTTCCCACGGGTCGGTCATGCCGTCGGCGTCCGTGTCGGAACTACTGGGGTTGGTGCCGTACGTGAAGACTTCGGCGTCGTCCGGGAGCCCGTCGGCGTCGCTGTCCGTCAGGGTGGGATCGCTGCCGCAGAAGTCGACCTCTTCGCCGTCGGTAAGGCCGTCGTCATCCGTGTCATTGTCGTACGGGTCGGCGCCGGCCAGGTACTCGCCGAGGTTGTTGAGGCCGTCTCCGTCGGCGTCGCCAGCAGCGTCTTCGAGCGCCGCGATGCCGGTGGGCGTGAGTGCGTAGCTCAGGACGCGCACGTCGTCGATGGTCCCGGCGAAGTAGCCGTCGCCCGCGGCCAGGCCCGGCCCGTGCCCGAGCACCAGGCCGGCGGACGAATCGTAGTCCAGTTCCGCATCGTGCGCGGCAGTGCCGATCAGTTCGCCGTTGACGTAGAGCCTCAGGTCCGGCCGATCGAACGTGGCCACGATGTGGTACCACGCGCCGGTGGTGACGAAGCCGTCGGCGGTCTCGACGGTAGCACTTTCCGTGCTGTTCGCGACTTCGATAACCAGCGAATGCCGCTCGGTCTTGTAGACGGCGTAGGCGCAGCCGCCGCTCGCGTTCTTCCGGGCGGCGAGCAGCATCCAGCCATCGGGCGCGCCGCCGCTCACCGTGTTGCCGGTCAGCGCCGCGAACTCCGCACGCAGGGCCAGCGTGAGCACCGCGGGCCGCGCCGCCGCGGTGTTGGCGATGGTGACCGCGTCGTCGGTCCCGTCGAATGCGAGGCCGTTGCCGAAATAGGCGGGGACGTGCAGGGCGCCGGAGATGGTTCCGGGATTGTCCAGGCCGCTGCTGTCCGCCGCGGTCGCGCCCGCGGTTTCGTCCAGCTTCCAGTAGCTGATCACGTCTTGGGGGTCGAGGCCGGCCGGGTCGAAGCCGTACGTCTGTTCCCATGCGTCCGGCAGGCCGTCGGCGTCCGCATCCGCGGGCGGGTCGGCGAGGAGCCGCGGCGCGCCGGGCAACAGCAGGAGCGTCATGACGGCGAGCAGGCGCCGGGCCCAGGGGGGCATCGTCGTCCAGGCGTGTCGGATGTGTTGGGTCATTGCCGTGACTCTCCTGGGTGCCAGTCGTTCATCGACATACGTGCCGCGGTCGGGGCAACGGTGGCTCGGCGTGGCCCGCGCCGAAGCGGGGTGCCTCGGCCGGTCCCCGGCCGAGGGACTCGGGCCGGGACGGCCCCGAGTACTCTGCCGCGGTCCCGGAGGTCCCGCGCCACTGGGGCCCGCGGCACGGGTCTGGCTGCGTGTGCATCGGGCGCCTCACTGCGGAGCGGTGGTGGTCATGATGCGAAAACCGACGCTGTTCAGGACCTGGCCGGGCTTGAACCCGCACCGGCTGGTCGTCTTGACGTCCTCGGCCAGGTTGCCCCAACTGCCGCCGCGGGTGGCGTGCGCGTTGACGTCCTCGTCGGAACTCTGGGCGTCGTAGAAGCTGTGGCACCATTCCCAGACGTTGCCGGACGCGGCGAACAGCCCGTAGGGGCTGGTCTTGTCGTGGTAGCCGCCGGGGCAGGTGCGGATGGCGCCGGCCTCGAACTCGTCGCCGCTGTTCAGGTAGTTGGCGTCGGCCGCCGCCAGCGTGTCGCTGCCGGTGCCGTAGGTCCGGAACACTTCGGCGGTGCTGTCCCACGCCGCGGCCTTGTACCACTCCGCCTCCTGCGGCAGGCGGTAGCCCGTGTTCGTCAGCGTGGCCGCCCACCCGTTGGCGGGATCATAGACCGCGGTGCGGCTGTCCACGGTGCTGCGCCAGTTGCAGAACGCCGCGGCGCCGAACCAGGAGACGAAGGTCATCGGGTGCGTCTGGTGCCCGGAAACGGCCGAGAAACGCTCGCCCAGGTTGGCCTGCGCATCGTAGGCGACGCTGGCGTCGGGGTTGGCGGCGGTCGTCACGCAGTACAGCTCGTTCGTCGTGGCCTTCCTCACTTCGCCGTCCGCGATCGCGATGGCGCTGGCCGTCTCCGCGGCGTTCAGGAACGGCACGTACTGCGAGACCTCCGTCTCCGCGAGCGCGATCCAGAAATCGTAGGTGACGCCGCCGCCGTCCGCGCCGGGAATCGCATCGGGCATGACGGGCGCGCCGTCGGACAGCGGCCCGGGCTGCTCGGCGCCGATGCTGATGAACGTCGCCGGCGAGTTCTGGTTGTTGTAGTAGGTGTTCAGCCAGTCGGCACTGCGGACGTTGTCCGAGACCCGCACCTCATCGATTCCACCGTCGAACGGAAGGGAGCCGCTCCGGTTGCCAATGGTGACCGGCAGGTCGTTCGTTGCAGGAACCCAGGCGCCCGTCACGTTCTGGACGTTGACGCCGTCCACGTACAGACTGATCTGGCTGGTCGTGACCGTGGCGGCGACGAAGTGCCAGTTGCCGTTGCGCAGGTCCGGGCCGGCGCTGCCACCCGTGTCGATCTGCGAGGTGCCGCGCACCGCCATGCGCGCGCGTCCGTTCGTCAGAATCAGGTCCCAGCCAGTCCCGGTGCCGTTGTAACCGTACTTGCCGACAATCGCGTTGTAGGTCGCCGTGCCTTCCGGCCTGACCCAGGCCGAGAGCGTGAACTGCTGCGTGAAGTCGAAGTTGCCCTCCGTGGCGACCTGCACCACGTCATCGACGCAGTCGAACTCGTCGGCGCCGGCCACCTTGCCGGTCGAGCCCTGGGCCACGCCGTTCTGGGGCGCGCCCGTGTTGCCGTTGCCCGTCGCGTCGGCGTGATTGCCGGACGCCTCGTTCAGGTGCAGAACCATGACGTGGTGGTCGTCCCAGACCCCGGCGGCATTCGCCATGCTGCCGCAGTACGGGTTGCCGTAGTGCATGTTGAGGACGGTGTCCGCCGTCGAGGACAGTGCTGGCACGCGTACCCAGGCCTGCAGGGCGCCTGTGCCATTGTCGTACCGCTCGATCTCACTGTCGAGAATCGCCACCTCGCCGTCGAGCGTGAACACGATGTCGTCGCCGTCCGCCTGCGCCTTGGCGGCAAGGTCGGAGTCTGTCAGGCTGATCAGGACCGGGAAATCGGTCAGGTCAGCCTCGACCTGGCTGGCGGCAATGGTCGCCGTTTTCATGTAATGCCAGTTGCTGCTGATGTGCGCCGCCCCGCATGGCGCCGCCGCCGCCGCGAACACAACCAACGACGCCCATACCCAGATTCGCTTCTTCATTGCCTTCTTCCTCCTGAGTGCGTTACTCGATTATCGCGTTACGACTTGTTGCCATGATGGGGAACAGGGTTCGGGTGTCGTAAGGGAGACGGGGAATGGCGGCAGCGCCAGGCAGGGCGCGGCACCGGTCGCTCGTGTCGGGAATGGACTCGCCGCTTCCGCACGGGAAGGGCAATAGGGCGGTGGTAGTTGCGCCCAGGCGCGCGCCACGGCGCGAGGAATTCCGGGGACTGCGGGCAAGGGACTGCCCGCGCCACTGACGGGGAAACGGGCGGGTACGCGGGAGAACACGGCCCAGGTGCGTTACAGGAGACAGGAGACAGGAGACAGGGGGAGAACTTCGCCGATGTTTCATCCGGTCCCTCTTCGCCGTTTGTTCCCGGCCGGGCGCTTGCGTGCCGCGGTTACCCTCAAGACTTGCGGGAGGATTTTTTCTTCCCAAAACTTACAACCCACTGGTTGGGATAATACACGCGCTTGGCGCGGAATGCAAGCGGATGTCGACTGGTTTCGGTACGACCTCTGCCGCCGGGGCCACCAATGCGAATGAGTCTCTCGGGGTGCGACGGCAGGATCGGACGCGACCTGCCGGAGCGGGGAGTTGTCCCGGGTTGGAAGAGCGACGCGATTTGCGGGCCACGGCAGGACTGAAGTAGGCGTTGCCGTCGCCAGCAGCGCCGGCGGCCGGTTCCGGCGCTATGTTCCCTGTGTGTGCGGCGCTCCCATGCTACTCGCGGCCGGCGACGGAGCCGCATCCCGTTGGTGTCCAGCCTTTAGGCTGTCTGGCAGGGCGCGTCTCCGGAGCAGGCTGAAGCCTGTACACCAACGCGGCGGCGGTGAAGCACCAATGAAACCACGATCCCCCCAAGACGCTCCGGATGGGCGACAGCGGCCTGGCCATGCCGGCGCCCCTGCGGACTGCGCAACGCCTGCTGGGCGGCCGCGCCTGACCCCGATCCGCGCCCTGCTCAGCCGCATTCAGTGGGACCGCGAGTTCGGCGCCGCCACGTTCGAGATCGGCTGGTACGACCGCGTCGCGGACCGGATCGTGCGCAGTCTGCTGCCGGAGAGGTCTGCCGTGCCGGCGTCACATGAGGCGGTGGACACGGCGGCGCCGGACCCGCATGAGACCGGCAACCGCGCCCGGCTCTGCCTGACCGACGAAAGCGGCATCGCCGCCCGCATTCCCCTGCACCGGATCCGCGAGGTCTACCGCAATGGCGAACTGATCTGGCAACGCCCGATGCCGGGAAAGACTGACTGACGGACGGCGTTTGCGTGTTGCATCAGTCGTGGGTGGAGATAAGGTTGGAGGTCGGCCGGGGCTGATGCCTAACGTGGTCGGAGCGGCCCGCTCCGACACCCGCGGGACCGAGCCGGTCCCGCCACTTTGACCAGCCACCCCAACCCTCCACCCGCCACTGACGCATCACCCGTTCGCCGCGGTTCGGATTTGATCGCCGCTTTTGCAGGGTATATAGTGCCAGGTTCGTGTTTTGCCCGCACGGGGAAAACCGCGTTTCCCGGTGTGTGTACTTCAACTTACGGCGGCGGTGTTCCGGCAGACGCGCTCGCGTCAGGCCAGCCGCCCCGGACAGGGCAGACCCGATACGGCGCAACCCCGCGCCCACTCGGACCGAGAGAACCGGAGGGTTTCGCGTCTCCACGGCGGTCCGGAGCACAGCCAGACGACGCGTTGTTTGCGCAACCCCTAAACAGGAGGGTGAACTATGGCCAGCCGCATGACGACAGTTGACGGGAATTACGCCGCCGCCCACGTGGCGTACGCGTACAGCGAGGTCGCCGCCATCTATCCCATCACGCCCTCATCCCCCATGGGTGAGTACGCGGACGAGTGGGCGGCGGAGAACGAAACGAACATCTTCGGCAAGAAGCTGAGCATTGTTGAGATGGAGTCCGAGGGCGGCGCCGCCGGCGCGGTGCACGGCTCGCTCACCGCCGGGGCACTGACGACGACCTTCACCGCGTCGCAGGGCCTGATGCTGATGCTGCCGAACATGTACAAGATCGCCGGCGAAATGCTGCCCACCGTGATCCACGTCTCGGCTCGCTCGCTCGCCTGCCAGTCACTGTCCATCTTCGGTGACCACTCCGACGTCATGGCGGCGCGCGCGACCGGGTTTGCCATGACCGCGGCCGCGTCGATCCAGGAAGTGCAGGATCTGGCGATCGTCGCGCACCTGGCCACGCTCAAGTCGCAGGTGCCGTTCCTGGCCTTCTTCGATGGTTTCCGCACCTCGCACGAAGTGCAGAAGGTCGACTTGGCCGACTACGAAACGCTCGCCAAGCTGCTCGAGACCCAGTACCTCGAGCAATTCCGCGCCCGCGCCCTCCGTCCGGAGAAGCCCACCCTGAAGGTCGGGGCTCAGAACCCGGACGTGTACTTCCAGGGCCGCGAAACGGTCAACAAGTACTACCTGGCCGTGCCGCAGATCGTGCAGGAGTACATGGACAAGGTGGCCGCCGTTCTGGGGCGGCAGTATCACCTGTTCGACTACGTCGGCGCCCCGGACGCCGAGAAGGTCATCGTCGCGATGGGGTCGAGCTGCGACACCATCGAGGAGACGGTCAACTACCTGAACAAGACGTGCAATGCGAAGGTCGGCGCGGTCAAGGTCCGGCTGTACCGTCCGTTCTCGGTGCAGGCGTTCGTCGAAGCTCTGCCGAAGACGGTCAAGAAGATCGCCGTGCTCGATCGCACCAAGGAACCCGGCGCCATCGGCGAACCGCTGTACCTCGATGTGGCCACCGCGTTGCGCGGCCGCCCGAACATCACGGTGATTGGCGGCCGCTATGGCCTGTCGTCCAAGGAATTCTCGCCGTCCATGGTCAAGGCGGTATACGACCACCTCGACGGCAAGTGCTACGACGATTTCACGGTCGGCATCAACGACGACGTCACCAACCTCTCGCTGTCAGTCAAGGACGAGATTTCCACCGAGCCCGAGGGCGTGGTGCGCTGCCTGTTCTGGGGCTTGGGCTCGGACGGCACGGTCGGCGCGAACAAGAACTCGATCAAGATCATCGGCGACAACACGGACATGTACGCCCAGGCCTACTTCGTGTACGACTCGAAGAAGTCGGGCGGCATCACCATCTCCCACCTGCGTTTCGGCAAGAACAAGATCCAGTCCGCGTACCTGATCACACAGTCTGATTTCGTGGCCTGCCACAACTCGGCGTACATCGGCCGCTACGACATGCTCAAGGGCCTGCGCAAGGGCGGGGTGTTCCTACTGAACTCCGAGTGGGACAGCAGCGAGGCATTTGAGCACCTCACCAAAGACATGCAGCAGACGATCATCGACAAGGAGATCAAGTTCTACAGCATTAACGCGCTGAAGATTGCCGAGGCCGCCGGCCTGGGCTTGCGTATCAACACCGTTATGCAGGCGGCGTTCTTCATCATCTCCGGCGTGCTGCCGGACGAGAAGGCCGTGAACCTGATCAAGGGCGCCATCCAGAAGGCGTACGGCCGGAAGGGCGAAGACATCGTCAAGATGAACTGGGCCTGCGTCGACGCGACCCGTGCGGCGCTCACCCAGGTGCAGGTGCCGAAGGCGCTGAGCAAGTGGGCCGAGCCGCCCGTACTGCTGCCCGAGGGCGCGTCCCAGTTCGCCAAGGATATCATCGAGCCGCTCATGCGCCTCGAGGGCGACAATGTGCCGGTCTCCAAGATGTCCTACGACGGCACCATTCCGACCGCCACCAGCAAGCTCGAGAAGCGCGGCATTGCACCCAAAGTCCCGCACTGGATCCACGAGAACTGCATCCAGTGCAACCAGTGCGCCATGGCCTGCCCGCACGCGGTCATTCGCGCCAAGCAGATCGCGCCGGCCGACCTGGTGGGTGCGCCGGAAGGCTTCACCACCGTCGACTCCAAGACGAAGAACGACAGGAAGCTGAAGTACCGCATCCAGGTCTACGTCGAGGACTGCACCGGGTGTGGCGTCTGCGTCGAGACCTGTCCGGCCAAGGTCAAGGCCCTGGAGTTCAAGGCGCTCGAGGAGATGCGCGCCGCCGGCGAGACGAAGAAGGCCGAGTACTTCGAGAACCTGCCGGACAACGTCTGCGACGGCGCGGCGCCGAACACGCTGAAGGGCGCGCAGTTCCGCAAGCCGCTGTTCGAGTTCTCCGGCGCCTGCGCCGGTTGCGGCGAAACGCCGTACGTGAAGCTGATCACGCAGCTGTTCGGCGAGCGCATGGTCATCGCCAATGCCACCGGCTGCTCCTCCATCTACGGCGGCACGTTCCCGACCGTCCCGTACTGCGTCAACAAGGAGGGCGTCGGCCCGTCGTGGGCCAACTCCCTGTTCGAGGACAACGCCGAGTACGGCCTGGGCATGCGTCTGGCCGTGGACAGCAACCGCGCGCAGCTCAAGGACGCGGTGGCCAAAGTCCTCGAAGCCGGCAGCACACCCGACCTGAGCGCTGCTCTCGGGCGCGCCATGGCATTGTGGGAGGCGACGGATGACGCGGCCATGAAGGCGCAGCGTGAGGTCAAGGCGCTGCTGCCCGCCGCGCTCAAGGCGGCCACTCCGCAGAACCAGGCGGCCCTGGCAAAGCTCAATGAACTGCAGGACTACTTCGTCGACAAGAGCGTCTGGATTCTGGGGGGGGACGGCTGGGCCTACGACATCGGGTACGGCGGGCTTGACCACGTGCTCTCGCTCGGCCGCAACGTCAACGTGCTGGTGCTCGACACGGAAGTGTACTCGAACACCGGCGGCCAGGCGTCGAAGTCGACTTGCATCGGTGCGGTCGCCAAGTTCGCCAATGCCGGCAAGCGCTTCGGCAAGAAACACATGGGCCTGATGCTGATGACCTACGGCTACGTCTACGTGGCCTCGGTCGCCATGGGCGCAAACCGCAATCTGACCCTGAAGGCGATGCTCGAAGCTGAGTCGTACAACGGCCCGTCCATCGTCTTTGCCTATGCCCCATGCATCGCGCACGGCATCGATATGCGCGAGAGCCAGGTTGAGCAGAAGCTGGCGGTCGAGTCCGGGTACTACGCGACGTTCCGTTACAACCCGACGGCAACCCCGAAGTACTCGTGGGACGGCGGGGAACCGAAGATGGCGTTCCAGGACTTCATCAAGCGCGAGCGCCGCTACACGTCGCTGAAGAATACCGCCCCGGACGAGGCAGCCGGTCTCTTCAAACTGGCCGAGGAAGACGCCAAGCGCCGCATGGACCTCTACAAGAAGCTCGGCGAGATCCTGTAAGACGCCGGGCAAGTCTGGTTTGTGACCCATCACCGGGGGCACGGTCCGCACCGTGCCCCCGGTTCCGTTTCCGCGTTCCGGGGAAGTAGCGCAAGGCTCCAGCCTTGCAGCAATTGTTCCGGGACGAACCGCAGGCCTCAGCAGGTCCGGCAAACGGTTCCCCCCCCCAATGCTACTGAGGTTCTCGGCAACGTCGCGATATGGAGTGCGGGGGCAGATGCCGCCGATAGCGGCCGGCGACCCCGCTTTGGCTTGGCGCGGCGCGCCCCGTCGCCTACGGCAACAACCGCTGGCCGACACAACGACGCCAGATACGCAGGCCACGGGCCGCCCGGCTCCGCCGGAAGCCAAAGCGGCGTCGCCGGGCGCTCACTCGCCCTCTGCCGCCGCACTCCATATGGCGCGGCGTGCACGCTGGGCACCGGAGCTCAACTTGTCCTGGGCGCAAGCTTGGCGGGGAGGTGCTGCGTCAGCGCCCCCCGGGCGGCAGACCGCGCGGTCATAGGTTGAGGTTACTCGCGCCGGTTCGCGCCGCCGCGGGTCTTGCGCCCGCGGGGCGACGATTGGGGGAAAAGGGGCGGACGCTCCGCCCCTTTTCCCCCAATCGTCGCCCCACCCGGACGAGCCGGGTGGCGGCGCAGAGTGACACGCGAGTAACATGGGAGTCGCGGGTGGAGATTAAGGTCGAAGGTTGGCCGGGGCTGGCGCCTAAAGTGGTCGGAG
>Ga0156402_1202_pt1 | contig 24021 bp, 14 predicted proteins | sample RifOxyA3_FD_108045 | JGI IMG/M metagenome (GOLD analysis project Ga0156402, IMG submission 108045) | Lentisphaerae bacterium RIFOXYA12_64_32 | reverse complement strand
GGCCACCAACTGGGCGAGTCCGTGGCGCATGACGGGGTGGTCATCGACCAGGAGGATTCGCGCGGGAGGGGGTGTCGTTTCGGCTGTTGCTCTCATGGCAGAGTCGCCTCACTGACTCCCGGTGACGCGGGCCGCCAAGCGGCATCCGGGCCCGGGAGGCGGCATTCGTTGCATTGGCGTCGCGCCCAGGGCAACTCCGCGTATCCCCGTGCGGCGGTGGTGCGAAGGTGAGAGACCCAGGCCCGAGTCAGCGCCGGCATGCGCATCGGGGCAACGTGACGGCGTCCGGCGCCGCTTGGCGTCGCGACAAGACACCCACCACGCCTGCGTCGCCCGCATGCCGGGCGCGGCCGTTGTCTGGACCGTGTTGCCGATGGAATCCCTCGCCTCAAACCACGGCAAAGCTAAGCGGGTAATCGGCATCTGTCAAGTCGTCAGTACGGCGGGGCGTAATGCGTCAGCGCCCCCCGGGCGCTGGCGCACTACGTTGCGCACAACCTGGAGCTTGCCTTCCTCCCTCCCGGCACTAAGTTAACTAGAACTGCTTCGTTTCCGGCATCATCCGGAAAACCGGACAACCACGAAACGCAGCCTACAGAACCGACGTCGAGGGCGATGCCGGGCGTTGCACCCTGGCACCGCCACCGGGTGACTCCCCATCGACCAGGTTCGAGCTCTGCGGCGCTTCTTGTTGTGTCTGCGGCCAGACTCCTGGCCGGGACGCCGCCAAAGGATCGCACGTGCCGACACGAACTAAGCTGACGCACATTGACCGATACGAGATCCGCGGCGTACTCGGACGCGGCGGTATGGGGACGGTCTACCTCTGCAACGATCCCGACCTGCAGCGTCCGGTGGCCATCAAGGTCCTCAGTCCCCGCAAGCAGGACGCCTCCCGGGCGCCGCTACGGCTCCGTTTCCTCCGCGAAGCCCTGACCACCGCCGAACTTCAACACCCCGGCGTGCCCCCGGTCTACGACGTGCGACAGCAGGCCAACGGCCAGATCTACTACGTCATGAAACCCATCGAGGGCAAACCGTTCAACGACATTCTGCGCGATCTGCGCAGCAACGTGTCGCAGGTCCGCGAGGAGTTCGATCTGTTCCGCCTCGTCGGCATTCTGCGCCGTGTCTGCCAGACGGTACAGTACGCCCACAGCAAGGGCTACATCCACCGCGACATCAAGCCCTCCAACATCTTCGTCGGTGACTATGGCGAGGTGTACGTCATCGACTGGGGCCTGACCAAGGCCGTGCGCGACAAGGAAAAGGACGAAGGCACGTTAGGCGCCGATGAGAAACCTCATGATGGCGACGTCGCCACCCCCGCCGGGGACTCCACTCTGACGCGAACCATGCCTCTGGGCGGTGTGCACCGTGCTCCGGACGGCGCCATCGACGTGACCGTCCCACTGACCCTGCAGGGCGACGTCCTGGGCACAGTCCACTACATGCCGCCCGAACAGGCCTCCGGCAAGATCCGGAGCCTGGGACCGCAGGCGGATATCTATGCGCTGGGCGTCATTTTGTACGAGATCCTGACCTTCGAGCTGCCCATTCAAGGCGCGAACTTCAAAGAGGTGCTCGACAAGAAACTCAAGGGCGAGATCATTCCCCCGGAACTGCGTGCCGCCAGCCGGGAAATCCCCCCCGAACTGTCGGCCATCGCCATGCAGTCCATGGACCCGAACCCGGATGAGCGGTTCAAGTCGGTCAAAGAGTTCAGCGAGGCGCTGGAGTTCTGGATGGAAGGCAAGTCGCAGTTCCGCAATGCCACGCGCCCCACCATCAGCAAGGAAGACTTCGTGGCCTTGCCGCGCGAAGCCCGCAAGGGCTGGAAGATCACGCGCGAGGCGATCACAACGCTGCCTCTGACGGCGGGCGGCCCCGCCGGGTACCTGCTCCTGGCCAAGGAATTCATTGGCGATATCCGTTTCTCCATGAACGTGATCGCTTACCCCGTCGAGGAAGGGCGGAACCGGATCGCCGAATTTGCGCTGGTCGTCAGCGCCAATGCCCCCAAGCCGTGGCGCGGCCTGATGGATGCCTACACGATCCACCTCGCCGCCAACGGCAACACGCGAGCCGTCATTTCCCGCAAGGACGCCGAAGTGGTTTCCAACGAGTACCTGGTTCTGGAGCCGCGCCGGCGCTACCGTCTGATGCTCGAGCGCACGGGCAACGAAATCCGAGTCCTGCTGAACCGCCAGGTCATCCTCTTCTACCACGACCGGAACCCGTTGTCCGGGCTGAGCCTGGGGTTCCGGCATGTCGGGGCGAACATCGCCTACTCGAACATCCGCGTCCAGAGCAAGGGGCTGCCAACGCGCATCCCGTCCATCGAGGTCCCCGAAGCGCTGCTGCAGGAAGGCTGTTTCGAGGGGGCGATGAAGCGCTTCCTGGCCATTGCCGTGGCGCACAAGGACCGCTACGAAGGCGCCTGGGCAAGATACCGTGCGGGAATCGCCTCGTACCAACTCACGCACGACCGCAAAGAAGCGGTTCGGATCTGGGCTCCGCTGCGCAAGGGGCCGTACGCGCTGTTCGAGAGTCTTGGCCGCGCCTGGATCGAACTGGAGAATCGCCACCACCTGCATGCGGCACAGATCATCCAGGCGCTGGTGTCCAGCGGCGAACCGATTCCACACGTTGATCCGGTGGCGGACATCGCATTCGACAACGCGCAGCAATTCCTGCGGCAGACGCCCCAATCCGAGAAGGACTGGCAGGTCGTCGACGCGTGGGTGCGGCTGGCCCTCATCCTCGGGCAGCGCCTCGAGGCCAAAGAGACCCTGACGCCGTCCATTCTCTGGCGCTGGATCCTGCTGGCCCTGACCAAGTACCCGCAGCACCTCTCCGAATGCATCCTCTTCCTGCGGGACAATTTCGGCAAAGGCCAGGGCGCATTCGCGGACATCCTCACCACCATTGACCCGCTGATGACCATTCTGAAACGCAGCGCCGCCATGGCCGACAATGCGTTCCTCATGGACAAGGTCATGCGCCTCATTCTGAACTACGACGACAACCTGGGTAACCTCGAGACCATCGCCCGCTTCTACCTGCATTCGGGACACGAGGACGTGACCCGCCGCATCTCACAGCACATCTGCGATCTGTGCAAGGAGCGCAACACCGACATGCCGCCCATGCCGATCGCATTCGTGGCCTGCCTCGCATGGCTGAAGAACGAGAAGAACGCCCGCGAACTGATCCATATGATGATCGATCAGTCCGTCGAATGGGCTATCCCGGACGGATTGCTGCTGCTCGGACTGGACCACTACCGGCTGGGCGAGTATGCGAAGGCCAAAGAGTGCTGGCTCGACGTGGTTGAGGACCCGGAGTCCGTCTCGTACAACCGTCACCTGGTGGCCAAGGGCCTGCTCGGCGAATTGCCGCCCGATCCCGTGGCCGCCAAAGTCCCAAACCGTTCCGACCACCGCCTGCTGTACTGCATGTTCGTGGGGTTCAAGAACTACCTTGACTGGCGCCGGACCGCCAGCGCGGCTGCCAAGGAGACAGGAATCCGGCTCCTGGGCCGCAGCATGGCCTTGGTCCGGCCGTCCTACGATATCTACTCGGCCACGGATACGTTCTCGCGCCTGCCCCTGGAAGCCATGGGCCATCCCGTGCCGCCCAGGGCGCAACCGGCCCCGCTCACCTCCGAGGAGGAGGATTGGCTCCGAAAACTGGCCGTCGCCGCCTCGCAGGAAGAAGCGGCCCCGAACCGCAACGGTTCGGCGGCCATGAACAGCAGCAAACGCCCCTCCGGTTCAAGCCGCCGCAAGAGCCGCCACCGCCGCCGCAGTCGCAACCACAGCCGCAGCGCCTGATCCCGACTTGCGATCAAGCGGATCGTGGTCTTTGCACGCGGAGCAGCGATGGTGCGGTGGCGGGTCGCCCCCCCCATCCGCTCTGTCCCTGCCCCCTGCCCCGTGCCCCGCGCCGCTCACTCCTTCAGCGCCCCGGCGGTCAGGCCGCGGATGATGTGCTTCTGCGCCAAGGCGTACACGAGCAGCACGGGCAGGACCGCCACGCACAACGCGGCGCACGTCTGACTGACGTACATGCCGTGTTCGCCCTGGAATTGCCACAGCGCCAGCGGCAGGGTGCGCAGGCTGCCACGGTTGACCAGAGTCAGCGCAAACGCGAACTCATTCCACATGGTCAGGAAGTTGAAGATGGCGACCGTGGCCAGGGCGGGGCGGGACAGCGGCACGGCGACGTGCCAGAACACACCCCAGGCGCTGCAGCCGTCGATCCGCGCCGCGTCGGCCAGGTCTTGTGCTATCTCCGCGAATGCCCCGCGCAGGATCAGGATACTGATCGGCAGCGCGAAACCGACGTACGGTCCGATCAGGGCCCAGTAGGTGTCCTTGATGTTCAGCCCCGCCGGTCCGGCCAAGCGATTCAGCGGGATTAGGGTCACGTGCACCGGGATCATCATGCCGGCAAGGAAGAGCAGGAAAAGAATCTCCTTGCCGCGGAATCGCAACCGCGCGAAAGCGAACGCCGCCCAGGCGGAAAACGCCAACGCCGCCACGCCGCTGACGCCGCACACGACCAGGCTGTTGAGGTACGCGCGCCCGAACTCCCCGGACTGCAACACGGTGGTGAAATTCGCCGTGTGCACCGCCTCGGGCAGATGGAACGGCCGCTCCAGGACCGCGCGCTCCTCGCGCACAGCCGCGAACGCCATCCACACCAGCGGATACCCACCCGCCACGAGGAACAGCAACAGAATGAAATGGCGTACGATGCGTGTCATGGAGTCGGTCTACGGCGACGTGAGTGTTTCCGGATGTGGGGGCTTTCCGCCCCCACACCCCCGACAAGGGGGCGTAATCTACTCCCCCTTGACCCCCTCGATGCTGGGCCTCGGGAACAGGCCGGGCGCGGCACGCGCCCAGCCTGTTCCCGAGGCCGGAGCCGTCCGCAGAGCACAGGGCCGCTTGCCCTGAGCTCTGCGGAGAAAGGCACGGCCTGTAAGGCGGCCAAACCCGAGCCGGCACCAGCGACAGGCCAGGCTTGTAGTCCCGCGTTTACGCGGTCCGGGGCGCGCGCGGCCGTGGAACAACGCCCGGACCGACCCAAGACGGTATTGCGAACAGCGCACGGTCTTGAGCGCAAGGCCCCCGAGTCGGGGGGGAGCACCCGCCCCGCGGTCTGCGTGTCGCTGTGCGGTTCGTCTGTCATGTCAATGTCATTCGGACACATCGGACGTATCTCGGCAGCCGCCTCACCTGAACCCTGAACCCGCCCTCCGCCCCGCTCACGCTCCGCCCGCAGCACCGTGGTTGGGTTCGGCGGCGTTGCGGCGGCCCAGGAAATGCAGCGTCCCGGCCACGGTCAGGGCCACGCCCAGCAACACCACGGCGGCGGCAGAGCCGTACCCGTACCGGCCCTGACCGCTGGCGAACGCGAGGCGGTAGATGTAGGTCGCCACCACTTCGCGTGAGTTTTCCGGCGCGCCGGCCGCCATCATGTACACCAGGTCGAAGTACTTCAGCGATCCGACGATGGACAGCGTTGCCGCCACGCCGATGACCGGCCGCAGCAACGGCAGCGTGATCCGCCGGCACACCTGCCACTCGCTGGCACCGTCGAGCCGTGCCGCTTCGTAGAGCGGTTCTGGAATCGCCGCGAGCCCAGCCATGAACAGAACGAGATAGAACCCGGTGTAGCGCCAGCAGATGGCGAGGAATACGCAGGCCAGGGCCGTGTCGGGCGCCGAGAGCCAACCGTGCGCGAAGTCACGCTCGAACACGCGGAGCACCTGGTCCAGGATGCCTTGCTCCGGCAAGTAGACGAAGCCCCAGAGCACGGCAATGGCCACAGACGGCATCACCATGGGCGCGAAGAAGGCGGTACGGAAAAGGCCACGCGCGCGGGTCGGATAGCTGAGCAGGATCGCCAAGCCCAAAGCCACCGGGAGCTGAGTCAGCAGCGACAGCACCAGCAGCGCCACATTGTGCAACAGCGCCGACCAGAACACCGGATCGTGGAACAGCATCTGAAAGTTGCGCCATCCGACAAACTCGGGCGGCGCGGACGAACTGCGCCAGTGGTAAAGGCTCAGCCAGAACGAATCGGCAATCGGCCAAAGCACGAACACGGCATACACCGCCAGCGCCGGCAGCATGAACAGCCACGGCGCATACGGGGTCAGGCCTTGGCGTTTGTCATCGGCAATTGGCACTTACATCTCCGACTTTGCCTCATAAAAGGCTCACAAATGCCAGTGCCTACCCCTTGCCTTCCGGACCGAGCGTGCGGTGGCTCGGCGCGTCCCTGCGCCGAAGCGGGGTGCTCGGGCCGGTCCCCGGCCGAGGACCTCGGGCCGGGACGGCCCCGCGCACCCTGCCGCGGTCCCAGAGGTCCCGCGCCACTGTCGTCCCGCCCGGCTACTTCCCGTCTTCACGGGCACAGTCTTCCATCCGTTTCGCCGCCTGCTCGGGCGTCAGTGTGCCGGCGAGCAGTTCCTGGGTGGTCTTCTTGTGCATTTCGGCCAGGCGCGGCGGCAGGAACTGGTCGTAATACGGCTGCAGGACCGGACTGGCGGTGAGGTAATCCAGGGCCTTGCGCGTGGGCGCCGGCAGGGGCGCCAGGGTCTGCTCGTCCGCGCGCAGCGCCGGAATTCGGCCGGCATCGCACCATCCCTTGACCGTCTCCTCGTCCGTCAGAAAACGCAGCAACGCGATGGCTTTGTCCGGGGTGCGGCAGCCGGAAGAAACCGCAAACGCGCAGTTGACGCCGCCAACCACGGTCGTAGGGTCGCCCTTACCGTTGGGAGCAGCCGGGAACGGCAGGCAGTCCAGTTTCGCGAGGAAGTCCGGGGTCTCGGTCTTGATCCGCGCCACCAGCCAGGTGCCCATCAGGTACATGGCTGCCTTGCCGGACAGGAACTGGGTTCGGGCCTGCCCGTCATCGATACCGTTGCAGCCGGTGGGAAAGAAACCGGCTTGGGCGAACTGCTGCAGGCGCCGCCCGGCCTCGACGAACGCGGGCGCCTCGAAACCGATTCCGGGCTGGCGCGCGGCGGCGTCGAAGAACACTGCAGTGCCGCCTTCGCGCAGGGCGGTATAGACGAAGTAGAACGCGCCCGGCCACTGCTGCATGTTGCCGAGCGCGAACGGCGTGACGCGCTGCTCCTTGAGCCGCGCGCAAGCTGCGACGAGTTCGTCGAGCGTGGCCGGCGGGGTCAAGTTGTGGCGCGCGAACAGCTCCGTGTTGTACCACAGCACCACGCAGGACAGGTCCAGCGGCACCGCGTAGGCCCGGTCGTTCACCGTGCACAAGCGCAGCGCGGCGGGCAGGACCCGGTCGCGCCACCCGCCCTCCTCGAGCGCCGGGGTGAGGTCGACCACGCGGTCGGCAGCGGCTAGTTCGGCCAGGCCGCCCCCTCCCCAAGTGAAGAACACATCCGGCGGTGTGCCGCCGGCCATCTCCACCGCGAGCTTGGTTTTGTAGGCGTCGTTCTCGAACGTTTCAACCCGGACGCCGACGTCCGGATTCGCCTGTTCAAAACGCCGCACGGCCGCCGCGATGACCTCACGCGGGCCGGCGTAGTTCATGATGTGCCAGAAGGTCAGAGTCGTCGTTGCGGCGGGCTTCGGTGCGGCGTCAGGCGGGGCCGCAGGCTTGCCGCAACCGCCGCAGACCATGGCCGCAGCGAGCGCGGCAAGCCAGCGTTTTGTGGGCATCATCTGTCCCCCCCATGAGACCGCAGCAGCACGGGCCGCCGTAGCAGGAGTGCGTTTCAGGTGAGGTCTGACGTGTCAGACACGTCCGACCGGTGCGACCTGAACACTGAACGCCCCACCTCTACCCAACTCCAGCGGATCACTGCTTGTGCTGGGTCACCACCCAGGCGTTATCTTTCTTGGCGAACCAGAACTTCCACTGCACTTTGGCGCCGACCCCCTCACCCGCGTACTCCAACGATATGGTGGCTTCGGCAGTGTCCCCGCTGACCTTGATGGTCTTGACCTCAGCCACGCGCAGCTCCATGCTCCTCTCTTTCAGGTACACCTGAATGGCATTCTCGAACGGCGTGGTGTCGATGTCTTCGGCCTTGCCGCCGCAGCCGCTCAGCCACGTCAGCGCCACCAGGAACGCGAGAGAGGACAGGATCGTGAACGCAGTGTTTCTCATCGGCGCCTCCTGCAAAAGAACCATCTGTGGGTGTTCAGGTTTCAGGTGTCGGGATGGAAGGCTCTGACACTGAATCAGTTGCGTATTCCTGAAACCGGAACACTGAAACCTCGCTCTTGCGGTACGCGTCCCGACCTCACGCCGGCGCCGGGCTCTACTGAATCAGTTCCGGTGCCACCGTGCCCCGGGCCACGGCTGCAACCGGCCCAATGATCGTGACCTGGAATCGGTCATCGACATGAACTCCCAAGGTGCCGCCGGGCATGCGGACCGCGATGTCCGCATCGCACAACCCCAGGCGCTTGGCCACGGCCGCCGAGACCGCGGCGCTGCTGCCCGAGGCCAATGTGTAGCCCGCGCCACGTTCCCAGATCTCGATCGCAATGTTGTTTCGGTCCAGAACCTGCATGAACTGGACATTCGTCCGTTGCGGAAATCGCGGGTCCGTCTCCAACTGCGGTCCCAGTTCGAGAGCGTCGTCCACCGACGCCTGGTGGCACAGAACGACGCAGTGAGGGTTCCCAATGCTGGCGGCACAGTAGGTCAGGGTGCGATCCGCGACCGTAATGCTCTCCTTGAGGACCTCGCGCGCTGGGCCGGCCACGGGGATGTCACCGCTGAAGAAGCTCACCCGCCCCATGTCCACGTTGACCTGTTTGCCCTGTTCAAGGACCTGGCACCGGACCCGACCGCCGAGGGTCAGGACGTCGAACGGCACCTCGGCGACCCGGCCCGTGTCCCACAGGTAGCGCGCGAAAATCCGCAAACCGTTGCCGCTCTTCTCCGCTTCCGAGCCGTCAGGATTGTAGACGCGCAGGCCGAACGAGGGTGTCTCGCTGGCTGCCGCCGCCGGCTCGCGTGCCGCCACCGGGACCACGGTGTGCGCAGCAAGGGGGCCCAGCAGGATGCCATCCGAACCGAGACCGTAATGCCGGTCGCAAAGCAAGCGTATCCGTTCGGTGGACAGTGCTAGCGCAGCGGTCTGCGGATCGAAGACCAGGTAGTCGTTCCCGAGTCCGTGGTATTTGCTGAACTCCACGCTCACAGGCATGCCCTCCAGCGCATCGGGCCGGCCCCACGTCCGGCAGTCCCAGACCACAGCGGGAATCGTGGCGTTGCCCGGGAACCACCCGGTCAATGAGATCAAGATACCCAGAAATGCACCGGAAATCAAGGTCTCCTGACAAGCATTCAGGGCTGTTTCAAGATTCGTGACTGTCGCGTGCGGTCCCCCCGGCGTGTCCCCACGCCGGGGGGGGACGGCCTGAGGACAGGCCGCCCCTACTTGGTGTGCGCGGAGGCGTGGCCTTCCGAGACACGGCGCCAGATCTTGAAACAGCCCTGACAAGCATTGGGCGCGGGGCATGGCGGAAGAAGGGGACGAGTGTCGGGTGTCGAGGGGCACGCCTATCAGGCTGGACCTGCCGCGAAAGGGCAGTGTGGATGGTACGAAGACCACGCTCGGAGAGTGTTCAGTGTTCAAGGACGCTCCCCCCCTCGACACCCGACACCCGTCCCGCACATCGTGGCGTCAGAAACAAGCGCCGACAACCCTGCACAGGTGGCAAACGGAAGCCAAGAGTTGAGTTCCGGAAAAGGAAAGCCCTGACAGGTAGGGGAAGAAGGGGGGAGGGAGGGGGACCTGTCAGGGCTAAGGGACTTACATTGCTGAGCTGGTTGCTGGTTCTGACTCCTCTTATCTTATCCTCGACTTCGTTTTGCCGAGGGCTTGGTCACGGTCGGTTTCACCGGGTTCCTTCATCTCGTCCTGCAGTGTAAGACCCCGGCAATTGCCGGGGGTTCCATGACCGCGCGCGTTTTTTTTCGGGCTGTACGCGAGAATCTACAGATAGAGAAAGCTGCGCGATGGGCGCCAGGATATACATCTGCTCGCGGTTGTGCGCAGCGGCGGGGAGTGGCGCGGGACCTCCGGGACCGCAGCAGGGTGCTCGGGGCCGTCCCGGCCCGAGCACCTCGGCCGGAGATCCGTCTTCGCGCGAGCAGCTTCGCCGGACAGAGCCGGCCGGCGCACCCCGCTTCGGCGCGGGACGCGCCGAGCCACTGCGCGATCAGTCGCGTCCCAGTGCCGGCGGGCGGAAACAGCAACTTCGCCTGAGACAGCTCTCGGCCGCCGGGGGGGGAAGCGCGACCCAACGCCGCGGTCCCGATCAGGCCTCGTCGGCTTTCTTCGCTGCCGGCGCTGCCGGCGGCATGCCGATCAGGTCGTTCATCTTGGCCGGATCGATCCCTGTCTTCTTCAGCAGTGCATCGACGTCGATACCGACCGTCTTCATCTTGGCGAGGATCCCGAAGAGCACTTCCGGAACGGTCATGGCGTAACGCGTCACGGCACCCTGCCCATCCTTGCTGCCGCCGCTCCCGCCCATGTCAATGATGTTGACCTTGTCGATGTTGCCCAGGCCGGTGCCGATGCCCTTGCCCAGTTCGCCAACCGGGGTCAGGGCCTGATTCAGCGCCGCACCGAGTTCCTGGATCAGCATGGGTGCCTTTTCCAGGATCATCTGCACCATGGCGGCACGGTCCATGGCCTTGTACGCTTCGGCCTTTTTCAGGATACCTTCAGCCTCAGCCACCAGTTTGGCCTGGATGGCTTCGCCTTCCGCCAAGCCTTTCGCACGGATGGACGCACCTTCAGCTTCGCCGCGCGCCCGGATGGCCGCGCCTTCGGCCTCACCGCGCGCCTTGACCGCCAGCGCTTCACCTTCGCCCGCCGCCTGGCGCTTGGCACGGTCGGCGTTCGCCTGACCTTCGCCTTCGGCAGACAGCCGGACCCGTTCCGCTTCAGCCAGGGCAATCTGCGCCGCCCGCTGACCTTCCGCCTGGATCCGCGCCGCCTTGGCTTCGGCCTCGGCCCGCACCACCGCGGCGTTCGCTTCGCCTTCCGCCACCAGCACGATCGCGTCCTTCTGCGCCTCGGCCGGTCGAATCTGCGTGGCAATCAGTTCCTTCTGCTTGCGCTCCGCTTCCTTGATCGACACCGCGATGCGCGCCTCGGTCTCGATCTCCTGCACCTTCACTTCCTGCTTCTTGACCTCCTGCATGGCCATGGCGTTGGCCTTCGGGCCAGCCTGTGCGGCGGTCGCCTGTTGCTCAGCTACCAAGGCATGGTACTGAGCCTTCTTCATGTCCAGGTCACGTTGTGCGGCGGCGATCTGCGCCTCGTTGTCCAGGCGCGTCTGTTCCCCTTCACGGATGGCGTTCGACGCCTTGATCGTGGCATCGCGCTGCGCCTCGGCCTCGCCGATGCTCGCGTCGCGGATAACCTCGGCGGTGCGCTTCTTGCCCAGGGCCTCGATGTAGCCCAGGTTGTCCGAAATGCGGTTGACCACGATCAGGTCGCAGCGGATACCGATCTTGGACAGGTCCATGGTCGCGTTCTGGGTCACCTGCTCCGTGATCTTCTCACGCTTCTGCACGATCTCTTCGACCTGCAGCGTGCCGATGATCTGACGCATCTGGCCTTCGAGGATATCGTGAATCTGCCGCTCGATCTCATTGGTGTCGTAGCCGAGGAAACGCTCGATCGCCGCGCCCAGCAACTCCGGGTCGCTGGAGATCTTCACGTTGCCCACCGCCTCGACGGTGATCAGCACGCCATCGATGTTCGGCGTGTTCTCGATCTTCAGCGGGATCTGTATCAGGTTCAGCGAGATCAGGCGGTATTCCTCGAACAGCGGCCAGATGAACGCCGCGCCACCGGTGATGACGCGGTAACCGACCACCTTGCCATCCGACGTACGCCGCTTGCGGCCGTACACGACCATGACCTCGTTGGGCGGCACCTTCTTGTAGCGCTTGGCCATGGCCCACAGCGCACCCAGAACCACCAGCGCCAAAACCAACGACACAACAATGACAACTCCACCGGCAATGACGTTCGGCATGCTCAGTTCCTCCTCACAATTCATCCACGACGGGCCATGGAGTCGTCCTCCACCCGCCCACTGCTCCGCGTCAGACTCGGGTCACCGTAGCCGTGCCGCCGGAAGCGCTGACGATCTTCACCGGCTGCCCCTCGTGTATGGCACTGCCGTCCGCCGAGACGGCAAAAATGGTGCGGCGCTGTTCCTTGACGGTCACGCTGATTTCGCCCGTTCCCTTTTCCGGGATGTTCGTGCAGACACGCCCCTCCAGCCCCGCATAGTCCGCCGAACTCGGGAGCGAACTGGCCTGCTCGCAGAAAAACATGGCGCACATTCCGTAGGCCAGGGCACCGAGCACGATCCCCGCCCCCAACCCGCACAGCGTCGCCCCGCCGGCGGTCAGATGCCAGGAGTAGTGCGCGATCAGCCCCATGCCGCTGAACCCGAGCAGGAACAGCGAAATGACGCGGCTGCTGAAAATACTCGGCATTCCCCCGATATCGCCGCCGCCGTGGTCGCTGCCGACGTCATGATCCGAATCGTGCCCGAACAGGAACGCGCCGATCGAGAACACGACCGAGAACACGAACAACCCCAGAAATACGTATCCGGCCATGCTGTTTCTCCTGAATCGAGCCTTGCCTGCCTTAAGGCGCACCACCGAGTGCGACGGTCGCCACCCGTTCCCAAGCAACCAGACTCACTGCACGCCGATTTTCGCCACCGCGGCAGCGGCGCTCGACATCGTCCGGTCGGCTCGGCGCCCGCTACACTCCCTTTTCCGTTGGCACGGAATGGAACACGACGTCCCCGTTCTCCACCGCGGCATAGTACAGCTCGACTCCGACGCCGAACAGGGACGTCAGGTCGTTGCCCACATGCCGCAACTGCTCGAGCTGGTGCTCGAACGTGCTCTTGCCCGTGACCATGTGCGCCAGGGTACCGAGCGTGCTCTGGTCCTCGTACGCCGAGCAGTTCTGGTGTGCAATACAGATGACGCGGCGCACGCTGTGCTTGCGCAGCAGGTACTCGGTCATCCAGCGCGCGACCTTGTGGTGCTTCGGCAGAATGTCCGGCAATGCCAGCCACTGCACGCCGCCCGGCACGGCCACCAAATCGTAGTCATCGAGACGCAGCCCGGCGGTCAGGAACTCGTGGCACTGCCGCTGAAACGTGCCGCTGCTGCACAGAATCACCAGCGCCCGGTCCTTTGCCGCGGCGGAGCAGGGAATGGTGCTGCGAAAAGCCGGTCCGGCGGCGAACCGCGACGGAGACGGCTGAGCCGGGGCCGGAACCGCTTCGGCCACCGCCTGCTTGGCTTTGCCCGCCAGCGCCTCGACAGACGCCTTGGCCTGGTCGCGCAGCGCCTGCTTCATCTTGTCCGCCACGCGGTCCAATACGGGGTTGTGGGCCATATACTGGCACCTCCCGTGCCGTCGGCCTGGACACACGGACAGGGACGCACATGCCGGCCTTCCCGAGACGACCGACCCCTTTTCCGCTTGGTTCTATTGTATCCTGTTCCCCCGGCAAGCGCAAGTGCAGGGCGGAAGTACTGCATGATGCGTCAGCACGTCCCGGCCGGTGGACCGGCCGATCATAGGTTGACGTTACTCGCACCGGTTCGCGCCGCCGCGGGTCTTGCGCCCGCGGGGCGACGATTGGGGGAAGAGGGCGCGGACGCCCGCCCCTCTTCCCCCAATCGTCGCCCCGCCCGGACCAGCCGGGCGGCGGCGCAGGATGGCGCGCGAGTAACATGGGAGTCACGGGTGCAGGACGTACCGCAACAGGCATCCAGCCGAGCCGTCCCGCCCGACGGGCGGGATGAGGGAGCGGTCTCTGGGAGGCCGCTTGCTGACACGCGCGGCTCGGACAAACGCGCACCCGCGACTGACGCATCACAGTACTGCCTCAGCGCCGCCGGTTTGCTGCGTGCCCGTTCAGTACTTAGCGATGATCTGCGCTGCGTTCATGAAGTAGCAGTGGCCATCGAAGTAACTCACGTTGCTGCCGTTGATGTGGGCCGTGAACGAATCCGACTGCATCGTGGCCCAGTTGCAGGCATTCGGATGCAGCAGCTTCGGGTAGGCCAGGCAGTGGTCAGGGAGCAGGAAGTTAGGGTACGGCATATCGCCCCACATCAGTTCCTCGTTCGAAGCGTGTTTTCGCCGCCGCAGTTCGGGGTCGACCTTGTAGCCCGTGGGGACGCCCGTGTTGCTGGGCCCCTTCATGCCGGGCCCGTACGACAGGCACTTGCCGGCAAACTCGTCCGGGTACGCGTCAGCACCCCACATCGGGTGCCCGCCCGAAGTCCATGGCCGCCGGTCGATCCGGGACGGGCAGACCCAGACCTCGAAGTTCCCGAGGTACGGCAGGATCAGGGCCTGCGGCGCGACGCGCGCCAGATCCGGCCGCCACCCAACGGCGGGATCGTCAGCGCGCACCGGCGGGCTTTCGAGCCACCAGCCGTCATTGTCGTCGATATACATGAAGCTGGCGCTCGTTACCTGCTTGATGTTCCCGGCGCACACCTCCTTGCGCGCCTTCTCCTTGGCCATGGCCAGCGCCGGCAACAGCAGCGACGCCAGGATCGCGATGATGGCAATGACGACGAGAAGTTCGATCAGGGTGAATCGGCGATCGTGCGAAGTGCGCATCATATCGTCTCCTGGCACGGGGGGTTGACAAATCCGGTGTCTGTTCGTAAGATACACGGAACGCGCGCGGAATGCCAAAAGATGCACCGCCCCGTGCCAGTATTGCGTCAGCGTGCCCGGGCCGCAGACGGCCCGGTCATGTGTGGATGTTACTCGCGTCCGTCCGCGCCGCCGCGGGTCTTGCGCCCGTGGGGCGACGATTGGGAAGGGGGGAGGCGACGGACGCCCCTCTCTTTTTCCCAATCGTCGCCCCGCGGGCGCAAGACCCGCGGCGGCGCGAACCGGTGCGAGTAACGTCAGCCTATGATCGGCCGGTCCACCGGCCGGGACGTGCTGACGCATTACCCTCGCCGACCCCGCCGGTCTTGTAATTGTGCCGCGCCTATGTAACCTTAAACCTCAGCGGAACAGAAGGCCTCCGTGCTGTAGGCGTGGCCGGTGGGTGCGGAGTCCGCACATGGCACACACCGCGGCAGCACTCGTGCAGACAGGAAGAGCACAACGGAACGACTCGGGCGTCGGCAGGCTCTCGCGACGAAGCGCTGCCGTCATAATGCTGCTCCTGTGCAGTCGGTTAATATCTGCCGCAGAGATGGATATGGAACCGTTATCGGAATTCTGGGGATCGATCTGGTTCGGGACCGAGAAGATTGGGCACATGCACCAACGCTTCGACACGGTGCCTGGCCCGGACGGGCACTTTGCCAGCGAGTGGGAGACCGTGTTGGGCTTCAAGCGCGGCGGCGAGTTGGTTGAGTTCCACGAACACGTTCGGGTCGGTGAAGACACTGCCGGGCTGGTTCGGCATTACCAGTATCGGCTCGATTCGTTCTCGGGCGGCCAACTCAAGACGTCGGCGGCGGTGGAAGGCACGGCAGACGGCGAGCGGCTGCGTCTGCACAGTGCCGGCTACGATAGTGAAGTTCCACTCCCGGCCGCGGCGCGCGGCCCCCGAGCCATGCTGCGACGCATTGTGGCCGAGCGCGCTCGCGGAGCCGGTCACAGCTTTTCCGAACTGGTGTTTGCGCCCGAGCTCGCCCGCGGTGTGGTCACTCGGATCGAATTCGGTTCCGTCGAGGACGTCGAACTGGCCGCGGAAACCCGCTCCTTGCAGCGTCTGACGCAGACGACGGAAATCCGCCCGCTGCACCCGGACCTGCAGTGGCTCGACGAACAGGGCCGGGCACTGCTCACCCGCATCGAGATCCCGCTGCTGGGGCCGGTGCGCATCTTGCGCTGCTCCAAGGAAGAGGCGTTGCTTCCGTCTACCGCTGTCGAGTTGATGACGTCCGCGATGGTTGCCGCGCCGGCGCGCATTCCGGCGCCGCGGGCCGTCCGGCGAGCCCGCTACCGCCTCCGCTGCACCCCGGGCGCGGAGGCGCGGCTCTGTGCCGATGCCCTGCAGCAGGTGACGGCTATTGCGGCGGGCCAGGCCGACGTGACGGTGAGTACGCCGCCGCCCGACTCGTGGGTCGCGGGCTACGCCGTCCCCTTCCGGAACGGCGCCGGCCTGGCCGATTACCTCCGGCCCACACCGTTCCTCGAGGCAGACCAGCCTTTGCTCCAGGACATGGCGCGTGAGGCCGCGGGCGAGGAGCGCAACTCGGTCGCGCTGGCGCGGCGGCTCGAGAGCTACGTGCGCGGCAAGATTGTCTCCAAGACCCTCGACATGGGGTTTGCCAGCGCCCTGGAGACGGCCCGCGCCCTGCGCGGCGACTGCTCCGAGCACAGCGTGCTGGTCGCCGCGCTGGCCCGCGCCCTGGGCATTCCGTCGCGGCTCGTGGTCGGCCTGGCGTACATGAGCAACGTCACCTTCGGGGAACGACACGAGACCGGCGCGTTCGTGTTTCACGTCTGGGCCGAACTGCTCGTGGCACCCGACGTGTGGCTGCCGGTCGACCCGGCGCTGGGCCGGTTCGACGCGACGCACATCGCCCTGACCAAGAGCGCACTGGCGACCGCCTCGCCAGTGGCTGACCTGTGCCTGCCCGTGCTCGAACTGGTCGACAGCCTGACCCTGGACGACATGCAGGTCCTGGACCCGTGATGGGGTATTCGATTGCCGTCGATCGCGGTCGATTGCAGTCGGTTGCCGTCGATGGCCGCAACATCAGGAGGGCGTAACGGATGACGGGAAGAACGTGGTGGACGCGCGGTATTTGGGCGGCTGGCCTGCTCACGGCAACGGCAGCCTGGTGTGAGGAGAAACCCATGACGTGGTATGTCTCGCCGGACGGACGTGACGCGTGGTCGGGCCGAGTCGCGGAGATCGCTGCCGACAAGACGGACGGGCCGTTCGCGACGATCGCGGCGGCGGTCGAAGCGAGCCGCAGGCAGGCGGCCGCACCCCGCACCATCATGCTCCTGCCCGGGCGCCACTTCGTCGATGCCACGATCGAACTGGACCCCCGCGACCAGGACCTGACTCTCGAGGGCGCTGGCCCCGGCAAGACGACGGTCTACGGCGGGCGACGCGTCGAAGGCTGGCAGCGCGACGGCGAGAAGTTCTGGGCCGCCGCACTCCCGAAGGACAACGGCAAGGACTGGCTCTTCCGCCTGCTCGTGATCGACGACGCGGTCCGACCCCGGGCGCGGTTGCCGGCCGAGGGGCACTTCGAGCACGAGACCAAATTCCCCGTCCGCTGGATGAGCACGGCCGGCGGCGGCTGGGAGCGCAAACCCACACCACAAGAACTGACCACGCTCCAGTATCGCCAGGGCGACCTGGGCGAGTGGCTGAGCGTGAAGAACGCCGAGGTGACCGTCTACCACATGTGGGACGAGTCGACCGTGGGTGTAGCCGCGCACGACGTGGCGACGCGGACCCTGACCCTGGCCAGTCCGTGCGGGCATCCCCCGGGCGGGTTCGGCGTGCAGCGGTACGCCGTCTGGAACGTGCGCGAAGGCATGACGCAGCCCGGTCAGTGGTACTTGGACCGCGACGCGGGGCGCGTCGTCTACAGACCGCGCCCCGACGAGGACATGACTAAGGCTTTCGCTGTCGCGCCACGCTTGCAGGTCCTGTTCCGGATCAAAGGCGACGCGAAGAAACCGGTCGTCAACCTCACGCTGCGCCGCATGACCCTCTCCACCACGGATGCGCCGCTCACCTCGGCGGGGTTCGGCGGCTGCGCCTGGCCGGGGCTGATCTCGGCGTCGAGCGGGCGCGGCCTGCGCCTGGCGGAACTCGAGATCGCCAACGCCGGTGCGTACGCCATCCAAGCCGGCGGGCTCCAGGACGACTGCGCCGTGGTCGACTGTCACCTGCACCACCTCGGCGGCGGCGGCATGCGTGTGAGCGGCCCCAAGCTGCGCGTCGAGGGCAACCGCATTCACGACATCGGCTTGCTCTGCGCCAGCGCCATCGGCCTGATGGGCGGCGGCGAAAAAGCCGTGGTGCGCCGAAACGTTCTCCACGACACGCCGTACTCCGGGATGTGCTTCGGCGGCACGGACGTGGTGATTGAGGAAAACCTGATCTACCGCTGCATGCAGCAACTGCACGACGGCGCAGCCATCTACATGGGTGACGCAGTCCGCACGATCATTCGCCGCAACGTGGTACGCGACATCCAAGAGCACGGCAAAGGCTACGGCTTGTCTTCCTACTACCTGGACGAGAAATGCCGCGACTGCATGGTCGAGGGGAACGTGTCGATCAACGTGAAAATGCCGACCCAGAACCACATGACGCTGAACTGCACGCTGCGCAACAACCTGTTCATCGCCGCGGACGACATGGTTCTCTCCGTGCCGCGCAGCGCGAACTACCACGTGCTCGGCAACACGTTCCACGTCGGCGGCAAGTTCACGGTCAACGATCCGGACGCCGTGGTCGAGTGGAAGGACAACCTGATCGTGCGGCCGGGCGTCGAGCCGGAACTGGCCGACGCCTTGCCGGAGGCGGAACGAAAACTGCGCCAGACTCCGGTCCGACGCAACGTGACGCGGGTCGAGAAGCCGCCGCGCATCGACGGACGCATGGACACGGACGAGTGGCCGGCAGACGGCCTGGACCTCGGCCAGAACCCGGACCAGCGTCGCGCACGCGGCGCGCCGCTCACGGCCAGGGCGTGCACCGACGGGCAGGCCCTGTTCGTCACAGCGGCAGTGGTGAGCATGTTCCCTGAGGCGCGCAAGCTTGGCGCAACCTGGGGGCAGGACGAAGGCGCGGAACTGGCGCTCGAAGGGCGGCGCGGTGACGGGACCGCCGTGACCTACGTCCTGCGCGGGTTCGCGGACGGCACATTCAAGAGCCTGACGCTCGGCGGTGCGACCGAAGACGAGGCCGCCGCGCTGGCCAAGGCGGTCACGTGCGCGGCCGGGGTCGAGAAGACGATCTGGCGTTGCGAGTGGGCCGTACCGCTCGCCGCGCTGCGGTTCGACCCGGGCCAGCAGGACCTGCTGCCCTGCAATCTGACCGTCTTTCGCAGTGAAGACGCGCAGTACATCCAGTGGGCCGGCACGCTGGGCGAGACGTGGGATCTGACTCGGGGCGGGCGCCTCGCGTTCAAAGGCGACCGGAGCAACCGCGCCAAGCCGACGGCCCAGGCGTTGCGCACGGCCGCCGCCCCGACACTTGACGGTACGGCGGCAGCCGGCGAATGGCCCGGCGAACCGCTGCGCCTGGCCCAGACCCCGGACGGCGGACCGCTCGCCGGCACGCCGTGCGCCGCGCACGTCGCCTGGGACGCGCAGGCCCTGTACGTGCACCTTGCCGTCCCGTTCGGCGCCGCGACACCGCCGACGCGCGGTCAAACGTGGGGCCAGGACGACGGCGCCGAGGTCTGCCTGCGCGGCAAACTCGCCGACGGCAAGCCGACGACGTGGGTTGTCCACGGGTTTGCCGGGGGCCAGTTCGAGGTCAGCACCGAGGCCGGCACGCCGGCGGACACGGCCCAGGCCCTCGGGAAGGACATCGGGTTCAAGGCCACGGTCGGCGGCGCCGGCTGGGAGGCGGAGTGGCGCTTGCCGCTCACGGCCCTCGGGATCGAGCCGAAGCCGGGCACCGCGCTGCCGTTCAACCTCGGCGTGTTCCGGACCGAGGACGGCCAGTGGATCAACTGGGTCGGCACCAGCGGCCCGACCTGGAACCTGGACAACGCCGGGACGCTCAGCCTTGCGGACACCGCAAAGGCGCCATAAGGCGACGCAGCGGAGAACGACAGTGGCGCGGGACCTCCGGGACCGCAGTAGAGCGCCTCGGGGCCGTCCCGGCCCGAGGGCCCTCGGCCGGGACTGCAGCGTTCCGCGCGACGCGAAAGTCGTCGTCCGGATTGAACCAGGACATGGGATCATTCGGCCCGAGCGGCAGGAGCAACCCGGCGTTCACCAGGCCATCCAGTTCGCCGGCATGAACCAGCATTACGTCCGGGCAGGCGCTGCGCGCCACGCCGGCAGCCGTCGGCGCACTGGCCGCGAGCAGCTCCACCCGAGTGTCACCCATTGCCGACTCCGCACCGCGCGCCAAACGCTCCCACCGCGCACGGCAGGCCGGATCAGCCAACTCCTTGGCCCAGAACGACAGCGTCCGCATCCGGCGCGACAGAATGGAGGGGATCGGATTGCCCTCCGGCGACTGCGGCAGCAGTTCGCTCGTGCCGCGCACCGCGGCTTCCGGGAGGACAGCCCCCGCCCCCGTGTAGAACGTCCCGGGCCGTGCTCAGGCGCTCCGGATTCGCGTCCAGTCGTCGACCTTCAGGTCGAAGCTGAGTTTGGCGCTGAAGAGCATGCCCGGGTCGCGGCGCCTCAGGAAAGACTCGATGGCGGTTATGAGCGACCGCTGCACTGGAGCGTCGTGGCGGGTTTCGCCGTTGATCACGACACGGACGGGCTTGTCGAAGTCCACCATGCCAGGGTTAAGCCAGATTGTCAGGCCGTACACATTTTGCGTATGAATGCTGATCGTGTTCGCGCCATCGTTGAATGCCGACACCGTGCCGCCCTGGCAGCGGATAGTGCGGTGGCGGAAGTTGGTCGTGCAGTACGACGGCTGCGGTTCCGTAGTCTCGACATGGTCGAGCTCAAACGTGCCGAAATGCGTCTCGTCGATCGAAACCCAGAAGAAGTGCGGAGAATCGTAGAGACTGAACGCGCCCTTTCGCGACGCGGTGACCACCCGGGGCGGAATCGGATCTCGCTGCTTGGCCTTGATGTACTCCAGGAAGTCGAGGCATGCCTGCCGCGCGGCTGGATCGCCGAGGCTGTGCCCGCCCTGGTGCTCGACGTAGGTGTGCGGCAAGTGGTGGCCGCTCAGAATGGCACTGGCCAAGCGTGCGAACGCCACGTCCGTGAAGCGTGGCCGCGTGCCGGGAACGGCGTCATGCGCGCCGTGCATATTGTAGAAATCAACGCCGTGAAGACCTTCCCAAAAACCGTAGAACCAGGCGCCCGCGTGAGAGCCGACCGTGGCGAACCTGTCGCCGAGCGTCTGGACGATGTGACAGGCGCCGTAGCCGCCCATGGATTGCCCGAGGAGAAAAACCCGGTTCGGATCAATGTTGAAACGGTATGCGGCTTCCTCAACCACGCCGAGCAGGTAGGCGTCCGACTCGGGGTTCGACCAGCGTTGGTGCGTCGGCCGCAGCAGGTTGCTGGGTGCAACGCTGACAAAAGAGTGCGCTGCCAGCGGCGCGCCGAAGTGGTAGCTGCTGGGCGCCTCACTCTGCAACAGCCACGACTTGGCCGTGTCGCGCGGTGTGCCGCTGCCGCCACCGTGCAGCAGCACGAGGAGTCCCACAGGTGTCTGCGCGTCGTACGAATCGGGCACACAAAAACTCAAGAGTTCATCCGGGTAAAGCCGACGCAGGTGCGGCAGTTCGAAATGGTCCTCGAGGCAGAGCCCAGGCGTGCGGCCCTCCCACTTGCGGGCGATACACGATTGCAGCAGGGCAATCGGGTCTCCGTCGTCATCGGGCATGAGCGAGAGCGCCTGGGTCCGTTCTGCGTCAGTCCCGTACAGGCATTGTTGAATCAAGGCGGCTGTTTGCATGGAAACACCTCAGGTTCATAGCCTCACGAATACCACGAAGCGCTCGCGTCTGGGTGAAGGTAGGCCGGCGACCGGCCACGGTCAAGTGCGTGTGCTGACGCAGTGCGGATCTTGACAGGAAGGCTTCGACGTCATGCAACTCAAGAACCATCGCATTCGGCTCGAGTTCCGGCCAGATGCAGGGCTGACCGTCATCGACCGCGCCAACCCCAAGACGTGGCGCACCGACGGGCCGCTGCTCGTCCTGCACGCCTGGGACCGCATGCTCGACCGCCAGGTCACGACCGCCGCGCCGAGTGACGCGTGCACGATCGCGGTGCGGCGCGACCGGGCTGCGGACTCCGCAACGCTCCGCGTCCGCTGGACCGAGACCGCGATCGAACTCGACCTCGGACTGCACCTGGTCAAGGACGGATTCCAAGTGCGCACCATGCCGCGGCGGATCCGCGAACGCAACGCGAACCGGTTCCGCCTGCTCAGTGCCGAACTGCTCCCCGACTTCGGCGCGGCGCGGCGCGGCCAGCCGGGATACATGCTGCTGCCGAACGCGTCCGGCGCGCTCTGCCGCTTCGACCGTACCAAGACGCAGTCGTGCGAACTCCGCAACTGGGTCTACATGCACCAGCGGGAATGGGAGGCGTGGTGCATGCTGCCGCTGTTCGGCATGAAGCATGAGGATGGCGCGGCGTTCCTCTGCATTCTCGAGAGCGGCGAGTGGGACACGCAGGTGGTGGCGCGGCTGAACGTCGCCGGCACCGACCGGCACACGGTGCACCCGCACCTGCACTTCCGCGAGAACAAGACAGACCGCATCGATCCGGTCGAGCGCGTGGTGCGATACGTGTTCCTGCACGGCACGGACGCGGGCTATGTCGGTATGGCGAAGCGCTACCGCGAGTACCTGCTCGCCGAACGCGGCGCACGGTCGCTGCGCGAACGCGCTGCCGCCAGTCCGGCGCTCGCCTACGAGGCCACGGCACACACGTGCAAGGTGTTCATGGCTTCCAAGACGCGGCGCACGGACGGCAAGGGGCGCTACGACCTGTTCACGACGTTCGACCAGGCGGCGGAGGTCATGACCGAGTTCAAGCGCCACGGCCTGGGGTGCGTCTCGTACGAGTTCGTCGGCTGGTGCCCGGACGGGCATGACGGCATGTACCCGCGCCGGTTCCCCGTCGACCCGCGCGTCGGCGGCCTCGCCGGACTGCGCCGATTTCAGCGCCTGGCGCGCGACGCCGGACACCGCGTCGGGGTGCACGACAATTACGTCGATATGTACCAGGCTTCGCCGGACTACGACCCGGACCTGCTCGCCGTGGACCGGGACGGCGAACTCGTGCTCGGCGGCGTCTGGAGCGGCGGACAGATGTACTACATTTGCGGGAGTCAGGCGCTGCGCTTCGCGAAACGCGATCTGCCGCGGCTGAAACGCCTGGGCCTGGACGGGATCCTCTACCTGGACGCTATGCCGCGTGTGCCGCGACCGTGTCATGCCGCCGGACATGGGCACGTGCCCGGCAGCCGCCGCGCGGACGGCGCCGGCGTGATCGCGCTGCTGCAGTACGCGCGGCGCGTCATGGACGGGCAACCGCTCGGCTGTGAGAACGTGATGGGTTATACTATCCCGTACCAGGACTTTGCGGGGCACATACCACAGCGGGCGGCAAACGGCGGTGTGCCTGCGGAGTTCGCCGACGAGTGGGTGCCGTTCTTCCAGATCGCCGTGCACGGATTGCTGAAGTACCACCTCGGCGATCCGCGGCAGGGCGGTGGTCCGGAGGGGGGCACGGCCTGGCTGCTGCGCGAGATCGAGTACGGCGCCATGCCGCGGTTCGAGTACCAGTACCGCGACCGGAACACGCGCGACGGCATGCAGTTCCACTTCGGCGACTGGCGGCCGTGGCTGCCGGTGCTGGCCGCGCAGCACCGTGTGCTGTGCGACGAACTCGGGCCGCTGCAGTTCGAGTGGATCACCGGTCACGAGCGGACGCGCAGCGGCGTCAGCCGCACGGCTGGCAAAGGCTTGGGGCATGTGGTGCTTGGGTGGCTGGCGAGAAGCGGACAGCACCGAATCCAGCAGACGGAACGACGATGTCGTCGCACCGACGCCATGTGGAGTGCGGCGGCAGAGTCCTGCTGAACAGCAGGACGGCGACGCCGCTTTGGCTGAGACGCGTTGCCCCGACAACATGCGTTTGAGCGGTGCCGGCGCGCCGCGCTCCCGCAACGGCGTGAAATCACGTACCACCGGCTGAGCCGGTGGTTTGTTAGACGCTTCGCTTGGGCCGCTCAAAGCGGCGACTCATTGCACTGTTGCCGGCCCTGCCGGCGC
>Ga0156402_1351_pt1 | contig 24248 bp, 16 predicted proteins | sample RifOxyA3_FD_108045 | JGI IMG/M metagenome (GOLD analysis project Ga0156402, IMG submission 108045) | Lentisphaerae bacterium RIFOXYA12_64_32 | reverse complement strand
CCCGGGCGCACGCACGCCCCTACTGTGGGCATTCATGTTGCGCGCAACGGTGAGGCCTGGTGACAGACAGAAGCTAGGACTTGACAAGGTGGCACTCGGTGTGCAGGGAAACTTCCCCGCGCCCTTACGCTCGTCCCGCGGGCGGGCTGCATTTTTCGCCTTTGCCGTAGACGAAGCAGGTCACATGGCGCACCCCCTGCTGCGTTTCAGCTGGCCCGGTGATGCGGCGGCGTTCGCGGAGTCCGGCCACGGCCAGTGCCGCTGCAAAGCCTCGGGAGAAGTCGAAGCCCCATTCCTGCACGAGCAGCAGGCCGTCGTCACGGAGGACGCACGCTGCGGCGTCCAGGCCGCCGGCGATCTGTGGCGGGCGCCAATAGTTTGGCACGTAGAGGCTTTCGGCCAAGAGCAGGTCGAGCGACCCGGCGCGCAGCGCCGCCAGGGACACAGCATCGGCGAGTATGGCGTCGCGGAGTTGCCAGGTCCGACCCCGTCGCAGGGCGTCGAGGTCCAGGTCCAGGGCGGCGCTGAGGCGCATGCCGGGCAGGTCCTGCAGGAACCGACAGAACGTGCCGTGATTGGCGCCCAGGTGCAGGAATCGCAGGCCACGGTCGGTTTCTTCCGCGCCGGCATCGAGTATGGCGGCCAGCGCCGGGGCGTACATGCCCGGGTACTTGCAGGTGTCCAGCGCCGCCTGGCGCGACATTCCTGCGGTGTCCGCAACCGCTGTTCCGGTCTTGTCGCGCGACCGATCGTGGCGCTCAAACTCGGCGAGGAGTCCGGTCGCTCGTGCGAACGAATCCGCCGCCGGTTGTGCGTGCTGTCCCATGGGGCATCCTATCGTCGTAGTCAGCGAATGCGATGTCCGCAGGCGCGTGGCCCGAGACGGGAAGATAGCGTCTGACGCGGCGGCTGCCACTGCAGCCTGGTCCGCCTGGTAATGCGTCGCGGGTGGAGGGTTGGGGGTGGCTGCCCAAAGTGGCGGGACCGGGGCTGGCGCCTAGAGTGGTCGGAGCGAGCCGCTCCGACCACTCCAGGCGCCAGCCCCGGTCAACCGTCGACCTTATCTCCACCCGCGACTCCCATGTTACTGGCAGGGCGATTCCCGCCGCCGCCCGGCTCGTCCGGGCGGGGCGACGATGGGGGAAAAGGGGCGGGCCGTCCGCCCTCTTTCCCCCAATCGTCGCCCCGCGGGCGCAAGACCAGCGGCGTCGCGAACCGGCGCGAGTAACACCAACCTATGATCGGCCGGTCCGCCGGCCGGGGGGCGCTGACGCATTACCCGCCTGGGCGGCCCGTGATTGCTGCCGTGGGTGTTTCGGTCTATATTGGGAGGTTACAGTTGTTGCTGTTGTCCGACAATCGTCTTCGGGTTGCCAGTGGAGGTGCAGCATGGGTCCGCAGCATCGACGCGCGTTTACCCTGATCGAACTCCTGGTCGTGATCGCCATCATCGCGATCCTCGCATCGTTGCTGCTGCCGGCGCTGCAGACGGCCAAGGAGAAGGGCAAGGCCATTGTCTGCGTGGGCAACCAGAAACAGATCGGCATCGCCGTGATGCAGTACATTGGTGACTACGAAGGAGTATACCCGTATGGGATCCCGCTGGCGCCCGGGACGTTCAGCGCGCAGACGGATGTGTCGGGGATTGGCAGCCGGCCGCCGGCAGACCAGCTTGTGGAGTACATGGGCGGCAACCTCGAATCGTGGATTTGCCCGTCCGACCCCAAGCCGCAGAACACGAACTGGTGGATTTTCGACCGACGCCTCTACTTCACCGGCGTGAACAGCCGCTGCAGTTACTCGTTTTCCGAGGATGCCGTTTGGGGGATTGCGCGGTCCACACAGAACGGCAAGGCGCTGAAGGACACGATGATCCCGGAACCGTCGATTTTCGGCTACGTCGGCGAGGGTACCTGGGCGCCCAACGGCTGGGACTGGTACTCGTGCGACCCGACGTACATCATCCCGGCGTCGTCGCTGCCGCGGATCAACTGGGGCCACACCATGCGTGTGAATTTCCTCTACGGCGACGCGCACGTGCAGACGTTCAATCAGGTTGGCGTTGCGTCGAAAGTCCGCAGCCACCCGTTCTCGACGGCGCGGTGAGCATGAACCCAAACCGACCCAACCTCAACCGGGCAGCGAAGCACAATGTCTTCGGGGTGCGGACCCGTCCGGTGTCGGCCTCCAGGGGTGCGGCCGGCACCCAACCCCCGGGCGCGCAGGCGGCCCCGCCACCGGTCGAGGCGCAATCCGGGCTCGGTGCGGACTTTGCATCGCTCACACCCGACGTGATCATCGACGCGGTCGAGGCTGCGCACGGTCAGCGTCTGGCCGGATTCGCCAACCCGTTGAAGAGCTACATCAACCGCGTCTACGAGTTGCAGTGCGTCGACAAGACGCGGGTCATTGCCAAGTTCTACCGGCCCGGGCGCTGGTCGTTGGAGACGCTGCACGAGGAGCATGAATTCGTGCGCCAGTGCGCGGCGGACGACATCCCGGTCGTGGCCCCGTTCGCTCTCAGCGACGGTTCGACGCTGGGCACGGTTGAGGGCATCCGGTTCGCCGTCTACCCGAAGCGGCTCGGACGGCAGTGGGAACCGTGCAACGACGAGGACTGGCGACGCTTGGGGCGCCTGATCGGGCGCGTGCACGCGGTCGGCAAGCGCCAGGCGGCTACACACCGCGTCCGCCTCAGCCCGACCGACTCGACGGATCGCGATGTCGCCCAACTCCTGGACGGCGGGTTCATCTCGCCAAAGCACCGCAAGGCGTTCGCAGAGGTGGCTCGGGATATTCTGGACCTTATCCGGCCGCTGTTCGACGGCGTCGAGTTCTGCCGGATCCACGGCGACTGCCACTCCGGCAACATTCTCGACCGCCCGGGCGAAGGCCTGGCCATCATTGATTTCGACGACATGGTTGCGGGCGCGCCGGTGCACGACTTGTGGATGCTCCTGCCCGACCGTGCCGACCAAGTGCAACGCGAGCTCGACCTGATCCTGGAAGGCTACCGCATGTTCTGCGACTTCGATGCCCGGTCGCTGGTGCTCATCGAGCCGCTGCGGGTCATGCGCATGCTCTACTTCCAGGCCTGGATCAGCCGCCAGGTCGGCGATGCGGGCTTTGCGGTGAGTTTCCCGGAGTGGGGGACCGAGGCGTTCTGGATGCGCGAGATCGGCGGTCTGCAACGGCAATTGGATGTGATCCGCGACCACCTGCCGGACCCGGGCGCTGTGACCGAGGTTCGGGTGACAAGTCCCGAGGCGCCGCCCGCGCCCTGACCCAAGTCCTGACCGCCCTGTCCACGGCCTCCTGTTCCCTCGCTGCCACGTCCCTTCACGCTGCCACGTCCCTTCACGCTGCCACGTCCCTTCACGCTGCCACGTCCCTTCACGCTGCCACGTCCTTGCGGCGTGGAGCGACCCGCTGGCCCCCCAGCTACAACCGACGCCCCCCCCATTTCCTCCTTCGACCGAGGCACAAGGGAGAAGGCGCACGGGCAGGCGCAAGGGGGGACACTTAGGGTGGCCAGTAAGTGGCCAGGGTCAGGCCTTGACGTTTGCCATGTGGCCAACGGTAGAGTCAGATGTAACATGTTGGAGGGTAAGCCAAGGCGGCGCGTCGCCCGCAACCCAAGCGAATCGCCGCCACCCTCACCCCATCCCTCTCCCACCGGGAGAGGGCGGAGTACCTACCGAGACACATGTTGCTTTTCACCACAGTTCCCGGGAATCAAGGCACTCGTCCGATGTCGCCAGGCTGCAAACGGCAAGGCCTCCGTGCCCCCTCCGTGCCTCCACGAAGGGCGTCCCCTTTCTCCCCTGTCGCGGCGACAACGCTGGCAACGCAGTACGACAGAAGTCCCTTCCATGGGTGCATGTCCAGTGACTCCCCTTCAACGTCTGCGCCATCGGTCTTCCAAGGGTAACCTTCGCTGCGCTCGGTTGCCCGCGGGTCGCGGGGAAGGCAGCAGAACAGGCATGTCTCTTCGGACGGCTTCCCGCCGGCAGCGCCCCGGAATCCGGCCGCGGCGTACGGAGAGAAAACATCCGGAGTGCCGCACTTTTTTCTCGCGTCAGGGCTTGACAGGGTCAGCCAATAGCGGAGGAATAGGTCAGGGCTGTTTCAAGATCCGTGACTGTCGCGTGCGGTGAGTACCCCCGGCGTGTCCCCACGCCGGGGGGGGGCGGCCTGAGGACAGGCCGCCCCTACTTTATGGGAAACATATCATGAACTGGTTCACATTCAGGAACAGGATGTTCGATCTGGGTTGTTTCAGCATCCAGCAGGTTTACGCGTGGCAGCCGGGGTTTGACCGCAACAACTTTGTCCGCTGGACACGGAAAGGATATCTGGCGCGCTTGCGTCAGGGGTTGTACGCATTCCCTGAGTACCGGAGCAAGCCGGAGTTTGCGGCGTATTTCGCGGGAAGGATTTATAATCCGTCGTACATCAGCCTGCATTCGGCGCTTGCGTTCTACGGGCTGATTCCTGAATCCGTTGTGCAGATTACCAGCGTGACCTCGCTGAAGACGGCCGTGTTCAGGAACGATTTTGGCGAGTATTCGTACAAGAGCGTCCGGGATGACCTGATGTTCGGGTATGTGCCGCGTCTGCTGGCGGACGGTCGTGCGACCGCGTACGCCACCCGTGAAAAGGCGTTGCTGGATCTGCTCTATCTGTATCCGTTCTGCAACACGGAGCAGGCACTTGCCGATCTCCGGCTTGACGGGGAGGTCCTGCAGGAGGATTTGAATCGCGCCGAATGGGAGTTGCTGGCGGCGCGTTTTCATTGCGCGGCACTCGAGAAGCGCATGCGACTGTTATCCAAGGTGTATGGCTTATGATCGCAATAGACCGGATCAAGGATTTCTACCCCGCCGCCATGAGCGGAAACGTGGGTTTTCTGAAGCATATCCTCAAAGAGTATGTTCAGTTGCTGGCGCTCGACTATCTTTCCGCGACGCCTCATGTCCGGAAGATGACCTTCATCGGGGGCACGAGCCTGCGCTTGGTCAAGGGGATTGACCGGTTTTCCGCGGACTTGGATTTCGACTGCAATGATCTCTCCGAGGGGGAGTTTGCCAGGATGTCCGACGATGTCCTTGTGTTCCTGCAACGCAATGGGTTCAGGGTGGAGGCCAGAGACAAGGACAAGAGCCGGTTGACGGCTTTCCGCCGCAGCCTCCATTTCCCCGAGTTGCTGTTCGAACTGGGGCTCTCCGGACACAAAGACGAGCGTTTCATGCTGAAACTCGAGTCCCAGGATCAGGGGGTGCCGTATGCGCCGACCCTGGGATTCATCAAGGGATGCGGGCTCTTTTTCGCCTTCCCGGTTCCGCCGGATGCGGTGCTGTGCGCCATGAAGATCGCCGCCATGCTCAACCGAGGTAAGGGCAGGGACTATTACGACGTCATGTTTCTTCTGGCGCAGACGAAGCCGGATTATTCATTCCTGGCGGCACGCTGCGGGATTCACGACTTGCCGGAACTGAAGGCGGCGGTCGAGACATCGCTGATATCGGTGGATCTGCGGCAGAAGCGGAAGGACTTCGAGCACTTGCTGTTCCATCGTGACAACAGCCAGCGCATCCTGCATTTTCGCGAGTTCATCCAGTCGCTGTAGAATCAGCAAAGCCAAAGCACAACCATCCCACTGAGAGCTCCGGTTCCGGGCACGTGCCCGACAAGGATCACGCCGCGCCTCGCAAGCAGGGCTGTTTCAAGATTCGTGACCGTCGCGTGCAGCGAGTACCCCCGGCGTGTCCCCACGCCGGGGGGGACAGGCCGCCCCTACCGGGTGTGCGCGGAGGCGTGGCCTTCCGAGACGTGGTGCCAGATCTTGAAACAGCCCTGCCTCGCAAGAGGCAACATCTGCGGGACGAGAATCAACGCCATAGATTGCCTGTTCCCGTTTTCCCTTCAGCACCAGGAAAACACCGGCGCACGCACCCGCACGCCTGGTGACGGTTCAGCCCGCGAAGCCGCGGGCGCTCCAGGGGGACCGCGTCTCCCGGGCCTTGAACGCCTTCCACCACACCCCGTCAGTAGAACAGCATGATGCCGAGGCGGATCTGCGACGAAACGCGCTCGTCGTACTCGAGGATGCTTTCCCCGTAGCCGGCGAAGTATTGCAGGTGCAGGTAGAGGTGCGGTGCCGTGGCGAAGAGGCGGTCCAGGGGATAGGCGAAGTCGATCTGGACACTGTCTTTGCGGGCCTCCATGCCTTTGCGGAGCGTTGTGGACAGCATCCAGCCTTCGGATTGTTCCAGTCGCAGCGTGAGATCGGCGTAGCCGCGGTAGTCGGCAATATCCTTGTTGTCCGACTTCTCTATGTACTCGTAGACTCTGGGCGCCACCGTGAGCGAGTACTTCTCCGGATCGCCGAGCTTAAGGATGGGTTTGATGTAGACCGTGTTGATGCTCCGCGAATTGCTTTCCGCCTCGCCATTGGATTCGTGCTGCAGGCCGGTCTCCCAGCCGAGGCGGTATAGGAATGAATCGCGGTCCTTGCCGCCGTCGTGGAGGAAGAGGCCGGGCTTGTAGCTGGTGTCGTGGAAGGGGGCCGATTCCTCGCCGACGTCCCAAATCGAAGTCTGGGTGTAGCCCAGGTAGAGGTGGCGCATGAGCCAGGGCGTCTGGTTGCCGAACAACTGGTACTTGAAGCTGATCTGGAATTTGGCCTCGGGGGTCTGGCCTTGGCCGGCTACGATGTAGACCGGCTCGTAGGGCGTAAAGTGGGCAAAGTGTTCGGCCGGACCGTGCCGGCGCTTCGAGGTCGATTCTGGTTCCAGCGATTGTGCCGTGTCGGGCTCGTGCAGTTTGATGTCGGCCGGGCCTGGCGGTGCGGCGGCGGTCGTCATCGACGTCCCCGGCGGCAATTCCACGAGGACTGGCGGCGCCGGCAGTTCGGGAAGAGTCACCCGCACGATCCCCGTCGCGTCGGCCGGGACCGGGCCCTGGTACGCGACCTTGCGAAACCCTTCTGCCGGCAGTGTCGTCCCGGGCGGGATCGGCACGGTGGCGGTCAGGTTCCCGATCCACTCGCCGCCGCCCGTGGCGCTCAGGCGGCACGCCAGCGTGTCGGGAAGCTCCAGCACGGCCGGTTCCGGTCCCGGGTTGTGCGCATACAGCGTGACCGTTAGCGTGTTCCGTTCCGCGGTCGGCGTCATGACCCAGTCGAGTGTGGCCGCGGGACAGCAGCGGCCGGTCGCCAGGACCGCGGCGATTCCGATCAATGTGACGAGTCTGCCCATGATGCTCCGAGTGCGTCGTTTCCGTGTTTGACAGGGCGGCAATATAGCAACAAGTCAGGCAATACACGCAGCTCTCACCGGAGAATCTCCCGCCCGCCGCGTCAGCCGTCAACCGTTTGCGTACGACCTCGTGATGCGTCAGTGAAGGTGGGCGCCGGGCCTCCTGACCCGGCGCGACGCAGCGTCGCGCCGAACCAGGCCAGGCCGGGAGACCTGGCCTCCACCTCGGACTGACGCAGCACACGACCTCTCGCGCGCCTTTGGCAATTTCAGCTCCCGGAGTATAAGATACGACCCCCGCGGTGTCGAAGCGTACGCGGTCCGGGGCCACCCAGAACTCCGTCAGGCATTGGCGTCGGCGCGCGAGTCAGAGAAGGGGCAAGGACAGGGGCAAGGACGAGAGGGATTTGCACAGGAGAGCGGCGCATGAACCTTCGTTTCCTCGGCATGTTGGCATCCGTGATTGCTCTGTCCGGCTGCGTCCACCAGCTTCCTGCCGAGCCGCAGCCGGCGGTCGCATACTGGACGTTCGATGGTGACTTAATCGACCGGGCCGGGCGCGGGAACGACGCGAACGCGCAGAAACCGCAGTTCGTCGCCGGTTCCCGCGGGCAAGGCCTGAAATGCGTCCAGGGCCCGGCGCTCGTCGCTGACAGCGCAGAGCTGCGACTTGCGCCGGGGTTGTGCGTCGAGTGTTGGGTGAAACTCGACGCACCGCTGCCGGACGGCCAGGCCATTGTCGTCAAGGACGGCGAATACATGCTGCGCGTGGACCCGACTGGCGAGGGGGGGAACTTTGCCTTCTTCGTGTACCTGGAGGGTTGGGAATCGCGAGTTCGGTCGACGGAATCGCCCAAGGTCGGCGAGTGGTATCACCTTGTCGCGCGCTGGGACGGGAACGAGATTTCGCTCGCGGTCAACGGCGACGAAAATCGCGGGCCGCGGACCGGTGTGCCGGCGCCAACGGAGCAACCCTTGCGCCTCGGTTTTGCGGACGGCGTCATTGACGAATTGCGGATCGAGAACGCCGGGGCCACGCAGTCGGGGGTGGCGCACTGGTCGTTCGACGGCGACTTGCGCGACAACGCGGGCAAGGGTCACGATATCGCCGCGGAGGAGGCACGTTTCGTTCCCGGACGCTGCGGGCAAGCCCTTCGGTGCGACGCGGAGCAGGTTCAAGTTCCGAGCACCCCGGACCTGCAGTTGGCGCCGGGGCTGCGGATCGACTGCTCGGTCTGCTTCGAGCAGTTGCCGACCGACAGCCGGTATATCGTCATCAAGGACGGCGAGTACCAACTCCGCCTGAACTCGCAGAAGGAGGGGGGACGTTTCGCGTTTTTCGTGAATCTCGGCGGTGCATGGGAGCCGCGTGTCTCGTCCGCAGAACGTGTGAAAGCGGGTGTCTGGTACCGGCTCATCGCCAAGTGGGACGGGCTCGCCGTCACCCTCGACGTCAACGGCGAGAGGGAGCGCAGCGTGCGCTCAGGTTCGCCTCGCCCCGGCGACAGCCCTCTGGGGATCGGTGTGATCGACGGCCTCATTGACGAACTGCGAATCGAGAATCCACGACTGCCGCTCCTGCGCGTCCGCGACGTGGCACAGGAGCGCGCCATCTTGCGTGCTGGCCGTCCCGAGAAGCTTACCGCCGTGATCCAGAATCTTGGTACAGAGGCGGAGGCGGTCGTTGCCCGGCTTGAACTGCCGCCGGAGGTTAAGAATCTCGGCAGCAGTGTTCACGAGCTGGGAGTTATGCCGCCCGCCGACACCCGAACCGTCGAATGGACGGTACAAGCCGAGCATGAAGCGAGCGTCACGGCGAACGTCCGCCTGACCGCTCAAGGCTGTACACCGGTAACCACGCGCCGAACGCTTGCCTTCTTCCCATCCTCCGACCAACCGACGGCTCTCCTTGCGGCAAGCGCCGCAACGTCCACACCTGACGGCGCCGGGGCCGTGACCTACTACGTCGACAGCGCGGCGGGCAACAACGCCAACTCCGGCATGTCACCTGACACGCCCTGGCTGGATTTCACGAACATCAACGGGAAAACGCTCGGCCCCGGCGAGAGACTTCTCCTGAAGCGCGGCAGTGTGATCAACCAGGAACTGAACGTTTCCGCGTGCGGCACGGCGGAGAACTGGGCGCAGATCGGTGCGTACGGCGCCGGGGCGCGGCCGATCATCCGCCGCAACTGGGACATCGATGAGCGCTGTGTTCTGGTGCGTAATCCCGATTTCCTCCGCATCAGCAGCCTGGTCGTGTGCTACGCGGCCAAGGGCCTGGTGGTCTACTACCAGGCCGGTGGCCACGCGGGGCTGGTCATCGACGACTGCATCGCACACCACATCGAGGGTCTCTACCGGCCGAACAGCCATGGCATTCCGGAATGGCGTGACCGCAACGGCTCCGTCGGCGACGGGTTGGGGAGTTCCGCCGGCATCGCGATCGTCGGCGCGCACGCGAAGGACCTGGTGATGCGGAACTGCGAGGTGTTCCAGGACTCCTGGGGGTTCTTCGTCAAAGGCGATGCGGTGACCATCGATCGCGTGTACTGCCATGACAACTACGCGCACAACACCAGCCCGCATCCGGCGCTCGTCAGCGCGAGGCGGTCGTTTCTCCAGAACAGCATTTTCGACGCGCCCGGCTGGCACGCCTTCGCCGGCACGATGGGGATCATGCTGTGCGACCCGCAGGGCTTGATCATCCGGAACTGCACCTTCCGTAACCAACCGGATTCCGGCAGCCACGATGAAGGCGGCATCGATTTCGAGAACATGGGCAACGGCTGCCTGATCGATCACTGCACGTTCCAGAACAACGCCGGCGCGGCCATCGAGGTGTTGGGGCTGCAAGTGCCGCAGCCCAGGAACGTCGAAATCATGAACTCACGCTTCATCAAGAACAACACTGCCCGCAAGCTGGGGCCCTCGGAGATCTACATCTGGGGCAAGCAGCCCAACCCTGAGGTCTGCTGCAGTACGGGCACGATTCACGACAACGGGTACGTTACCAACCCCGGTGTCGAGTTCTTCGTGAATGAAGCGCCACAGACGACCTTGTGGACGCTGCGCGACAACACCGGCTATGCCACGGTCGAGGAACTGCAGAAGGCCATGCCTTTCAACGATCCGCCGGTCGTGAAGGCGGGCCCGGACATCCGCGCCCACAGCATGACCGTGCGCCTGGCGGGCAGCGTCATCGACGACGGGAAACCGGGCGTGGGGCCGCTGATCGTGAAGTGGGAAGTGCTGGAAGGTCCGGGTGCCGTCACGTTCCAGAACGACGGTGCGCCTGAGACCACGGCCGAATTTTCGGTCCCGGGCGATTACCTGCTGAGGCTCGTCGGCGATGACGGTGAACTGTGGTTGAGCGACATGGTCGCGGTCCACATCCTAGCGCCGGGCGTGTCCGTGGCCAAGGCATGGGAGTTCAACGCGCCCCTGGACAAGGAGGGCTGGACCGAGGTTAACCCGGGCACGCGTGTTCAGGAATGGCTGGACCAGAAGTGGCCCTGCAAGTCGGACCCCGTGAAGTACGTCGCGGGCGGGTACTACATCCTCGCCATCGAGGGCAGTCCGGATGCACACCTGCTCTCCCCCGACAACTTGGGTGTCGACCTGACCGCGAACCGGACAATCAAGGTCCGGTTCCAGAACCATACGCCGACAACCCGGATGCGTTGCAGATTTATCACCGATGCGGATGCCGTCTGGGACGACGTCAAGAGCAAGGACTTCGACGTGGTGGCCAACGACAACGCGCCCCGGGACTACGCCGTGGACATGTCGACCGTTCCCGCATGGACCGGTCGCCTCAGGCAGTTCCGGCTCGACCTCGCCACCGGCGAACCGCTCACCGGGACATGCCGCGTCGACTACATCTGGATCGACAGTTCCAAGGCGCCGCCCGTTGAAGCGCGGCCTTGAGGCATGGGCGACACCCGCGTTCCTCAATGCTGCTGAGGTTTTCCCCCGCTGCGTGCCCCGTCGTGCTCGGCAAACCCGTTGGCCTCGCGGCGGATCGTGGCCACCGGCAGCGGCATGTGGAGTGCGGCGACAGAGGGCGAGTGAGCGCCCGGCGACGCCGCTTTGGCTGGAGTGCGTTGCGCGGGCAATGCGCCTCAGCCAAAGCGGTGTCGCGCCGCCCGTGGCGGACTTGCCACCGCGCTCCATAGGGTGACGTCGACGGAGAACCTCAGCAGCATTGCGCGTCCCCCCCCCGGCCGCACCGAGCCGCAGGCTCTTTGGAGTGCCTGGTCCCTGGGGCATCCGGTTGTGCGCTTGCGCCGGTTCACGGGCTGCGGGGGGCGATGCGGAAGTCGTCGAGGAAGGCTTCGACCTGTGCCGCATTGAACGAGTGGATCCAGAATCGGAACTCGCGTGTTCCCTCTGTCACGGTAAACGGACACGCGAACTCGCGCCACTGTCCGATCTCGGCAGACTCCGGACGCATGATGATCTCCTTCCCCTCCGGGTTCAGAGCTTTGCCCCCAGCGTCGGAGCCCTGGATGTACAGCCCGATGTCCAAACCCTTGCCGCTCACGAGGAAGACACGGCCGCTCAGGAGGTAGTCGCGGCAGCCGTCCCGCACCGGCATGCGCCCGGACGTGACGCTGGACCCCGCGTCCTTGCCCGGGTCGATGATGTGGAGAGATGTCGACCCGGTGGCGGCGCGCGCGGTCGAGATCTCGCTGATGCCGTTGTCGGCCAGTTGCCAGCCGAAGCGGCCATACTCGAACCCGCCGTTGCGCAGCATGTTGTCGGAGTCGGTCCCGAGCCCCGTCAGCGGTTCGATGCGCACCGTGATGGCGGCCTCGGTCACCGGCGCCTTGAAATCCAGGCCGATGCGCAGGGGACGGTGGCCGTCTTCAATCTGTTTTTCAGTGGCCGCGATTTCGCCCCCGACGGCCTCGCAGCTCACGCGCGCGCCTTCCGTTTGGCCCAGGATGGCCAGCAGCGGCCAGTCTTTGCGATCGCAGGTGCCGAACGTGACCAGGGCTGTGCCGAACGTCTGCGGCGTCGTGAACTTGACCGTATCGGTGACGGTCAGCATCGGCGTCGGCGTGCGCACGTAGACGAACGTTCGCGTCAGTGACGCCAGTTCCGGCACGTCGTATGCCGAGGCGATGTCGAGGACCAGCGTGTCCTGGGCGTCGGAGAAGTCGGTGCTGACGACCTTGGCGGCGGCCGCCGCACCCGACTTCTGCAGCTTGCCCGCGACCACGGGCACCGGGTGCCCGAGCGAGTTCAGGACGTTGCTGTCGTAGCGCTTGGGGCTGAAGGTGCGAGCGGTGTACTCTTCGCCGCCGGGATCGCGGAGCACCTGGTCGTCGTTCACCACCACGACATACGAACCGAGGTCGTTGTGGTTGTGGTGCTCGGCGTTGTTGCCGCCCTTGAGTGCGACCGCAAACGGATCCGACGTGCCCCCTAGCGGGCGGCAGATCAGCACGCCGCCTTTATCGAACCACGTTCGAATGCCAACTCCCGACGTGTCAGCGGACGCGGGCGCGGTGCGGGTGGCGCTGTTGGGAAAAGCGAACATCAGCGATTCAAACAGTGAACCACTCCAACCTGTTTCGAATTGCTTCTCCCATGCTTGCGCGCCCAACCCGAACCGGCGGCTGATGAAATACATGTAGCGTCCGGGCGGCGCACAGCTCGGCGAACAGTCGGCAAAGGCCGGGTAGATCCGGTTCACGATTTCGATGCCGAACGGGAACAGTGCCGGTTTTCGCGCGTCCGGCCTGGCCAGCATATCGATCGCGCCGCCCGTCGATTGGTAGATCACCTCGGACAGGAGCACGTAGTGCCCGAACCCGTACCCCCAGTAGCCCAGGCCTTCAGTGCAGTATCCGTCCGCCGTGAAACCGCTCAGGAAGCTCCGGGAATACTTCTGGGCCGCCTCTACATAGAAGGCACGCTTTTCCGGACTCTCGAGCAGTGCCAACGCTGCCCCGGTAACGCCGGCCAGGCAGACCGCGTTCCAGTTGTTGGTGGTCGTCATCCACCACATAGGCTTGGCGCGGCCTTCGACCATGTCCCGGTACGGGGCGAGCACGCGCCGGTGCACGTTGGCCTCGATCACCCGGCGCAACTCTGGAGTGAGCCGGTCGCCGAGAATGTGGTGGACCAGAGCCAACTCCCAGGCCATGGCAGACGACCACAGGTCAATGGTCACCTGGCGTCCGTAGAAGTCGTCGAGGGACCGATCGTGGGCCGGCAGCACCCAGGTTTTCTCCGCACAGACGACGGTCACGATCTCCGCGATCGCCGCGAGGAACCGACCCTTGTCCTCCAGGCACTCGGCCAGCACCAGCGGGCGAAGGCGTCCGCGCCGCTTCGACTCCGCGCGTTCCCAGTTCTTGCGGATGCCGGTGCGTGAGAAGTCGAGGTACAGGTCGTCGGGTACCTCGTCGATGGGGGACTTGAGCAATTCCTCCGCGCTGCCGATAACACGTGCGAACTCCGCAACCACGGCGAGACGTTGCCATGCGGCACGGTCGGAGATCGGAGGTCCGAAGCCGCTCGGTTGCGCTGGCAACAGCGTCGAACCAGCCACGGGTTCGACCGGAACAACGGTGTCCGAAATGACGGGCATGTCGTAGGCCGGCTGGGGAGCCACGGTCTCTTGTTTCATGACTACAGACTCCTTGACGTTTTGCGGTCTCGCCTCGCCGACCGCGGGGGTGCCTGAGGGCAGGTTGCGACGGCACCCGCACCCCAGGCAGATCGCGGTGAGCACAGCCACAGTCTTGACCACCTTGCCAGGGACCATCACGTACCTCCGTGAAGGACAGCAATCATCGTTCTCCGTCCGCCAGGCCTTGCACCGTGGACAAATTGAGCGCCCATGCCCAGTTCACCTGCCGTGCACTATGGAGTGCGGCGGCAGAGGGCGTGAAAGCGCCCGTCGACGCCGCTTTGGCTGAGGTGCGTCGCACGGGCAACACGTCTCAGCCAAAGCGGTGTCGCCCCGCCCGCGGCGGGATTGCCTCCGCGCTCCATAGGTCCGTGGCGCCACCCCGGTTTCTGCGGATCGTCCAGGTTGCTCGTTTCGAGGGGGCCTGGCCACTGCGGGGAACATACGTGAATCGGTGTAACCGCGCAAGCCCGCGCTCGGTTGTAGCAGGGCTGTTTCAAGATTCGTGACCGTCGCGTGCAGCGAGTACCCCCGGCGTGTCCCCACGCCGGGGGGGGGGCCTGAGGACAGGCCGCCCCTACCAGGTGTGCGCGGAGGTGTGGCCTTCCGAGACGCGGCGCCAGATCTTGAAACAGCCCTGCGGTCGTAGGGTCGGCCTTGCGGGCCGATTGCCCGCCTCTTTGGGGTCAGCCCGCAAAGGTCGGGAATGCGGTGCCTTCTCTGGCATGAAATATGCGTAGACCGCGCATGTGGTTCTTAGGGTCTTGGCGGCTCCGCACCCGGCGTCGCCGGGTGCGGAGGAGCACGGCGTGTGGCGACGTTGGTCTTGGGAGCACTCCCCGTCAATCTGAGGTGTCTGGATGCGCAGGCCGAAAATTCTCGTTGTGGATGACGAACCCATGATCCAGAAGGTCCTGGAGCGGGTGATCGAGGCGACCATTCCGTCCGACATCACCACGGCGTCCAGCGGCTACCAGGCATTGGGTCTGCTGAAGCGCGAGCCCTTCGACGTGGTCATCACGGATTTTTCCATGCCCGGCATGGATGGTCCGGAGTTCCTCGCGATCGTCAAGGACCTCCGCCCCGACGCTGTGCGTCTGATCTTCACCGGGAACGACGGGGCGGATTCAGCGCTGCGTGCCGTGGATGTGGCGCACCAGTACTTCCTGAAGCCTACCGCCATGATGACCATCAGTGACCGCATTCAGCGGGTCCTGAAGATCCGTGACCTGCTGCCGGAGGCCTGCTCGCTGGAGCAGATCGTTTCGCAAATCGAAACCCTGCCGTCTATTCCCGCCGTCTACCATGAACTGGAGGTGGAACTGCACAACCCGGACGTGTCCATGGAGAAGATCGGCAAGATCGTGGCGCAGGACATCTCTCTGAGCGCCAAGGTCCTGCAGCTGGTCAATTCGGCGTTTTTTGGTCTTCGCGAGGGTGTGTCGAATCCCGCCCAGGCGTCGACCCTGCTGGGGCTGAAAGTGCTGCAGGCGCTCATCCTGACGACGCACATCTTCTCGGAGTGGAAGGATAAGAAATTGCCCGGTTTCTCGATCCACGACCTGTGGGACCACAGCCTCGGAACCGCGGCGATCGCGCAGGAGATCGCCTTGGCGGAGGCGGCCGACACGGCCACCAAGGAGGACTTGTACGTTGCCGCGCTCTTCCACGACATCGGCAAACTGATTGTCGCCGCGAACCTGCCGGACTCGTACCTGCGGGTCCGGGAAATCTGCCGGAAGGACAAGGTTTCCGAGGTGGAGGCGGAGATTCAGGTCATGGGGGTGTCGCACGCCGAGGCCGGCGCGTACCTCCTGGCGGTTTGGGGATTCTCGGACGCCGTGGTCAACGGCAGTGCTTTCCACCACCACCCGGAACGCCACGCGGCAGGCGTCAGCCCCGACACGGTCGTACCTCTCGACAGCGTGGCGATCGTTCACGTGGCCGACGTGTTTGAGCACGAAACGCGGGGCGATGTCTCTCCGACCAGCCTCAAGCTGAACGCGGCGTATCTGCGCTCCGCCGGCGTCGTCGACCGTATCTTCCAGTGGCGCAGCGTCGCCACCCTCGGCCAACGCGCCAGTGTGCGCAGAATCTGAGGCGTTCACGGGAGTATCGCCATGCCTGAGTCTGCGTGCCAACCCGAGCGTTTCGATCCGCGGGTGCGGCGCCTCATTGCGCCGGGTCGTGTCGTGTGGACAGGCGGCGCGGTGGTGCCGGAGAACCTCGATGCGTTGCTGCGCCCGGGCTGCGGACAGGCGTCGCTGACGGCGCCGAAGGGGTGCGTACTCCGCAAGGGCGCGGCGTTTCTTTGATGCGGCGAGGCGCAACAGATCCTGGACGCGGGCGTGCTGAGTTTCGTCCAGAAACCGTTTGTCCTGGCCGATCTGTCGCACCAGGTCAAGTACGCGCTTGACCGGCAACTGTAGCGCAAGGATGTGCGCCGGCCTGGTCCGAACCGTCACTTCTGCGTGATGCGTCATTGAAAGTGCTGACATTGCGATGCGCTGCTGGAGTTCACAGCTTCAGCGTGCTCCCCAGGGCGCTTCGAAGACACGCTAACCACGGACAACGCACGGCGAGAAGGGCTGCACCATGCATGGTGGCCGACCTCCTGTGTGTGTGAGTGAGTGAGTGTGTGTGGGTGTGTGTGGGTGTGTGTGTGTGTCGATGATATCGATGAAGTCGATGGCGTCGAGGGTGTGGGCTTTCTTCTTCCTCACCACACACCCACATACTCCCGCACTGCCCCTACCGCACGCCCTGCGCCTCCAGGCGTTTCAGTCCGTCCAGAATGATTGCTTCCACGCCTTTGGCAAGCGAGGCTGGGTGACCGTACTCGTGCGCGCTCACGGCTTCGTAGCCGCCTTCGTCCAGCATGGCGGAGGTCGGGAGGTAGAGTTGCGCGCCATCGGTGTAGCCGAGCGGGAAGGTCGTGCCTTTGCCCTTGTAGAAGTCGAGCATGAACAGGCCCAGCTCCGCGACCGCCTCGCCCTCGAGGCCGATGAGGCGCAGTCCCTTGCCCAGCGCCACGCCGTGCAGTGTGATGGACACGGAGGTGGCGAGTTTCTGGCCGCGCTCGAGCCGCTCGAGTTGCCGCTTGGCCCAGAGCCGGCGGACCTCGTCGGTCTTCGCGTCCGCGCCCAGCGCCTCGAATCCCGCCCGGTCCATGGCGGGCTTGAGTGGCCATTCCATGTCCACCAGGCCGCACCGGATCTTGGGCTCGATCCGGGCGAGTCCCGTTCCGATGCCTCGGAGGACTTCCTTCGCGAGCGTGTGGCCGGCCTGCGCGACTTCGTCCCAGGTGCCGCCCCGCCACTTGTCGCCCTGGCCGATGATGCTGGCCTTGGCGTCGCCGCCACAGCCTTGGAGGAACAGGCTGCACGTGGCGCCCAACTCGCGGTCAAGCATGTCCATGGCCGGGCCGGGAAAGTCGGCGGAGATTTCGAACCCGCCGATGGTTGACGGGTGGCATGATACGGAGAACAGCAGGCAGACCGGCTTGCCGGTTGTGTCTTTGATGAGGCAGAACGGCAGCAGGTCGCACACCGCGCCCTTCGGGTTCGGCGCGAACTGGATATTGCCCTGCTCGTCCCCTTTGCGTCGGCTCATGGGGACGGACGAACGGGTGGCGCCGGCCCAGAGCGTCACGTCGCGTGCATTGTCGCGCGCCTCGCATCCGGCCCGTACGGTGGCCTTCTCGACCTCGTCGGCATACAACCTGTCAGGCCCTTTGTCATAGTCGGCGAAGGACCAGGTCGTGCCGAGGACGGGGCCGCAGTGGGTGTGGGAGGTGTTCAACAGGATGCGTTTCGGCGCCAGGTCCAGCTTGCGACCGACGGCGCCCTTGTAGCGGTCGGCGTCCGACCTGCTGAAGAACAGCAAGTCAAAGCCCAGGATCAGCATTTCCTCGCCCTGGTGCGACAGGTACAGGGCCCGGACGAACAGATTGTCGTGGACCTTTTCGCAGCCGTGATCCCGATCACGGCCTGCAAACCCGTACATCGTGGTCCCTGTCGGTGGGGTGATGCATACTTTGGCGAAGCCGGCTTCCATAGTTCACTCCTCACAGGTTCGTGTGCAGGCTGGGAAAGAGGCGGCGCGTCACGGCTTGCCCTCGAGCTTGTCGTGCATCTTGTCGGCCATGCGGCGACCGAGTCCCAGGGTGCCGGCGGTGCCGAAGTGCACGCGGTCGGCAGCATCGCTGCCCGGGGCCCAGTCCTTGAACAGGCTTGTGCCGCTGCAGGCGTGCTTGATGATGGCGAGCTTGCGGTCGGGCTCGAGCTCTTGCAGGCGGTTCCCGAACCCGAGTTCGGGTCCGAAGCGGTCGGGCGACTCGGACGCCTGACGCAGCGGCAGCCAGGTGTTGGGCTCTGTGCCGCTGTGCAGGTGCCCGCCCGAATGGAACAGCAGCACGCGCGCGTCCGGAATCACGCCGTCCGGCAGGTTTGCCAAGTAGCCCTGGCCGGTCGCGTTGGACTGGCCGCCGATGAGGTACACATCGACCGGGGTTGGCGGTGCGGCCTGCGCCAACGGCACGGTCACCGCTGCGCCGAGCGCGAACACGTTCACGGCCAAGGCCAGTCCGGATCTCATCTTGGGGACCTCTTCTGTGGGGGATCGCCGTTCGATGACACGGCCGACAAGGCGCCTGTCGGCCCGGTTGCGGGGATGAGCGCAGTCCTGCCGTGGCTGACGCCGCGGGGGCTCACTCGTGCCAGACGAGAGGAAAGCGCTCGGGGTGGCGCAGAGACTCAAGCTCCATGTCGATGTCCAGCGCGGGCCAATGCAGGTCCTCCCCGTCGAACTCGACGCTGAAGACGTCTTCCGCCTTGGCGGTCTTGAACTTCGGGCAGCGCTCGTAAGGAAGGAAGTACTCCCGATCCACGTGGATCATGATCCCCGTGCGGAAGATACCGGTGACCTCAGCGACTGAAGTGCTTTTCCCAAGCACTGACGATTTCATGGTGGTGGTCCTCGATGATCCTGCGGATCTCGCCGAGTTCGCTCTGGTTGAAGCCGCGCCCCGCGGCCTGTTCAACTGCCGGTTCCAGCCAGAACTTCGCCTTGCCGTTCTGCCGTTTCACGTGGATATGGACCCGGCTCTCCTCGTTGGAGTTGAAGTAGAACCTGTAACCGTGAATCTGCAGGACTGTAGGCATCCATTCCTACCGTATGGCTATCGCTATGGCGTTCTGCCACTGAGAAACAATAGGGCTGTCCGGAACCGAATGCAAGACTGTCTTGCTGCTCTTGGTGATGCGCCAGAATGTGTGGGCAGGTCGCGACGACATGGAACCCCGCTTCTCCGCAACCGGGGTATCGGCGAATGGCCTTAGACCACGGGCAACAGAGAACCCGTGTTCCGGGGCTTCCCGCCGGTTCTCGGCCGGTTCATTCACCGGTTCTCAGCGGACCGCGGCGCCGAGGGCGCGGAGTTGGCGCACGAACGGTTCGGGGATGAGGCCGTTCGCCTTCCCGTCCTTGCCGATCGGCACATCCCACGAGATGACGCCGCCGACGTTGTTGACGTGGCGCGTGTAGCCGATGGCCAGTTCGTCCGGGAAGCGCGGTTCGGTCCCGCCGCACCAGTAGCAGCCCATGAACGTGAGAAGGTGGTACTGTGCACCGTTCACGAACCGGCCGGGCGGCATACCCCAGTACTTGGCCGGCTTGTTCGGGCGGTTCCAGTGCGAGTCCATCACGACCGGAAACGAGTCTGCCACCTCGCCGGCGGTGTAGTCCTCGAACTCGCTGTGACATACGACGGGCACCTTGACGCCCGGGTTGAACGCCACGATGCTCTCCGGATTGCCGGCCTTCATGGCTTCGGCGAACGAGCGGAAGTTCGGCGCGTCCGGGTTGCGGTACATGCGGTCGGCGTAGTAGCAGCCGTCGATCCACCAACCCCAGACTTTCTTGCCCCAGCGCAACGACCACTCGCGGATGATCGCCTCCCAGTTGCGCTGGAAGGCGCTGAGCCGTTCGTCCATGTCCGGTCCGGCGACGTAGCGGCCGGGACGCAATTGCCACGAGGACGCGTCCCAGGACGGGGTGCACTTCAACCCCTCGACGGCGACGCGGTCTTCGGCCGGCGCGTGCGACGGCAGGTAGACCATGAGCCGAATCCCGTGCGGCGCCAGGGCGTCGTACAGGTCGGCGACCAGGTCGCGCCTCGCGAGGCGGCTCGGGCGGTTGGGGACGAGTGCATCGTAGGTGTCGTTCGGTGCGCAGAAATGCCCGGTGTTCTGGCCGAGCGTGAGGAAGAAGTACGTCGTGCCGGTGGATGCCAACTGCGCGGCCAGGCCCTTCGCATCGAACCCGTCGACCTGCCGATTCCAGGCGTCCGGCGTGAGTGTGGCCTGGCCGTGGCTGCTCGGCGGCGCGGCGAGGTAGTGGCAGAACGTGCCCCACTTCGCGTCCCGGAACCAGTCGGTGTTCGAACGGCTGTACGTCGTGTCCATGGCGGTCTCCTTCTTGCCCTTGTTCCAGCGTCAGGCAAGATACGCTGCTGTGGCGGGAACTCAAGGGGACCGTCATGGCGCGTCTCATCTCGTGTCCTGTGCAATCGGGGGACGCGCGTGTCTTTGCTTTCCGCACGGTTTGGAGGAAGTGCAGCAAGGCTTCAGCCTTGCTGTCACCATGCAGGTCGACGGCCCCGTGAGGAATTCGGCAAGGCTGGAGCCTTGCCCTGCTTCAGTTCTTCGCGGCGCACCACTGAACCTTTTGGTGTTGTGGATCGTATAAGGAGTATGACTGGTGTCGCTCGGGGCAGGCTTGATTCTTGCGACGGTTTGCGGCATAATACCTAATGTGCCACTCGGGCAGCCGCCCGGCGGGACCGAGACGCGATGGCCAGTCGCCGGAGATCGACCTGCAAGGCAAGACTGACACGACAGTCGGAGCGCGTTCGCTGTCGCGACGGCGTTGCCTGCGGTTGATGCGCGTTCTGCGAGTGCATCGGGTGGGGCGCTTGGGGCGTGCCTGAGTCGGTGCAGGTCAACCGTGTTGCGGATGATGTCAATATTGTGGTCCTGCGACCGTTGTATGGGCAATGAGGCTGTGGTTGTCCGAACGGCACCCGGGGCGCCTGGGCCGAGGGACCGTGGTGCTGAACGGGAACGGAGGGTTCTTGCCATGAAGCGAAGCACTGTGCGTCTGACGGGAATGATCGGTGTCGCGGTCGCCGCCTGGGCGGTGTCGGGCTGGGGCGCAGGCACCGACGCGGCCACCGACGCGATCGCGTCGGTGATCGCCATTCGCGGCAAGGTCGAAGCGACGGGCGCCGACGGTGCGGTGCGAACGTTGGCGCTCAAGTCCCCCCTGTACCGAAAGGACACCCTCCGCACCAGTGAGCGCGGCCGCGTCCAGATCGGGTTTGACGACGAGACGCTCATCAGTCTGGGCCGCAACACGACCATGTCACTGGACGAGTTCGAGTTCGATCCGAGCGCGAACAAGGGCAAGCTGGTCACGAGTGTCGAGGAAGGTGTGTTTCGAGTCATGGGCGGCGCGATCACGAAGATTGCCCCCGAGAACTTCAAGACTGTGACGCCCACCGCGACGATCGGCATCCGCGGTTCGTTCTACCTCGGCAGCGTGCTGAACGACGTGCTCAAGGTGATCTTCCTCGGCGGCAAGGGCATTGACGTGTACAATGCGCTCGGGCGCGTCGAGATCACGGACGCGTCGTTCGGGACGATGGTGCCCTCACCGCGGCAGGAGCCGCAGAAAGGGGTGCGGTTCAGTTCCGACGATATTCGTGGCCTGATGAAGGAGTTCGCGTTCCAGGGCGGTCTGCAGGACGGCGGCGGCGCGCCGGGTGCGCAACCCAAAGAGGGGGCGGCGCCGGACGGGAACCCCCGGGACGACAGGTCGTCGCAGGGTGCGAGCGTTCCCGGCAAGCCGGTGAATCTGGCCGGCGTGGTTGGCGGGAACCAGCCGGGGGACGGTAAGGACTGGGGACTGATGCCGATCGACAACCGGTTGCCGGAAGGCGGCGACTGGCTGTCGGGCAAGTCTTCCGCCATACCGCCGGACCGCGTGTTGTCGGGGCTGTCGGGGGGGACAGGCGGGTTCGGCGAACTTGTGAAACTGCCCGAGAACCTGCGCGACAACCTGAGCGGTGGCTCGCAGACCAACATCCTTCCCACCGGAGATTTCGACCAACCCTACCCGATGACCGGCGCGTACCTGGCCGCCCGTGTGCCACCGGGAGGCCGTGACAGTCGCGCCGGTGAGCCCGGTCAGACTTGGCGCGGGGCGGTGGACGGCAAGACGGTTGCCGGAGTGGTTCGGGGGCAAACGGCGTTGTCGGAAGGCACCGGGGCGTTCCCCTTGGAGTTTCCGACCGTCCGCGTGCCGCCGACGAATACAGCGGCTCTGTACAGGGGCGTGGCGTCGGTCGGCGGTGCGGTGCACAAGCGAGACGTGTTTGGCGCCAACACGGTGGCGGATGTCGCGTATGAGTACCGTTTCGACAACCTGGGCGAGGCCGCGCTGTTCTGGGCTACGCCGCAGACGGTCCGCAACGACGTCTCGGACTCTTACACGTTCGCCGAACTCGGAATGCTCGGGGTTCGATCCAATCTGATGCCGGCCGACGGGCAGGTCGCACTCTATGCCCTGGGAAAGAGCCTGCGGACGGAGCAGGCCGGGGCGGATGTTGATCTGGCGCTGGGCGATTTAGCCCTGGCGGTTAACCGGCTCAATGGCAAGGTGATAGGGTATACGGAAGACGAGCTGATGACCGGGGGGCGCGGCGCTATGTACACATACGGAGACATCGGAGGCTCGGTAACCGCCACCGGCGGCAGCGGCGGCGGTGGAAACGAGGTTGGCAGGGACGGGGCCGCGCCGGTGACTTTGAAATGTCTCGGCGTCGAGTCTGTGTCAGGGGCTGCAGGCGCGCCGTTGGCTTTCGAAAACGAAAGTGCCCAGATCGAGTTCTTCGGGCGGGAACAGCAGGCCGTGGGGCTGGTGGCCCAGGGCGTGACGCGCGATGTGACCGGGACGGGCGCCGCAACGGACATGGGCGTCTGGCGCCAGACGGCGGGAGCGTTCCTGCTGCCGGGGCGTTTGGTGCCGGCGAATACCGGCGCCGATCCCATTCCCTGGCAGGGGTTTGCGGTCGGTGCCCCGCAGGGGCTGGGGGGGGCTGGGGTCTACGGGGAGACGCTGATGAACCGGTACGGTGAGGCGGGCGAGGGTTTCGGACTGAATATCACGCCCGGCACGGGCGACGTCAGCGGTTCGATGAGCCTGACCCAGGCGCTGGATGCCACTCCGAACCTGGCCCTGACCAATGTCGAGATCGGCGGCGACCATGGTTCCGCCTACGTGTCGGATGATATTCTCGTTGCCGAGCTCGGCGGGACGGATGTGGTGCGGAAGCTCGGTGCGCCGTCAGCACAGGGCGACCTGAAGCCTGGCGCCACCAACCTGCTGGCCACCGCCAAGCTCGAGGACCAGACGTCGGAGTGGACGACCTGGGGCTACTGGTCCGCCACGTTCGACCGGCCGGGGGGGGGGGGCGGGCAGCCCGACACCCGATTTCGTGATGACGGCGTTGCAGGGCCGGAACATCACGGGGACCTACACCGGCGATGCGCGCGCCACGATGATCAATGGCAACAGCGCCCAGTTCATGAAGGGTTTATCGAATTTCACCGTCGCGTTTGCCACGGCAAGCCTGGCCGGCTCAATGAACTTTGTGACCAAAGACTTGCAGAGCATCAACATGGAGGCGTCGGGCAACATCACCGGGGCTGGCTTCAACGGTCACATCACGGGGGTCAACGGGGCGACGCCGTCGGCCGAGGCATTCACCGGCGGGTTCTTCGGTACGGCAGGGGCGTCAACGGGGACAATGCTGCCCGGCGCCGCGGCTGGGTCGTTTGCCGCTAACATGGCATCGGGAACCCGTTTCCTCGGAACGTTCGACAGCGACTTGCGCTCCGTGTCCATGGGGCAGTGAAGGCAGGCCAAAGGTTGGCCTCCCTCCCCGTTTAGCACCCGATCACTCTCCACTCCCGACCACCAGCCTACGGGCGGCGCCCTCCTTCCCCGTTGTAATGCGTCAGTGGCGGGTGCTGGGCTGGGGGGGGCTCGCCAAAGTGGCGGGACCGGCTCGGTCCCGCGGGTGTCGGAGCGAGCCGCTCCGACCACGCTGGACGCCAGCCCCGGTCAACCTTCGACCCTATCTCCACCCGCCACTCCCATGAAACTGAAGGAGCCCGGAGCCCGCGAGGACGCGGGCGCTCCAGGGACTGGCACGGGGGTTGACTTTGGAGCGCCCGCGTCCTCGCGGGCTCCGGAAGCGTCGTGGCCAGTTTCACCTTGGT
>Ga0156402_1494_pt1 | contig 24785 bp, 19 predicted proteins | sample RifOxyA3_FD_108045 | JGI IMG/M metagenome (GOLD analysis project Ga0156402, IMG submission 108045) | Lentisphaerae bacterium RIFOXYA12_64_32 | reverse complement strand
CTTTAGGCGTCAGCCCAAGTCAGACTTCGACCTTATCTCCACCCGCGACTGACGCATTACGGGGGGGGGGTGGCCAAAAAATGCAGTTTGCCAAACCGGCGGCACGGCTTATCTTCGTGTCACGCGGGCTTGCCCCCCAGCCACCTGCCCCGTCCCGAAAAATCCGTGAATCGGAATCCTCCCCTCGTTTGGGCAGGGCCTTGAGAGTCGAGTGACCGGCAACGGGCAATGGGAATCCACGCATGAGCACACCACAAACCGCAGTGAGAAAGAGGGCCACCCTCCTTTCCTACGCCATCATCTTCCTGCCCTTCATCCTGATCGCCTGGCTGCATCTGGTCACGCTCCTGCTATCCACGTTCGTCTCTTACTACATCCTGACCAAGCTACGGTTTGGCAAGCGCCTGGGCAAGAAGCCTGCGGTCGCCGTCTTCCTGATCCTGCTGCTGGCCGTAAGCTACGGCATCACGGTCTTCACCAACCAGACCATCGCCAGCCTGCCCGAGATCGCCGACCGGGCCATCCCGTCGGTCCTCCAGTGGGCGGAGCGGTTCCAGGTGCCGCTGCCGTTCACGGACTTCGAGAGTCTCAAGCAGGTCGCCCGGGAAACCCTCAGCAACCAAACGAACTATCTCCGCAAAGTGGCCGGACTTGCAGGTGCGGCAGTGATGCACCTCACCTTGGGGCTCATCGGCTGTGTCGTGGCGGTCAATCTCTTCCTCAACAGCCGCCTGGAACTCGACCGCCCACCGAGCTCGGCGCCGGACAACCTCTATTCCCTGGTCTGTGACGAGATTGCGCAACGATTCGTGACCTTCTACAACAGCTTCACGACCGTCATCGGCGCACAGCTGATCATCTCGACCATCAACACCTGCCTGACTGCCTGCTTTGTTCTGTTGGTCGGCTACCCGCACCCCGTAGTGATCATCGGAACCACGTTCCTGTGCGGGCTGCTGCCCGTCATCGGCAACCTGATCAGCAACTCCATCATCGTCTGTATCGGATTCGAAGTCTCCGCAGGAATGGCCATGCTGGCGCTCCTGTACCTGGTCGTGATCCACAAACTCGAGTATTTCCTCAACAGCAAGATCATCGGCGATCGCATCCGCAACCCGCTGTGGCTCACCCTGCTCGGCCTGCTCTTGGGCGAACGACTCATGGGCATCCCCGGCATGATCCTCGCACCTGTCGTCCTGCACTACGTCAAGACCGAGACGTCACGGATCGCCGTGCCGGATGAAACACCGACGTCCGCACCCTGACGGACGCGTGCGGGCCGGCATCCCTGCACGCACCGGGACACCCCCGGCGCCTGAACGCCCAGACTCGCCAGCGATTTCCATGCAATGCGTCGCGAACCGTCCCCCTGTGACGCGCTACATTTCCATCGTTTCACGCTTTGACATACTAATAAACATGTGTATATTGTCTATCGGAGTGAGAGCAGAGAGAACGGGAGGCATCCCGCGGGGGCTATCCCGGAATCAAGTGTGCTTTGCCAGGCGGGACAGCAGACCATGAAGACCATCTCAGTACGGCTCGGAAAACAGCATTACGACATCCTGATCGGGTGGAACCTGCTGCGGGAAGACGTGGCACGCAGCGCGTTGCGCCAGCATCTCAAGGGCCGGCGAGCGGAGATCGTCAGGGATACGAATGTCAAAGCCATTGAGGGCACCGACGTGTTTGGGATCGTGACGCACGCTGAAGCCGCGATCATCGGCTACGCCGACTTCCCGGCCGGTGAGGCGTCCAAGACCCTCGCCACTGTGGAAACGCTGTACCGCAACGCCGCGTCTCGCGGCGTGGACCGGCAGACCGTCGTTCTCGCCCTCGGTGGCGGCGTCGTAGGGGACGTGGCCGGGTTCTTCGCGGCCACGTTCCTGCGCGGCATCGGGCTGGTCCAGGTGCCGACGACACTCCTGGCGCTGGTCGACAGCAGCGTGGGCGGCAAGGTCGGCGTCGACCTGCCAGAGGGCAAGAACCTGGTGGGGGCATTCTATCAACCGCTGCTGGTGCTGGGGAATCTGTCGTTCCTCCGCACCCTGCCGGCGCGCGAACTGCGCTGCGGCCTGGCGGAAGTCGTCAAGTACGGCGTCATTCTGGACGCGGATCTGTTCGCCACGCTCGAGCAGCAGGCCAACGCCCTGCCCCGGCTCGAGCCGCAGCTCACGGAGGATGTCGTGGCGCGCTGCTGCCAGCTCAAGGCGGACATCGTCGCCGAGGACCCGCACGAGAAGGGCCGGCGCGCCATCCTGAACTACGGCCACACCTTCGGGCACGCGCTCGAGACCCTGAGCGGCTACACGCGCTTCAGCCATGGCGAGGCAGTCGCCATCGGTATGGGCATGGCCGCCGACCTGGCGGTGAAACTCGGCCGGGCCGCACCCGACGTGGCAATCCGCCAGGACCGGCTGCTCGAACAACTCGGCCTGCCCGCTCGCGTGCCGCCCGACGTGCAGGTCACGCCCGACTCGATCCTCCAAGCCATGTACCGCGACAAGAAAGTCAGCGGCGGCAAACTCCGGCTGGTCCTGCCGTCCACGATCGGCGCCGTTGCCGTCGTGGAGTGCCAGGACACGCAACCGGTCCTCGACGTGATCGGAGGTCGCCTTGGATAACCGCGAAGCGTACCTGGTCCTCAGCCTGCTGCCCGGCATCGGCCCGGTCCGGGTCAACCAGCTCCTGACCCTGTTCGGTGAACCGCGCGCCATTCTCAGCGCCAAGCCGGCGGAACTGGCGCGCGTGCCCGGCATTGGGGCCGCGTTGTCCGACGTCGTGGGCAACTGGTCCAAACACTGCGATCTGGCACAAGAGCAACGCACCATGGAGCAGGCCGGCGTGCAGTTCGTCTGCCGCGGCGACGAGGACTACCCGCCGCTGCTGCGCCAGATCCACGACCCGCCGCTCGGGCTGTACGTGCGCGGCAACGCGCACGTCTTCCGCAACCTGCAAGCGGCCATTGCCGTGGTCGGGTCGCGCCACACCACCCACTACGGTGTCAAGATGGCCGAAAGCCTGGCCACCGCCGCCGCCGTGACCGGATGGACCGTCGTCTCCGGCCTGGCACGGGGCATTGATGCCGCCGCACACCTGGCCACGCTAGACGCGCACGGCATCACCGTGGCGGTCCTGGGCAGCGGCCTGGCGCACATCTACCCGCAGGAAAACGTGCCGCTGTCCCGCCGCATTGCCGCCGAAGGCGGGGCGGTGGTATCCGAGTTCCCCATGCTGTTCCCGCCTGACAAGCGCACGTTCCCGATGCGGAACCGGATCATCTCGGGAATGTGCCGGGGCTGCATTGTGGTCGAGGCCGGCGACCGCAGTGGTTCGCTGATCACCGCGAACCAAGCGCTGGACCAGAACCGACAGGTATTCGCCGTGCCCGGTCGCGTCGACTCCGCGCAGTCGCGCGGCTGTCACCGGCTCATCAAGGAGGGCGCCAAACTGGTCGAGACGTTCCAAGATGTCCTCGAGGAGTTCGTCGTCCTGCCAGGGCTCCAGGCGGTACCGCTCAGTCAGGAATCGCGCCCGGAATCGAGCTTGCACGCCGGGGAGATTGGACCGGCCGACTTGCAATTGTCCGATCTAGAGCGTAAAATTATATCTTTTTTGGGCGATCAGGAGGTCACCATCGACGCGGTGGTGGCCGGCGCCGACGAGCCCCCGGCCAAAGTCCTGGGTGCGATCGTCGCACTGGAAATGCGCCGCCTGATACGACAACTCCCGGGAAAACGTGTCGTGCGGTATACGGGAGCCGTCACCGGCTGACCCATTGCCACCGCCGGAGATTCGGTCTGCAAGGCCAACGCTGCAGGCAAGGCAAGGCCCTTGGCGACCGCGTTTTACGCGGCCGTGGCGGGTTCCGCAAGACGTCTTGTTGAGTTGCTTGGGCTGGACTGAGTCGTTGTGAACAACTTTCTAAGGTATATATGAGCAAGTCACTGGTCATTGTCGAGTCGCCGATGAAAGCGCGTACCATTGGCCGTTTCCTGGCCCGGGACATGCGCGTGCTCGCATCCATGGGTCACATCCGTGACCTGCCCGAATCCTCGCTGGGCGTGGACGTCGGCGACCGGTTCAACCCGGTCTATGTCCTGACGACCAACGGCCAGCGCGTCGCCAAGGAACTGCGTAAGGCCGCGGAAGGCGTTGACCATATCTACCTGGCCACTGACCCGGACCGCGAGGGCGAGGCCATCGCCTGGCACATCCGCGAGGTCATCGGCGACAACACCAAGGCTACGTTCCACCGTGTGCAGTTCCACGAGATCACCCGCAGCGCCATAGCCGCGGCCTTCGATGCGCCCGGAAAACTGGACGACAACAAGGTCTGCGCACAGCAGGCACGGCGCGTCCTGGACCGGCTGGTCGGCTATCAGGTCAGCCCGTTGCTGTGGAAGCAGATCCAGAAGGGCACCAGCGCCGGTCGCGTGCAGTCCGTGGCGCTGCGCCTGATCTGCGAGCGCGAACGGGCCATTCAGCAGTTCGTGCCCGTCGAGTACTGGAACCTCAACGCGCTGTTCCAGCCCGAACCGACCCCGGAGCAGTTCACGGCACGCCTCACCCTGCTGGACGGGAAGAAGCCCGAGGTTCCCAACGCCGAGGCGGCCAACACGCTGGCCACCCAATTGGAGGCCGCGACCTTCCGCATCGTCGACGTCGCTAAGAAACCGAAACGCCAGAACGCACCGCCGCCGTTCATCACCAGCACCCTGCAGCAGTCCGCCGGCAACGCACTGCGGTTCGGCGCCAGCCAGACGATGCGAGTTGCCCAGCAACTGTACGAAGGCGTCGAATTGGGCGAGTCGGGTCCCACGGGCTTGATCACCTACATGCGTACCGACTCCGTCGCGGTGTCGCAGGAGGCGCAGACGCAGGCCCGGGAGTATGTCCAGGAACGGTTCGGCGCCGACTATGTCCCGGAAAAGCCGAACGTGTACCGCTCGCGCGAGAGCGCCCAGGAAGCGCACGAGACCATCCGTCCCACCGACGTGCGCCGCACACCCGATGTGGTGGCCTCGTTCCTCAGCCCCCCGCAGCTCCGGCTGTACCGCCTCATCTGGAACCGGTTCGTGGCCAGCCAAATGGCTCCAGCCAACATCCTCGAACACGTCATCGACGTCGGGGCCGAGGGCGAGCACCTCACGCACGCCTACCTGTTCCGCGCCACCGCCCGGCAGACCACGTTCCCCGGCTTTCTGGCCGTCTACGACGCCAAGGAAAGCGAAACCAACGGCAACGACAACGAGGCCGCGCGACTGCCCGATGTGCCGCAGGGCACGCCGTGCCTGTTGAAGGAACTGAACCGCGATCAACGGTTCACCGAACCGCCCAAACGCTACACCGAGGCCACGCTGGTGCGCGAACTGGAACAGAACGGTGTCGGCCGCCCCTCGACCTATGCCACCATCATCGACACCATTCTCGGACGCGACTATGTCAAGAACGAGAAACGCGTCCTGACACCCACGCCCTTGGGGTTCTCTGTCGCTGAGTATCTGGTCAAGCGCTTGCCGGACCTGTTCCAAATCGAGTTCACTGCCAGCATGGAGTCGCAGCTCGACGAGATCGAGAGCGGCAAGGTGGACTGGACCCAGATGCTGAAGGATTTCTACACCCGATTCCAGGACTGGCTAGGCGAGGCGCCTCAACCCTCCGCGCCCTCTACCGAGAACGCTGGCACCTTCATGGTGCTGTTCCCCGACACGATCACTTGGCAGCCGCCCGAAAAGCGCGGCCGCCGCACCTACGATGACCAGGCCTTCTTCCTCTCGCTCAAGGAACAGAGCGCGCAGGGCAAGCGCCTGTCCGACAAGCAGTGGCTGGCGCTGTTGGGGCTCGCGGCCCGGTACGCCCCCCAAATTCCGGGCCTGGAGGACAAAGCGAAGGTGCTGGGCGTTTGGCCCAAGATGCAGGAACTGATCGTTGCAGCCCAGGCCATCGCCGCCAGGCCGGCGGGCGAAGCCGCCGCCGCACCGGACCCGGCCGACATGGAACTGCTGCAAGTGCTGACCAACGTCAACTGGGATCCACCCGTGAAACGTGGCCGCCGGTCCTTCAACGACCGGAAGTTCTACAACTCCATTCACGACCAGGCCGCAAGCGGGCGTAAACTCACTCCCCCGCAAGTCGAGTCGGTCAAGAAATTGGTCCTTAAGTACCAGGCACAGATCCCCGACTACGCCAACGTGGTCGCGCGGTTGGACATCAAGCCCTCCGAGAATGCCGCCACTGCCACAGCCGATCAGACCGACGTCGCTCCGCTCATCGCCATGATCGACAGTGTTCGGGAATGGGCTGCCCCCGTGAAGCGCGGCCGGCGCACGTACGATGACCGCGAGTTCGCAAACTCGGTACGGGACCAGTTCAACCGCCGCGGAATCCTCTCGGACCGGCAGATCGCAGCACTGCGTAAGATGCTCGGACGTTACCGTGAGCAGATTCCTGACAGCGGTGGCCTGCTGCAGGCACCGGCCAAAGCCAAGACCGCGGAACCCGTCAACGCCAACTGCCCGGAATGCGGGGCGCAACTCATGCGTCGCCAAGGCAGGAAAGGCGAGTTTTTCGGGTGCTCGACCTTCCCGAAATGTCGGTACACGACGGCCTCGCTGCCTGCGGACGCCGCCGCAACCGCCCCCGGCCAACCCCAACCGCCCGAGCCGCCGCCGGCCAACCCGGCCACGCCCAACTGATCCGCGCCCGCAGAACGGTGTTGGTCCCGGGATAGAGGAGCTGCGAAAGACGCGAACGGCCGCGAAAAAGAGCGACCTGTGCGGGTGAGTATGGCCTCGTGCGGACAGGGACCGGAGACGGCCTTGTTCGTAGTGGTGTCGCAGTCCCGGCGGTTGTCGCCGGGTAAGGTACCATCCCCGCACCACGCGGCCGCAACACGCCAGATGGGCTCTTGGCGCTCCACTTCGTTCCACGCACTGCGAGCCCACTACGAACGGGCGCATCCTGGCGTCCACGCCGCGGCGCTACTGCCCCGACCGATCCCAGAAGCGCAGCCGGCGCCAGCCCTTCTTCTTCCCGGAATCGGAGGCCGCCCCTGGCTCGATGCCTTGCCCCTCAGGGCCAAGAACCGGCGACACCGGTCCCTCCTCCTGGCCCGCCACAGCAACCGGCCCTTCGCCGACGGCCCGTACCGGCGAGGGTTGAGAATGCAGAACCTCCTGCCCCTGCGTCTCGGTCACCTCGAAGTCCACTCCGGGAACTCCGACACGACCGCCAATGACCATGATGCGACCGATGTCCGGATCGCGGTGCAGGCGGGGTATCTGGTCCCCGACAGAAAGGTAGAATCGGTCTTGCTTGAGCTGGCCGTTGCAGTCGTAGACACAGTACGAATAGAGCCGGGACTTGGACTGAAACAGGATGTGGATATTGCTGACCGCGTCCACGTCGCAATCCGGGGTACCGCCGAGGATCCGCGGTCCGAGCCGCACGACACCGTACACCATCGCCTCATCTTCGATCTTCAGGCAGTACATGTCCCCGGGATCCTGGTGAAACAGCAACAGGGAAGCCTTACGCGCCGAAATGTTGGATGCCGAACTGGCGGTAGGCATGCCGACACTGCGGCTCCAGACTTCGAGCCCATCCCGCACCTCAATCACGCAGGACTGGGAAACGTAGTCGTTCGCCAGACGCCGATGCCCCAACTGCGCCGAAACCGTGTAAACCCCCTCCTTCTGCATGTCGTAGAGATTATTCAGGATCAGGCTCAGTTCCTTGGTCTCGCCAGCGCCCAGGATCAGCGAATCGGTCAGGTTGGCCGTCCGGTCCAGCTTGGCAACGTCAAACCCGCCATCCGTATCAATGGTGAAATCCACGTACCCCTCTTTCGAGGTACCGGCCCCGAACACCAGCGTGTTGCCGCTGTAATTGCGCAACAGCACCCGCACCCGTATGGGCTCGTACCGCAGGTACTTCTGCCGATCGGTCGAGACCGAAATCCCCATCTGCCCGTGGACTTGCAGAGCCAACAGCAGACCCAGCAGCAGCACGCCGGACCACAGTCCCGACGCGCCGCCGGCAACCACCGACCGGCCGAACCGCCCTTGCCCGGCGCCGGCCGCATCACACCCTGCGAGTCGCTTCGGTATCAATCTCATGAAGAACCTCGTCTTGTGCCCGTGAACAAGGCTGCCGAGACGCCGCGAACCGGCACGCACGCCCTGCGGTAACGGCAATGCCCACGAATTTACGCCCGGGTCGACAGGATTTCCACAACCGCCTTGGATACGGCATCTGGATCAACAGCTTCAGCACAGCCCCGTCGATCCAGCGGACACTCGCGCAGGAAGCAGGGCTGGCGGGGACAGGTCCCGGTGAACACCACGTGTCCCGCGCCGTACGGTCCGGTGAGCGCCGGGTCCGTCGGTCCGAACAGCGCCACCGTGCGGACCTGCACGCAGGCGGCCAGGTGCATTGGACCACTGTCGTTGGTGAGCAATGCCGCAGATCGACGCAGCAACTCCACCAACGTGCCCATGTCCGTCAGGCCAGCCAGATTCCTGGGGACAGCCGCCCGGCATGCCGCCGCCACCGCCTCGGCGACCGGCCGTTCCCGCGCCGTTCCCAACAACCAGCATACCGTCCCAGGACTCCGCGCCACGACCCGGTCCATGACGCCGGCAAAGAACTCCGGCGGCCAAGTCTTGGTCGCCCAGCGCGACGCCGGCGCCACAGCCAGTAGGGCGGGACCGCCAGCCAGCCCGTGCTCCCGTACAAGCTGATCGGCCTGGCGCACGGCGGTTGGCTCAACCTTCAGATCGGGAACCGGCGTGGGGGCATCGATCCCAAACGCGGTCCGCACCAAGTGCACATTCTTGTCGACCGCATGCCGCAGATCGGGCGGCAACGCCACTCGCTCCGTGTAGAAGCACGCCGCGCCCTCACGCGCGTTCCGGAACCCGACCCGGCGTCGACCGCGGCTCAGAAACGTAACCAACCCGCTGCGGAACAGGCCCTGGAAGTCCAGCACCACATCGTAGGAACGCTCGCGCAGGGCACGGTAGTAGGGCCAGACCCCCGGCCACCGCCAGAAGCGCCGGAACCGGTCCCTGGGAAAGATCAGGACCCGGTCCACACCCGGGTACAGGCGAACCACGTCAACCAGTGCGTCGCTGACGACCCAGGAAACGTGGACCCCAGGAACGCTCTGCCGCGCCAGTGCCACGGCCGGAAACGTGTGCAGAATGTCACCCAGACTGCTCGGTTTGACGACCAGAATGTTCACGCCAATCCTGTTGCCATGCGGGGTGGCCGCCTCGCCTCCTGCCCGCCAGGCCTGGGCGCCACGCCCCAAGGCCTCAGGCCGAACGGGAAACAACCGAGCCCGGGAAAACGCCACGCGTGAGGGTATCGAAATCGAAGAAGGACGAGAAGACTCGCGAAGGTCACCGCCCCAGCGCCAGACGCTGCGCCAGGCGTTCCGGCAGCCCCGCGTCCAGAATCTTCTTCTGCGTCGCCTTAATGTCATACTCCAGCCGATGGAGGCAGACCTTGCGGTCCTCAGAGGAGTAGACGACGAACGCCGACCGTGGGTCCCCGTCGCGGGGCTGCCCCACGCTACCGACGTTGATGAGGTACTTATGCCCCGGCTGGAAGACAATCTCCTCGTACTTGCCGCCCACAATGTCCCCGTACTTCTCGAACGCCAGCGGCACGTGCGTGTGACCGAAGAAACACACTTGAGTGAACTGATACCCCAAACACACCCCAGCGCTGAGCTTATCGAAGATGTACCCCCACATGTGCGGCATATCCAACGTCGCGTGGACCACCGTCACCTTGGTCCCGACCGTTTGTCGGTAGGGCAGCGCCGCCAGCCACGCCCGCTGCTCCTCGGACAGTTGGTCTCGCGTCCATTCAATGGCCATGGCCGCTTGCGGATTGAACCCGACCAGCTTGACGTCCTGACTAGCCTGCTCGTCGTGGTTCCCCTTGGTCACCACCTCCAGGTCCAGACTCCGCACCAGTTCAAGGCACTCACGCGGATTGGCGTTGTACCCGACGATGTCGCCAATACACATGTACTTGTCCACGCCACACTCTTCGGCCTTCTCAAGAACGGCGTTTAAGGCCTCTAGGTTGCCGTGGATGTCGCCTAGAACTGCATACTTCATGGGGATGTCCGAGTTCCGGTGCCGGCCACTCCGTGAGTACAAGACGCAAAGAACTGTACATTTTATACCCCCCTCACTAATTGTTCAAGTTAGTTCCCGTCCGACAATTGTGCAAACGCTCCGGCCCCCGTAAAAGGGCAAATCCTGCAGTTGCCATGCAATAACAGGCAAAAACTGCGGTACAAACTCAGAATCCCCTGCTGCAGGCAAGCCCGGGTCAGCAGTGTGCGCGCCCGGCTCGGCGGAACGAGAAACCGATGCACCGCTTCATTCACTTGGCGGTTGCACTGCAGCGACGCCATGGACCGGAACGCCTCGGTCGCGTGACGCTCAAGCGTCGCCGTCGCCGCCTGCCGCGCCGCCGCGCACAACGCCGGCAACAGCACGTTGGCCACAATGTCGCGGCGCCGCGGTTGGCCCAGGACGGCCGCGGGGCGCCCCAGCCCGGCCGCGAACGTCCGGAATCCCGACCACGGCGTGTGCACGTCGAGCGCCTCGTCCAGGACCCGCAGCAGTGCCCCTGGCGAATCCGCGGCGGCCGCCGTGCGCAAGAGCCACTCGTCGGGGTGCCAGTCCCACCGGGTCAGCAAGGCCACGCCGGCGCCCAGGCGGCGTTCGGGACTGTTGAGCGGCCGCATGCCGCTGCGACGCCAGGACAGCGACAGCGGCGACAAGCCCTGCCGCCACCACTGGTCCCAAATGGCCGGAAGACGCTCCGCCCACACCGGGGCCAGCCGCGTCACACTCGGATCGGGCAGCAGCCCCGCCCCGCCGAACAGTGCCGCCTCCCGGGCGCGCTCACCCCCCAACGATTGCAGATACGCCAGGCGAACCTGTTGCGCCAGGCACCGGAAGGGTTCCCGATTCGCCTTGTAACCAAGGGCCTCGAACAAGCCTTCGTACACCGCCTGCCCTAGCCCCGTGGCAATGATCGCGCGCTGCATCCGGGTCACTTTCTCCTCGAACCGGATCGATCCGGCAATCTCCAGGAGGCGCACCACCCGGCCGTCGTCCGCCAGGGCCCACTGCAACGCACAGGCCCCGGGGCCAACCCGGCGCGCGTAGGGGTACAGTTCAGCGTTGAGTTCCTCCGTCAGCCGCTGCCACGGCCCGTCCAGCAACCCGGAAATCACCAGACAGGGCGGCATGTCGGCGATCTGGCGCGTGGGCGTCTGCCAAACCACGTGCAGAATGACCTTGTCGTAGGCCGGGTCGCGGTCATGCCCGTGCCGGTACCAGTCGAACGGATCCCGGTGCACCTCGATGTCGCCGTACAGCAGGACGCCATCCAGGCGCAGCGCAGCGTCACGAAAATCCGGTCCGGACTCCACGTTCCACGTCCCGGGCGCGACGACTTCCACCTTGCGTCCATCCAGGGTCACCAGCTCGCCACAGAAACGCCGTTCGTTCCACAGCACCTGCAAAAACCGTTCGCTGCATTGAAAACCATCCCCCGTCTCGCTATTGTCCATAATGTGGAGATACCCGCCGCAAAGCGTTTCGAACGCTCCAGTGAGTGCGGCGCAGTTGTACGGCAAGCCCGCTCGAAACTGGACGGTCGCAGGACTGGTCGCATGCATGTGAGGTGCCTCCTTTCGACTGGCAATCGGCATAGTATCTAATATATATTAGCTCTCTTTATGGCAAAGTCAACCCCAGCCACCACAAGTTATCGCGTCGGCACTGTCCTGCTGCTGCTCGCCACCCTGTCAGCCCGCGCGGCGGACCCGCACGGCACGTCCGGGGAGCAGGGCACAAGCCGCATCACCCCGGTGGTCCAGGCTGTGCAGACCGTGATGCCCACGGTGGTGAACATCAGTACGGAGCGTGTGGTCCGGGTCTCCGACCCCTTCGACCAGTTCTTCAATGAGTTTTTCGCCGGTCACTTCCGCTACTTCAAAGAGTCCATGCCTCTGGGCAGCGGCGTGATTGTCGATGCCGCGGGCCTGATTGTCACTAACTACCATGTCATCAAGCGGGCGTCGCAGATCATCATCCGCTTCTGGGACGGCACCACCGGCACCGCGCTGCTCGTGGCCTATGATGCGACCAATGACCTGGCCCTGCTGCAATTGGTGCCCGCCGACGGCAAGGAACCGAGGCCGTTACAGGCGGTCCCGTTCTCCATTCCCGATGACCTGCACCTTGGCGAGACGGTCGTCACGGTGGGCAACCCGTTCGGCTTGGAACACAGCGTGGCGGCCGGTGTGCTCAGCGCCAGGAACCGAACCCTTTCCGAGGGCAACGTCGCGTTCAATGACATCCTGCAAACGGATGCAGCCATCAACCCGGGCAACAGCGGCGGCCCCTTGGTCAACCTCGACGGCGAACTGATCGGCATCAACCTGGCCATCCGCCGCGACGCGGAAGGCATTGGCTTCGCCATTCCGCTGCGCCGAATCGAGGATGTGCTGGCCCGCTGGCTCGTCCCGTCCCGGTTCAGCCTGGGCTTCTGCGGGTTGGTGCCGAAAACACTCGTGACGGACGGAGCGATCACGGCGGTCGTCGACTCCGTCGTTCCGGACGGTCCTGCCGTCAAGGCCGGAGTTCAGGCGGGGGACACTATCACGCGGGTAAACGGGACCGCGGTGTCGCGAGCCATTGATGTGAGCCGCGTCCTTTGGCGGTTGAAACCGGAGGAGAAAGTGATCCTGAGCCTGGCGGGGAAAGGCGACAAGGCGTTCGCGATCGGAACCATGGGGCCGGAAGCGCTCGCGCGCGTCCGTCTCCGCGTCGGACTCCAGCCCCTGACCGCGACGCTGAACCGAGCCCTCAGCCTGCCTGATTCGCTCCGCGGCCTGGCCATCAGCGAAGTGCTGCCCGACAGTGACTTGGCCACCGCCGAAGCCAGGCGCGGCGACATCGTGATTCGCATCGGCGATGTGGACACTGCAAGCCTGGCCGACGTGTTCACGGCGCTCAAGGATCAGCGCCCGGGCCGGGCCGTCCCCGTCTACCTGGTCGCGGTCGAGAACATCCGGGGCAAGGTATTCCTGCGCCGATACGGCATCAATGTGACACTGAACTGACAGTCATGAAGGCTGTAGCCTGATCTGAATGGTCACAGGAGACCGACCCAAACCATGAGCTTCAAGGAATACGTGCCGGCGATCTTGCTGATCGTCGTGGGCTGTGTAGCCCTCTATTTCATCCTGCCTGCCTACACGAACTACCGCCAAACCCGGGTCACCGTCCACGAGCTCACTGAGACGCTGGCGCAGCAGGAACTCGAGATCCAAAAGCTGCGCAAGGAACTCACGGCCCTGCGCACCGACTACCGCGCCATCGAACGTGTCGCCCGGGAGAAGTTCGGCCTGTGCCGGGAGGGAGAGCGCATCTACCACTTCGACGGCAACCCCGGCCCAGCCGGTGCCGCCGCGGCGTTCGAGTCACCGAAGGCGCAGGAACGCGCCAAGTCGATGGCCCCGTAGCAGTCCCTCGCCAACTCACCGCGCCCGGTCGTCCAGTTGCAGTTCCACGGTGTCGCCCACCTTGGCGCGCAACGCTCCGAGTGTCCCACCCCTGAGCTCGATGGCGTACATGGCCGGCTTGCTGCTTGAGTACCTGGGCAACCGGTCGAAGTAGTCCACTTCGCGCTCAGCCGGGCTCTGCGCCCGCTCGGCACGCATCTCGTGCATGGCCACGATCCGCCCCCGGCTGTCCAGGAACAGAATGTCCAAGTCCACCAGGGTGTAGGCCATCCAGAACTGCCGCACCTGCTCCTCGGCAAACACGAACAGCATGCCGCCGTCCACCGGAATCTCGGGACGGTTCATCAGCCCGCGGCTGTGCTCCTCGGATGTCGTGGCCACTTCGAGTTGGAACACCTCATCGCCGATCTTCACCATGGCGCGCCGCGCCGGGCTCGATCCGGCCGCAACCGCCCACGTGGCGGTCAGCACCACAACCAGCATCATGGGGGACGCTCTCTGCATTTCACACCTCGCGGCCGGCCAGCCACTGTCCCAGGACCTGGTACAGGACCACGGCAGCGCAATTGCCGACATTGATTGAATTCTTGGTTCCGAAACAAGGCAGCCGGACAAAACCGTCGCACCGCGCCAGGGCCTCGTGGGATATTCCGAGTGCTTCGTTACCGAACACAATCGCCGCCGGCAGCCTCCACGCGGCCTTCCAGATCACCTCCGCGGTCGCCGCGGTTTCCACCCCGTACACCGCATACCCCTGCTGGTGCAGTTCGTCCAGCGCCACAGCCGCCGTGTCGACATGGCGGCACGGCACGCTCGCGTCGCAACCGCGCGCCGTCTTGGCCAGCTTCGGATGCGGGGGTGTGGCCGTGCACCCGCACGTGACAATCCGCTCAACACGAGTGGCTTCCGCCAACCGGAAAATGTTGCCCACGTTGAACGCACTGCGCAGACTGTCCAGGACCACGACCACAGGCAGAACGGCGGACGACACCGGAGTGGTCCGGTCGCCTTCCTGGATCACCGGCGGCGGAGAAAGATGCCTCTCAGTGCAGGTCATGTTCGGCAGGCTGCTCGTCCGTGTAACACCGGCCTCTGCGGTGGTGCTCCGTCCGCAGCAGGCACTTGTTCCCGTTCTGATGTCTCGCTGTGTTGGGAGCGGGACATTCGCGTTCCACGCCGCCCCGCGTCAGTAGCTGCGGCGCACATTGGAGGGCAGGATCCCCAGTTCCTCGCGGTACTTGGCCACCGTACGCCGGGCCACGTCCAAGCCTTCGGCCTTGAGCACCTCGGTCAGTTTCTGATCGGAGAGCGGCCGCTGTCGGTCCTCGCCGGCGATCAGGGCCTGCAGCCTCTGCTTGATGCCGTGACTGGACACCATCTCGCCGCTGGTGTTCTGGTACCCCGAAGAGAAAAAGAACTTGAACGGGAACAGGCCCGCCGGCGTCTGCATGTACTTGTTGGCAATGGCACGGCTGATCGTCGTCTCGTGCACGCCAATCCGCTCCGCCACCTGGCTCATCACCAGCGGCCGCATGTGCGCCACGCCTTTCTCGAAAAAGTCATGCTGCAATTCCAGCAGCACGTTGCCGATCCGCTCGATCGTCGACTGCCGCTGATCAATGGCACGCAGCAACAGCTTGCTGCCCGCGATCTTCTCGCGGATGTAGGACTTGACTTCCCGGGGCGTATTCGGGTCTTCCAGCAGGCTCAGGTAATACGGCGAAATCCGGAGTCGCGGCATGTAGTCGCGGTTGGGGCGCACCAGCCACTGGCCGTCCCCGTTGCGCTCGATGAACACCTCCGGGTAGACGTAGTCCGCGTTCGCCGACGCAGCCATGCTGCCCGGGAACGGGTTCATGTGCTTGATCTCTTCCAGGATCTCGTTCAGGTGCGTCTTGGAGATGTGCAGGGCACGAGCCACCTTCGGGATCTGGTTCCGCCCGATGTCGTCCAGGAATTTGTCGACCACCTCGTAGGCCTGGCTGCCCTTCCGCCCCTGCCGCTCAAGCTGCAACAGCAGGCACTCGCGCAGATCGCGCGCGCCGATCCCCGCCGGTTCGAAGTCCTGCACAATGTCAATCGCGCGCCGGACGTCCGCCAACTCGGCGTTGGCGATGATCGCAATATCCGAGGGGTGCGCGCGCAGATACCCGGTGTCGTCAATGCTCCCGATCACCTGCTCGCAGACGAACTGCATCTTCTCGTCGAGCCCGTCGGTCTCCCGCAACTGCGTCAGCAGGTTTTCCTGCAGGCTGGGTTCCGACACCAGGGAGTCGAACATGTACCGCCGCCGCTCTTCCTCCGCCGGCGAGGACGCACCGCCGCCGTTGGGCGGCGACGCGTAGTCCATCCAGTTGCGGGTCACGTCGACCAGTCCCGCGAGAGCCTCGTCCTTCTCCACCGCCATGGCCGCCGCATCCGCTTCGGCCGGCATCGACTCGTCCCCCTCGATCGGGTTCCCGGCCAGTTGCTCGGTCCCGTGATCGACGAGTTCCAGGGTCGGATTCTGCGCCAGTTCCTCACTGATCTTCTGCTCCAGTTCAGGCACCGTCGCCAGCAGGATCTCCAAAGCCTGAATCTGCTGCGGCGCCATGATCTGCTCCTGGCGCAGCGTCTGCAGAAAATTCTGTGTTAGTTCCAGCCGTTGCATTTCTCACCCGCTACTCCGCACCGACGCGGAATTGCACGTCTCAAGCCATACTTTGGAATGTATCGCCTGAAAAACCACTATACCAATGCCGAAGGCACCCCGCACACAATGCGTCAGCGCCCCCGGGCGGCGGACCGGCCGATCACAGGTTGGTGTTACTCGTGCCGGTTCGCGCCGCCGCGGGTTTTGCATGCCTGCCGTCAATCGACGCCCCACGGGCACAAGGCCCGTGGCGGCGCGAGCCGGTCAGTAACCCGCAGGGTATGATCGGGCGGTCCCCGCCCGGGAGCCGCTGACGCACTGCAATTTCGCAGACCGCACCACTGGCGGGAAGGCCGCGCCGGCAATAAGGTTAGAGAAGCGAGGCAACGCGGCATCCCCCAGGCAACGACACCCCCCGGGGGGGGGACAGGCAAACGGGAAGCGCCAACGGCGCCATGATCAAACCAGCCAACCCAATGGGTGTGACGGTACTTGGCAGCGGCAGCGACGGCAATGCCATCGTTGTGCAGACCCCGTCCGAGGCCATCCTCATCGATGCCGGGTTCAGTGCGCGCGAACTGCAGCGCCGCCTGGACGAAGCCGGGGTGGACGAGAGCTTGCTCACGGCCATCCTGGTGACCCACGAACATGTCGATCACGTCCGCGGACTCCGCGTCTACGCGAAGCGCCGCAACTTGCCCGTGTACAGCAACCACCTCACCGCCGAAGGCCTGCGCGATCGCGCCCACGTCAACGGCGCCGTCCGGCTCTTCACCACCGGCTCAGCATTCGAGATCGGCGAGTTCCGCGTCGACCCGTTCTCCATTCCCCACGACGCCATTGACCCGGTCGGGTTCGTCATCCGCTGGCGGGACCGCCGCATTGGCATCGCCACGGACCTGGGTCACGTCAGCCACCTGGTCTGCCACCACCTGCGCGAATGCGACCTGCTGATCGTGGAAAGCAACCATGACCTCACGCTGCTGCAAAACTCCTCGCGGCCGTGGGCCTTGAAGCAGCGCATCATGGGGCGTCATGGCCATCTCAGCAACGACGCCAGTATGGACCTGGTCCGGCGCGTCCTCCACGCCCGCACCCAACACCTCATTCTGGCACACGCCAGCCAGGAGTGCAACTGCTACGACCTGGTACACCGCCACGCGACCAAATGCCTGAAAGAGCTCCACCGCCACGACATCACGCCTCTGGTCGCCCGCCAGGAATCCGTCCTCCCGCCCGTCTGGCTGTAGGCCCTCCTCCGCCAGCAATCACGAGTGTCGGGTGTCGAGGGGAGGCATCCCCGAACCCTTCCCCCTGAACCCTGAACACTCATCACCCTCGCCTGCCTCGCCCCCCGTGTCATCGATCCCCCACCCACTCACGCACTCACGCACTCACAAGAACGCCGTCTCAACGCGAGCCGTTTACAACACCACGGCGGGCGATTATGTTATGCGTGGTCCTGATGCGGAACGGCCAGCTTCGCGTGGCGTTCCCCGTTGGCACAGAACGAACCCCGCACGCGCAGTCCGACTCGGCGGTGTACCGCCGGGGGGAGACAAACCGATGATGGACAATGTCCTGGTCGTAGGCGTGGTCTCAGACGAGCCGTTTGCCATTGACGTCGCGCATCACCTCGGCCAGCAGGCGGACATCGCCGACGTCCTCGCCCTGAAACTGTTCGCCAACTCCGAGTACTGCCCGCGCTTCATCCGCGACGAAGGGGATCTGGATCATATCGGCGTCGGATTGTGCGGCTGCACGGTGATCATCGTCTCGACCTGCTGCCTGAACCACACCCGCAACGCCCTGGCCATGAAGACCTGCCTGCTCGCACGCGCCGCCAAGGACAACGGCGCGGAGCATGTCATCCTGGTCCAACCCGACTTGTTCTACAGCGCCCAGGACCGCGGCCCGCGCCCGGACCACGGCAAGACGCTGCATCCCCGCTCGCCCGAGGACTACAAGAAGTTCGACGGCCAGCCGTGGTCCGCCCAACTCTATGCCCAGCTGCTGAAAACCAGCGGTGTCGATGGCGTGATCACCGTGCACAATCACTCCGTGTCCGTGCAGCGCCTGTTCGCCGAGCAGTTCGAGGGCCGTTTTCACAACCTGTCCCCCGCCGACTTGTTCGCGCACTACCTTCTCATACATGGTGCCGGCAGGCCGGATTCGTTCTCCACCAACTTTATCATTTGCGCCCCGGACCGCGGCGCGGCGCCCTTTGCCGACGAGGTGCGCCGTGCCATTGAACGCGCCTCGGCCAAGCTCCTCCTCGGACCGCGGCCCAGCCTGCTGCTCATGGATAAAGTGCGATCCGGCGAGCGCAAGGTCACCATCGATGCCTCTTCCGCGTCCCCCACGCGGCTCAGCGACGTCGCCGGCAAGGATGTCGTTGTCTTTGACGATATGGTCCGCACCGGCAATACGGTGGCCAACTGCTGCCAGCTCCTCAAGGAAGCCGGCGCCACCCGCGTCGTCTTCGTGGTCACGCACTTCTACTCGTCGGAAGAAGTGAAGGAGAACCTCAACCACGACGCCATCGACGAAATCGTCACCACCAATACCCTGCCCACGGTGCTGAACCGCGACATGCAGGGCCGGCTGCGCCGAAAAATGCTGGTGTTGAAAATCGAGAAGTGGATCGCTGACTTCATTCAGCGCCAGTTCCTCGGCCGCACCGGCTTGGCAGGCCAGCAGCTCTACGCCATCGATGTATCGTCCAAGAACCCGCGCTGGATGTCCATCCAGAACCAGCAGAGCTGAGGGGAACTCGGAGCTCAGCCTCCCGGTTCCAGCCTCACGCTATCGAGGGTAAACGTCCGTGACTGCGGCTCCGCGTTCAGGAGCAGGACCAGATGGCGCACGGCGCTGAGGTCCAACGGCACGCCGCCAGTCCCCGCGGCGATCTCCTCCAGCGGGACCCGCAGCGTGTTCAGTCCCGACGCGATGGCAAACCCGCGCTGGAAGCGGGCAGACTGCCCGGCTTCCCCTTCCGCGTCGACACGGAGGACCAGTTCAGAGACGGGACGGGCGCCTTGGGAACGCGGCTGGCCTGCCTCGGGGCAGAACAGATCCGCCACCAATGCCTCGTACCCGCGCCAGTCCTGTCTGCCGGCGGAGAAGGACACGCCCGGCCGGTTGCCCTCACCCGCTTCCACCCGCAATGAACGCTTGCCGTGGCTCGCCCACTCGTCGGTCAGGCGAATCCGCGTGGGAGCCGTCCGCGCTCCGCCCTGCGGTCGCCACAGTCGCAATTCCACCGCCGACTCAAAGTCGCCGAGAACGGGGAAGTGCGTCGTGCGCCAGCGCAGGCTGCGTGCCTCGGCCAACGCGGGCCACGAGACGATACCAAACGCCAGAACAACCAACGCCGCGTAGCCCACGCGCACCCAATGCCTGCCGGTCGTTTCCCAGATGGCCACCCCGCTCACGCCCAGCACGGCGCCCCAGACCCCGTTCACGAAATCGCCCCAGTTGGCGCTGCGGCCGGTGAACGCCTGCAGGCACTCGATCGCCCCAGCGCACAGCGATGCCAGCGCGGCGACGGCAAGCCATCGGCGCACCGTCGAGCCCTCCCCCCGCGGCAAAGCAGCGCCGGGGTCCTCGCTGGCGCGTCGATCTGTCTCCACTGAACCGAGACTCGTTTCCTGGGTTGCGCCGGACGGAGTAGCCGACCACGTCCTGAGCCGGCACACCAGCCACGCCGCCAAGGCTGCGAAGAGCGGCAGGTGCGCGGCGTCCATGGCCCGGAACCAGAACTGCGGGTCCGTCCTGAACCGCACCGGCCACAGGCAGGCCACGAGGAAAACACCACCAGCGACAAGTTGGAGAAAAACGCGCCTGTGCATCGGTTAGGAACACTCGGTGTGATTGAAGACCCTTGATTCGTGGATAACAGTACATCCTTTGCCCACCGCCGCCACCAGTCGGGGGGGCGCAGCCAGGGCTGCACCCTGGACTGGCGTCGCGACGTTTCGGCGCTAAAGTCATTGGCTCTCTGCAGACGCACAGACCAGGAGTCGCGAAGCATGAAATATCTCATCACGGGCGGAGCGGGGTTCATCGGCAGCCATCTGACCGAAGCCCTGCTCCAAGCCGGTCACGACGTTGCAGTCATTGACGATCTGTCGACCGGTTCGACGGAGAACCTGCAGGGCGTGGTGAGTCACCCGAAATTCCGCTTCATCCTCGGTTCGGTTGAGGACAGCCACGACCTCGGCGCGCTGATCGCCTGGGCGGACATCGTGTTTCACCTGGCCGCGGCGGTGGGCGTGGACCTGGTGGTGAACAACCCGGTGCACACGATCGAGACCAACGTGCACGGCACGGAGAACGTGTTCCGCTACGCGGCGCTGACCTCGACCAAGGTGGTTCTGGCCTCAACCAGCGAGGTTTACGGCAAAGCCACGTCGCCCGAGTTCCGTGAGACCGACGACCTGCTGATCGGCCCCCCGACGCACTACCGCTGGGCCTATGCGGCGAGCAAGGCGCTGGACGAGTACCTGGCCATGGCGTACCAGAAGGAGCGCCGGCTCAAGGCCATCGTGGTGCGACTGTTCAACACGGTCGGGCCGCGGCAGACCGGCCGGTACGGCATGGTCCTACCCCGGTTCGTCGAACAGGCACTGCGGCACGAACCGCTGCGCGTGTTCGGCGACGGTGCACAGACCCGCTGTTTCTGTCACGTCCACGACACCTTACGCGCCCTCATGATGCTGGCGGAACACCCCGGGGCCGAAGGCGAAATCTTCAACATCGGCCGGACTGAGTCCATTTCCATCGACGACCTGGCCCGGCGCGTCATCGACCTGACCGGCAGCCGGTCCGAGATCGTGCACGTGCCCTACAGCGAGGCGTATGCGCCGGGGTTCGAGGACATGCGCCGGCGCGTTCCGGACACGCGCAAGATTCGCGGCCTGACCGGCTGGGTGCCGTGCAAGACGCTGGACCAGATCATCCAGGAAGTGAGAGCCCACATCGAGGCGCGCCTTGAACCTCCGAGACCTCAATGAGCCGCAGCGGCAGGCCGTTTGCACCGTAGACGGGCCCCTGCTCCTGCTCGCCGGCGCCGGCACCGGCAAGACGCGAGTCATCACCTCTCGCATCGCCTACTTGGTGTCGCGCGGGATTGCGCCCGGCAACATTCTCGCCGTAACCTTCACCAACAAGGCGGCGCGGGAGATGAAGGAACGCGTCGCCAAACTGCTGTCGGCGGACGCCGCGCGGGCGGTCACGGTCGGAACGTTTCACTCGTTCTGCGCCCGATTGCTGCGCAAGAAAATCCACCTGCTCGGCTACCGACCCAACTTCGCCATTGCCAGCGAGGCGTACCGGGCCGGCCTGATCCGAACGCTCATGGCCGAACTCGGCCTGACCGGCGAGGGCCGCGATCCCGCGTCCTGGCTGGCCACCATCAGCAAAGCCAAGGGCGCCCTGAGCGGTCCCGACGAACTCGGCGCCCGGGACGACCTGCCGCACGCCGGCGCGATCGCCGAGGTCTACGCCCTCTACGACCGGCGCATGAAACAGATGAACCTGGTTGACTTCGACGACCTGCTCGGCCTGGTCCTGAAGCTGTGGGAGGAAAAGCCCGACGCGCTGGCCGAGCACCGGAACCAGTACCACTACCTGTTGATCGACGAGTATCAGGACACGAACCGGGTCCAGTTCCAGCTCATGGCAACGCTGGCAGGCGAACGCCGCAACCTCTGCGTCGTCGGTGACGACGACCAATCCATCTACGCCTGGCGCGGTGCCGACATCACCAATATCCTCGAATTCGAGCGGCACTTCCCCAGCGCCCGTGTCATCACCCTGGAACAGAACTACCGCTCAACCACCACGATCCTGGACGCCGCCGGGCAGGTTATCGCCAACAACCGCGCGCGGCGACCGAAGCGCCTCTGGTCGACGCGCGGCGCCGGCAACAAGATCCAGGCCGTACGCGTGGGCGACGACGAAGAGGAAGCGCGGTTCGTCGTCGACCTGCTGCGCGAACACCGCCTCCATCCCGGCATGACCTACGGCCAGTGCGCCGTGCTGTTCCGTTCCAACCACCTGTCGCGCGCGCTCGAGAACCAGTTCCGCCAATCGCGCCTGCCCTACGTGCTGGTCGGCACCCGCTCCTTCTTCGAACGCAAGGAGATTCTCGACGTCGTCAGCCTGCTCCAGGCGGTGGACAACCCGGACGACGACCTGAGCCTGCTCCGCATTCTGAACGTGCCGCCGCGCGGGATCGGCGACAAAGCGGTCGAGCGCCTGCGCCACTGGCAGCGCGTCACCAACCTGCCGCTGCAGCAGCTCCTGGCCGAGAGCGAATTCCTCGCCGAATTGCCGCCCGCCACCGCGGCCAGTGTGCGCGCGTTCCACCGCTGCCTGATGGACGCCCGCACCCGGTTCGAAACGCCCGGGCACCTGACCCAAAATCTTCTCGGCCTGCTCGAAGACTCGGGGTACCTCGAAGGACTCGGCCGCATGTACAAACCGCGCGAAGACGCCCTGCGCCGACGCGACAACGTCCTGGAGTTTGTCAACGAAATGGCCGAGTACGTGCGGCGTGCAGGCGCCGCCGCTACGCTCCGCGATTTCCTCGAATCCTTCGCCCTGCTCGATACCAACGACAGAGAGGAAAAGGACAGCGCCGCCGAGGACGCCGTCACCCTCATGACCGTGCACGCCGCCAAAGGCCTGGAGTTCACACTGGTCTGCGTGGTCGGCATGGAGCGGGGCCTGTTCCCGCACCAGCGCGCCCTGGAAGAACACGCCGAGGATGAAGAGCGGCGCTTGTTCTATGTCGCCCTGACCCGCGCCCGCCAGGATGCCGTGCTGACGTACGCCGAAACCCGACGCATCCGGGGCGACATGGTACGCCGCCGCCCGTCACCGTTCCTCGACGAGATCCCCCCCGAACTGGTCGAGTTCACCACCCCTGCCAAGTCGCTGAAGCCCGCCTCGCCCGAGGTCGCCGCCAACTACCTGGCACAGATGAAGGCCCAGTTCGCGCCAAAGAAGAACGCGGCAGGTGTGGGGCCATTACCGCCTTCGACTGCAATCGACAGGGATCGCCCGCAGCGCTGACTTTACATCGCCAACCGTGCCGCCCACCAGGCGCCCCACAGACACAGCATCGCGGCCAGTCCGAAAGCAAACTGCACGGCATCCGGGATGCGTTTGCGGCAGGCGAACGCCGCCGCGGTGCCCAGCAGCAAGCCGGCCAGCAGTCCGCACAGGTGCCCCTCGATATCAATGCGCCCGCGGATCTCCATCGGCGGCCCCATGTCCGCGTGCCACTCGGTACCCAGCAGGGCGAAGATAGCCACGGCGGCAGCCAACGGCACCCACGTCCGGTTCCACACGCTGCGCAGAGTGCCGTAGGCGCGGTAGTTCCGGATGAACTGCAAGGCGCACAGCAGTCCCACGGCGCCGAAGGTGGCGGTCGACGCGCCGACCGAGGCACGCGGAAACTCGACCACCTGCGCCGCGCTCCAGTTGCCCAGGAACCCGCTCAGCAAAATCAGCAGCCACCCCAAGCCTGTCCCCAACTGACGCGACACCGCGGACCCGAAGAACAGGCAGCAGACCGCGTTCCCCAGAACGTGCGTTGCGTCGGCGTGCAGCGTCAGCGCGGTGATGGCTCGCCACCACTCGCCTGCCACGATGCGTCCGGACTCGGCGCAACCTTGAGCGAACACAGGAGCACTACGATCATACGGGCCGACCGACCCGTGGAACAGAAGCAGGCCCGCGGCCACCCCAAGACTCACACTCCACCCCCCGGTGTACTCCGGGCCGGCGTCCTGCGCCCGCGCCACCGGCGGTGGCCAGTCTTGATTCAACCGCTCGACCTCGGCGATCTCCGCACGGGCCGCGGCCGCTTTCTCCGAGGGGACGCAGATCTCGCAGCCATCCGCGCTCGGCCGGGTACGGTACCGGAAGCCGGCTGAGGCCAAGGCCGCCAGCCAGGGATTGGCCTGACCGGGGGCCGGCGGGTGCAACACGTCTTCGGCTTCCGGTGGCACCGCCGAGGTATCAGGCGTCGGCACGGCCGGCGGTTGCCGCTCCCAGGCTTGCGCATTAGACTCAGCGGCGGCGGGAGACTGTGCCCCCACGCCCGTCTCCGTCTCGGGCCTCCGGACCGACCCTCTCCCAGCGCCCGCGTCAACCCCCGGGATGAACGCCTCGGGAGCAGGCTCCGCACCGCCGCGGTTCGCCCCGACGCCCTCGGACGGCGGCTCCGGTTCGCGGACAGGAGGGTGCTGATCTTGCCGGGGTATGGTCAACGCGTCACCGTCTCTCTCGCTCGACGTTCATTGCGGGAGCGGCAGTCAGACTTGTCGGACGGATCAGACAGATCAGACGCATCCGGCACCTCCGCCGCGACACTCCGCCACCCACTCACTCACTCACCCACGCGCCCGACCCTCGTCACTCGCGACTCCAAGCCGCACAACAGACACTGCCACCGCAGGCTGAAGTTTCAAGTCCTCGGGTCCCGTCCGCCGGGCCGCGCCGCCCCCCCCAATGCTACTAGTGCTCGTCCGCCACAAGTTCCCCCGCAATTCTGGACTATGGACAATGGACCAT